>Ga0075418_10001507_pt1 | contig 26441 bp, 20 predicted proteins | sample SoiMetdeltSBSDD2_FD_81776 | JGI IMG/M metagenome (GOLD analysis project Ga0075418, IMG submission 81776) | Bulk soil microbial communities from a Populus tree surrounding site in Tennessee, USA - Soil MetaG P. deltoides SBSDD2 | ecosystem: Environmental > Terrestrial > Soil > Tree plantation...
TCGGGACCAACTCACCGGCGGACACGATCATGTCCGTCGGCGCGTGAAGCTCCGCATAGGGCAGTTCCTCGGCCTGCTCCGGCGTGCGCCAGGCGACAAGCATCGCCCGCCGCTCGCGTGCCGTCGTGCCGCCCCAGACGCCGTGGCAGTCGCCGACGCTCAGGGCCCAGGCCAAGCACGCGCCCGCGACCGGGCAGCGTCCGCACAGTCCAATCGCGACATCGGCCGGCGCCATCGGCACCGGAAAGAACGTCTCTGGATCGACGGTCTGGCACACACCCTTTGTGCGCCAAGCGTTGTCGTGGCGTTCAGTGACCGCCCGGACCAGTCGCGGATCGCGTCTGGCGGCGGCGACCTCCTGTGGGCGTGGCACCCGCGCCCGTGTCATCCTCCCCACCTCCCCCGTGGCTGCGGCGCGCCGTCAATACTCTGTCAATCGCGCCGACGCTGTTGCTTACCGCATTCCATGGGGTTTAGACAAGAGGTTCAGGAAAAATTGGCGGCACAAACCACAACGGAATTGCACAAAAGCGCAATGATTTTAGAAGAGACTTTCCAGTTGATCGGGCCCGGCCACCCGCGCAATCAATTCAGGCCCGTCGTTGCGGACGTTGCCGACCGCCGGGCCGACCGGCCTGATCTCTATCGATGCGACGTAATCCAGCGGCGGCGGGGTGAGCAGAGCCTCGGCGGCGGGGGCCGCGAGCCATTCGGTCCATCGATCGGATTCGAGTAATAGTGGCATGCGGTCGTGGATCCGGGTCAGTTCGCCGACGGCCGCGGTCGTGATGATCGAGCAGGACAGACCGAAGCGCCCCGCCGCCCAGAGGCCGGCGAAGGCGAACCCTTCCGGCAGGGTCATGAAGTGCGGCCGCTTCCCGCCGTCGATCGTTGCCCACTCGAACCAGCCATCCGCGGGTACAAGACAACGCTTTTCTTTAAAAGACACCGCATAGGCCTTGGCCGTCGCCACCGTCTCGGCACGGGCATTTATCATCCGCGCACCCACCCGCGGATTATCCGCCCAGACCGGCAGCAGGCCCCACCGGGCGACGCTGATCACCCGATCCCCGCGCGACTCGGACACGCGCACGATCGGCGCCGGGTCGGTCGGGGCCAGGTTGTAGTCGGGCGCCAGTGCGCCTTCGGTTTCGTCGAAGGCGGCGAAGAGCTTCGCAAGATCGTCTGCCGATCGCGTCGTCGCGTAACGCCCGCACATGGCGCAGACTCTAGTGCGCGAGTCTCCGGCGCGCCGCCCGCCGAGACATACGGGAGACACACGGGAGGCGCCTGGGATTACTGTCCGCCTCTCGGCGGAACTGTCGCCTGCTACTGGCAGACTGAGGGCGTGAACGCGAAGCCGGCGCCTGCACGGGTGCCCTGGACAGCCCCGACCGCTCACCAGCCGGTTGAGGCCGAGATCCGCTTGCCCGGATCGAAGTCCATGACTGCGCGAGCCTTGGTGCTCTCCGCGCTGTCGGTCGGTCCCTCCACCGTGCACGCGCCGCTGCGTGCCCGGGACACCGAGCTGATGGCGGCCGGGCTGCGCGCCCTGGGCTGCAAGGTCTCCACAATGGACGATCAGCGGTGGGAGGTCCGGCCCCGCCCGCTGGAGGGGCCGGCCCACGTCGACTGCGGCCTGGCCGGCACCCTCATGCGCTTCCTGCCCCCCGTTGCCACCGTTGCCCACGGGGACGTCACCTTCGACGGTGACCCCTATGCCCGCAAGCGACCGCTCGGGCCGCTGCTCAAGGCCCTGCGCGAGCTGGGCGCCAGCATCGACGCCTCGCCGGCGGACGGGCTGCCGCTGACCGTGCACGGCGCGGGGCGGCTGCGCGGTGGTGAAGTGGTGATCGATTCCTCCGCCTCCAGCCAGTTCGTCTCGGGCCTGCTGCTGGCCGGCGCCGATTACGACGAGGGCGTGACGGTGCGGCATGTCGGCCCGCCCGTGCCCAACACCCCGCACCTGCGCATGACCGTGCAGATGCTGCGCTCGGCCGGAGCGGCCGTCGACGACAGCACCCATGACGTGTGGCGGGTGGCGCCGGGCCGCCTCACCGGGCGGGCCTGGCAGATCGAGCCCGATCTTTCCGGCGCGGCCCCGTTCTTCGCCGCCGCCCTGGTGACCGGCGGCACCGTGACGCTGCGCGGCTGGCCGCGCACGAGCGTCCAGCCGGTGGACAAAGTTCGCCAGATCTTCACCAAGCTCGGCGGCAAGGTGGCCCTGACCGAGGCGGGGTTGACGGTCACCGGCACCGGCACGATCCACGCACTGAACGCCTCGCTCGCCGATGTGGCCGAGCTGACCCCGGTGATCGCGGCGCTGGCCACCCTCGCCGACGGCCCGTCGCAGCTGCGCGGGGTCGGGCACATCCGCCACCACGAGACCGACCGGCTCGGGGCGCTGGGCACCCAGCTCGCCGCGCTCGGCGCGGACGTGTCGGAGACCGCCGACGGTCTGGCGATCGCACCAAAACCCATGAGCGGCACGGTTTTCGAGACCTATGACGATCACCGGTTGGCGCACGCGGCCGCGGTCATCGGGCTGCGCGTGCCCGAGGTGGTGGTCAGCGATGTCTCGTGCACCGCCAAGACCCTGCCGGCCTTCCCGCGGCTGTGGGGCGAGCTCGTCGCCAGCGGTTCAGCGAACGGCAACGGCAGGGAGGGCCGACCCTGAAGCGGAAGCGGGATTACGACGAGGACGACGTGCGGGTGCGAGCCACACGGTCGTCGCGATCCCGCCCCCGCACCAGGATCCGGCCCAAGCACGAGGAGGCGGTGGGCGGGTTCGTGGTGGCGGTGGACCGTGGCCGCTATACGGTGGTGGTCAACGACTTCGGCGACGAGCTGGCGCTGACCGCCATGCGCGCCCGCGAGCTGGGCCGCAAGTCGGTCGTGGTCGGCGACGAGGTGGCGTTGGTCGGGGACGTCTCCGGCGCCGCGGGCAGCCTGGCCCGGATCGTGCGCATCGAGGAAAGGCAGTCCGTGTTGCTGCGGACCGCCGACGACGACGAGAACACGGTCGAGGGCCGGATCGAGCGTGTGGTGGTGGCCAACGCCGACCAGATGGTGATCATGAGCGCGCTGGCCGACCCGCCGCCCCGGACCGGTTTCATCGACCGGTGCCTGGTGGCGGCCTATGCGGCCGACATAGAACCGTTGCTGTGCTTGACAAAAGCCGACCTGGCCGGGCCGGAGGCGGTGCTCGACTACTACGCCTCGCTCAACCTGCCGCACCTGCTGCTCTCGCCCGAGGCCGACCTGGGTCCGGTGCGAAAGGTGTTGCGCGGCAAGGTTTCCGTGTTCGTCGGCCACTCCGGGGTGGGCAAGTCGACGTTGGTCAACCGGTTGATCCCGAGCGCGGGGCGGGCCGTGGGTGAGGTGAGCGCGATCGGCAAGGGGCGCCACACATCGACGAGTGTCGTTGCGCTGCGGTTGCCGGGCGAGCGGAAGCCATCCTGGATCATCGATACGCCCGGGATCCGGAGCTTCGGGCTGGCCCATGTGTCCGCCGACGACGTGCTGCACGGATTCCCGGATCTGGTCGAGGGGACCGTGGAGTGCCCGCCCAACTGCGAGCACCTGGGTGGGGACTGCGCCCTGGACCGGTGGGTGGAGGCCGGGCACGCCGACCCGCGCCGGCTCGCCTCGTTCCGCCGCCTGCTCGCCTCTCGTGCTGTTGCTTCTCCCGCCCCCCAGCCCTTCGGGCCCTCCCCCCTTGAGGAGCCCGAGTGAGCGCTTCCGAAGATCGCGCAATTTGCCGGGCAAATGGCCCGTTGGACGATTCTCAAGCGGGCTATTGCCCGGCAAATTGCGCGATCGTGAGGTCGTTGGCATGAGTGCGGCACGGGTGCTTGAAGAGACGTGGCGGACGCAGGCCGCCTCGATGCGCGGCGCGCTCATGCGCCGGCTGGGCGACTTCGACCGCGCGGAGGACGCGCTGCAGGAGGCGCTGGCGCAGGCGCTGCGGCACTGGCCGCAGGAGGGCGTGCCGGCCAACCCGGCGGGCTGGCTGGTGACCGCGGCCTGGCGCAAGGCGGTGGACCAGCTTCGCCGGGAAGAGGTCGGCCGGTCCAAGCTGGCTTATCAGGTACCAATGGGAAATCCCGACAGCGAAGATCTGCTCGCGCTCGTTTTCGGTTGCTGCCACCCGGACCTGGGCGAGGCCGCGCAGATCGCGCTCACGTTGCGGGCGGTCTGCGGGCTGACCACCGAGGAGATCGCCGCCGCCTTCCTGGTGCCCGGGCCGACCATGGCCCAGCGGCTGGTCCGCGCCAACCGGCTGATCAAGGAGCGCGCGGTCCCCTTCGCCGTGCCGAGCCCGGAGGAGTATCCGGACCGCCTCGCCGCGGTGTTGACCGTTATATATCTCGTTTACAACGAGGGGTATCTGGCCAACACGGCGGAGGCGGCGCAGCGGCGGGACCTGGCGACCCAGGCCCTGGCCCTGATCCGGCAACTGGAGCTGCTGATGCCGGGCGAGCCGGAGGTGACCGGGCTGGCCGCGTTGCTCGACCTGTGCGAGGCGCGGGCCGCGGCCCGCTTCGACACCACCGGGCGCCTGGTGCTCCTGGCCGACCAGGATCGGTCCACTTGGGACAGTGCCGCGATCGAGGCGGCCGTGCGCAAGCTCGACCGGGCGCTGCTGCGCGGGCGGCCGGGAAGGTACCAGACCCACGCCGCGATCGCCGCCCTGCACGCCACGGCGCCTTCCTACAAGGAGACCGACTGGCTGCAGATCCGCATGCTCTATCAGGAGCTGTACCGCCGCAGCGGCAGCCCGCTCGCTCTGCTCTCCGCGGCGGTGGCGACGTGGCATGCGCGGGATGCCAAGCAGGCCTTGGCCGAGGTGGACCTGCTCGCCGAACGCCTTGAGGGCAACCGGCTTTTCCACGCCACGCGCGCCGAGATCCTGCGCGAGCTGGGACGGCACGAGGAGGCGAGGCTGGCCCTCGATCGCGCCCTGAGCCTGGCCGTCAACCCCGCCGAGAAGATTCTGCTGGCCGAGCGCCTAACCGCCACCGGCATCTAGCCACTACTCTGTCCGCCATGGCTCGCCTTGATGATGACCTCGCGCTTGCGCATGTGCTGGCGGACACCGCCGACTCAATCGCCATGGCGCGATTCAAGGCGCTCGACCTTTATGTGGAGTCAAAGCCTGATCTGACCCCGGTCTCCGACGCCGACACGTTGGTGGAGAAGGCGCTGCGCTCGACGCTTGCCCGTACCCGTCCCCGCGACGGGGTGCTGGGCGAGGAGTACGGCGTGACCGGCGCGAACAGCAACCGGCAGTGGGTCATCGACCCCATCGACGGGACCAAGAATTTCATCCGGGGGGTACCGATCTGGGGCACCCTCATCTCGTTGATGGAAGGCGACACGCCGGTCGTCGGGCTCGCCTCGGCTCCGGCGCTCGGGCGGCGGTGGTGGGCCGCGCGCGGGCTGGGCGCGTTCGCCGGCAGACGTCAGGCCAACGCCGAGCCCATCAAGGTTTCGGGCGTGCGGCGGCTGGCGGACGCGAGCTTCTGCTACTCCTCGCTTGACGGGTGGGAGCAGACCGGCCGGCTGTCGTCCGTGCTCGACCTGATGCGAAAGACCTGGCGCAGCCGGGCGTATGGGGATTTTTACGGGTACATGCTGGTGGCCGAGGGCGCGGTGGACATCATGGTCGAGCCGGAGCTGATGCTGTGGGACATGGCGGCTCTGGTGCCGATCGTGACCGAGGCCGGCGGCACGTTCAGTGACCTGTCCGGGCGGCCGGGCGTGGGCGGCGGTTCGGCGGTGGCGACAAACGGACAGCTCCACACCGATGTGCTGGAGAAGCTCACCCCCTCAGGGCTTCACGCTCTGTAAGCGCCCTCATTCAGCTAGTTAGACCGTCGGCATGATGGGTGACTTTGAGCCGCGAGGGTCTAAGCTGCGTGAGTGGTGTCCTCAGGATGGTGGTTCCTGGCAGCGATGATTGCCGCATACGGCCTGGCAAACCTGCTGCAGTCGATCGCCGCCACCCGCACCGAGAGCACCGCCACCCTCGACCCCGGCCTGCTGTTGCGGTTGTTCGGGAGCTCGACCTATCTGCTCGGGCTGGGCTGCCAGATCCTCGGCTTCTTCCTCGCCCTCGCCACGCGGCGTGACCTGCCGCTGTTCCTCGTGCAGTCCGCCGTCACCGGTGGCCTTTGCGTCACCGCCCTGCTCGGTGTCATCTTCCTGAAGTGGAAGCTGCCGCGCGCCGAGATCGCGCTGCTGCTGCTGGTCGTGCTGGGCATCGGGGCGCTCGCCGCCTCGGCCGAGCCCAGCCACAGCGAGCAGCTCGGCATCAAGGGCATCATCTCGCTGATCGTCGCGCTCGCGGTGATCGTGGGGTGCAGCGTCTTCGCCGTCCGCATCAAGGGCGTGCTCGGCTCGGTCGTGCTCGGCTCCATCGCCGGCCTCAACTTCGCCTCCGCCGCCATCGCGGCCCGACCCCTGGCCGGCGCCCACACGGTGGCCGAGTTCGTGCTCAACCCGCTGCTCTACCTGGTGATCGCCCACTCCCTCACCGGCCAGCTGCTGCTGGGCCTGGCGATGCAGCGCGGCTCCACCAACGCGGCCGTCGCGGGCATGGACGCGGCCGGCGCTGTCCCGGCCGCGGTGCTGGGCCTGGTCCTGCTGGGTGACCAGATGCGACCCGGCCTGGAATGGCTGGCGGTGCTCGGCTTCGTGGTCACGCTCGGGGCGGTGATCGCCCTGACGCGTTATGCCGAGCCGCAGCACGAGCTGGCCAGCGAGCCCGTGCCGATCCCGCAGCGCTACCTCTCCGCGGTCGTCCCCGGACTGCCACCACACCCGGCCCGCGGCGTGGCCGAGTGCGAGACCGCCACATCGTCGTCCGCCGCCCGGACTCACCCGACCATCGTGCTGCAACGCCCGCTCGCCAGGCCGCAGCACGCCAATGGGCACGCCGCCGCCGGCGCCAACGGGCACACTGTCAACGGCAATGGGCAGAGCAATGGGCAGGGCTCGGAAATGGCGAAGGGCATCGCGGCCAACGGGCATGAGCCCGGCGTCAGCGGGCAGGCGGTCGCGATGAACGGGCAGGCCTTGGCCAACGGCAATGGGCACTCGGGCAAGGCTGTGGAGCCGGAGACGGTCAGCAGCGCCGCGCAGGCGTCTGGGATCTGATCGGGTCGTTGGCTTTCGGGCGGCGTTACCGGTGCAGGTGGGCGCCCTTGACGATTTTGTCGATGGCGTTCCTCGGGCCGTGCAGGCCCAATCCCACCAGGTCGAGGTCCTCGCGGCCGACCGCGTGGACGGCGGCGCGGTTGTCCTCGTCGTTGCCGGTGGCGAACAGCTCCCGGGTGTAGATGGAGGGGATCAGGCCGCGGTCGAGGGCTCGGGCATGGGCGGCTTTGAGGGTCGCGGCATCGGCCTCGAAAATGAGGACGGGTTGGCCGAACATCGGCAGGTATTTCGTGCCGTCGGCGTCCTCGAAGGGTTGGCCGATCAGGTCGGGGGTTCCGGCGGCGATGCCGCTGACGAGGAACGCGGTGACGTTGAGCGCCTGCCACGCCGCCAGGTCGTCGCGGATGACGACGGCGATCTTTGTGTTTTCCATGGGTGACAGGCTTCCCCGGGTACAAAGGAATGTCTTGTATGTTTTAGACGTATGAAGGCCTGGACGCCCGCTGTTCCCGGGATCACCGAGGTCTTCCACGCGCATTTCGTCGACCACGTCTATCCCTTGCACACCCATGACACCTGGACGCTGCTGATCGTCGACGACGGGGCGATCCGCTACGGACTGGAAAGGGCCCAACATGGGGCGCTGCGGCCGGGGGTGACGCTGCTGCCGCCGCACGTGCCGCATGACGGTCGGGCCGCGACGCGGGACGGGTTTCGCAAGCGCGTCCTCTACCTTGATTCGTCCACTTTGGACGATCGGTGGGTGGGCGCGGCGGTGGGCAGCCCCGCGCTGCGGGACGAGGCGTTGCGGGACCGGGTGCACCGCTTGCATCTGGCGCTGGCGCGGCCTGGAGACGAGCTTGAGGCCGAGTCGAGGCTGGCTTTCGTGCGCGAGCGGCTCCTTGCCGACCTGGGGGCGCGGCCGGCGCGGCCGCTTCGAGCGGGGGCGGGTGTGGCCGGAAGCCTGCGTGAGCTGCTGGACGAGTCCCTGGTCGAGGGGATCACGTTGCGCCAGGCCGCGACCCGGCTCCAGTGCCACCCGACCCACCTGGTCAGGGCGTTCACCGCACGGTTCGGGTTGCCGCCGCACGCCTACCTGACCGGCCGGCGGGTCGACGCGGCGCGGCGGTTGTTGCTGCAAGGGCGACCGGCCGCGGAAGTGGCTGTGGCCGTTGGGTTCTACGACCAGTCGCACCTGACCCGTCACTTCAAGCGGCACCTGGCCACGACGCCGGCACGATTCGCCACGTGCCAGTGAACGTTTGTGGTGGGAGCGTTTCCATGGCACACTGTGTCCACTCGCGAAATGCGTGGCTGCGGGAGAGCGAAGGCACCACTGGGCAGAGGGGGTGCCGCAACCTTCCCTTGCCGGGTGTCGACCGCACCCCCGGCTAACCCCGCGAGGAGTCATAGTGTTTCGCTTCATGCGCCGTCCCCGCCGAACCGCGTTGGTGGCGGTCGGGGCTTTGGTGGTCGCCGGGCTGACCGCGACCGCCAATCCGGCACATGCGGCCATCGCCTGCCAGGTGAACTACCAGAAAGCCTGGGACAACGGCGGCGGTGGCTTCGGTGCCAACCTGACCATCATCAATCTCGGCGACCCGCTCACCTCCTGGACGCTGACGTTCTCCTTTGCCAATGGCCAGACGGTACAAAACGGCTGGAACGGCCGATGGTCCCAGTCCGGGGCGAACGTCACGGTCGTGAACGAGTCGTGGAACGGCAACCTGCCGACCAACGCTCAGGTCGGGCCGGCGTTCAACGGCAATTACATCCCGGCCCAGGGCAACACCAACCCAACAGCCTTCTCGCTCAACGGCGTGGCCTGCACGGGACCGCAGCAGCCCCAGACGCTCATCGTGAACCCGACGAGCGTGACGGTCCCGGAGAACAACACGGCCACGTTCACCGTCCGCCTTGGGACCCAGCCCACCTCCAACGTCCTGGTCAACACGACGGCCGGCACCGGTGACGCCAGCCTCACCGTCTCGAGTGGAGCGACGCTCACCTTCACGTCCGCCAACTGGAACGTGAACCAGACCGTGACGCTCGCCGCGGCGGAGGACCCCGATACCACCTCCGATTCAAGAACATTCACGGTCTCCGCGGCCAATGCGCCATCGGTGACGGTGACCGCGACCGAACGCGACAACGATGTGCCTCAGCGGCTCATCGTGAACCCCACGACGCTCAACGTGCCGGAGGGCAACAGCGTGCCGTTCGCGGTGAGTCTGGCCGCCCAGCCGGCCGCCAACGTCACGGTCACCACAACGGCCGGCACCGGCGACGCCGACCTGACCGTCGCGAGTGGAGGGTCGCTGATCTTCACGCCGACCAACTTCGGCACGCCGCAGAACGTCACCATCGCCGCGGCGGCGGACGCCGACTCGGCCCCCGGGACGCGACCGTTCACGGTGTCGGCGAACCTGACCGGGGTCCCATCGGTCACGGTGACCGCTACCGAGATCGACGCGCAGCAACAGCAGAACGCGTACATCGCCGATTTCATGACGCAGTACAACAAGATCAAGAACCCGGCCAACGGCTACCTCTCGCCGGAAGGCATTCCCTACCACGCCATCGAGACGCTGATCGTCGAGGCGCCCGACCACGGGCACGAGACCACCTCCGAGGCGTTCAGCTTCCTCATCTGGCTGGAGGCGCAGTTCGGCCGGATCACCGGCCAGTGGGCGCCGTTCAACGCGGCGTGGAACCTGACCGAGCAGTTCATCATCCCCAGCGCGGCCGGGCAGCCGGGCGGATCCTCGAGCTACAACCCGAGCGACCCGGCCGACTACGCCCCGGAGCGCCCGCAGCCCAGCCAGTACCCGGTCGCGCTGAGCACCAGCGTCATCGCCGGCTCGGACCCGCTGGCCAGCGAACTCCAGACGACCTACGGCAACCGGAACATGTATGCCATGCACTGGCTGCTCGACGTGGATGACGTGTACGGGTACGGCACCGGGCGGACCGCCGCCGAGTGTGGCGACAACACCCAGCGCGTCACGTACATCAACACCTACCAGCGGGGCCCGCAGGAGTCGGTGTGGGAGACAGTGGCCCATCCGTCCTGTGAGACCGGACGCTTCGGGCAGTCGGGCTCCGGCTACCCGCCGCTGTTCATCCAGGGCGGCGGCGCCAACCAGTGGCGTTACACCGACGCTCCCGACGCGGACGCGCGTGCCGTCCAGGCGACCTACTGGGCGCTGCAGTGGGCGACCGCACAGGGCCCGCAGGCTGTGGCGACGATCCAGCCGAGCCTGACCAAGGCGGCGAAGATGGGTGACTTCCTGCGGTACTCGTTCTTCGACAAGTACTTCAAGAACCCGGGTTGCACCTCCACCGCATGCACGCCGGGCAGCGGCAAGAGCAGCTCGTCGTACATGCTCACGTGGTACTTCTCGTGGGGTGGCGACATCGGTGGCGCCTGGGCCTGGCGGATCGGTTCCAGCTCTTGGCACCAGGGCTACCAGAACCCGCTCGCCGCCTTTGTCCTGTCCCAGAGCGGGCCGACCGCGCTGCGGCCGCAGTCCGCTTCGGCGCCCGGCGACTGGACCACCAGCCTCAGCCGGCAACTCGACTCCTACCTGTGGCTGCAATCGGCCGAAGGTGGGATCGCGGGTGGCGCGACCAACAGCGTCAACGGCAACTACGAGGCTCCGGCCGCGGGTACGCCGAACTTCTTCGGCTGGTTCTACGACTTCCAGCCGGTCTTCCACGACCCGCCGTCGAACCAGTGGTTCGGCTTCCAGGTGTGGTCGATGGAGCGCGTGGCCGAGTACTACTGGGTCACCGGTGACACGAAGGCCAAGCGGATCCTCGACCGCTGGGTGCCGTGGGCGATCCAGAACACGACGCTCGGTACGGGAACGAACTTCTCCTTCCCCTCCGACATGTCGTGGTCGGGCGCTCCGGCCGCCTCGTACACCACCTCCACCGCCGCCGGGCCGGGTGCCAACCCGGGCCTGCACGTCACCGTCGTCAACACCAGTAACGATGTCGGCGTCGGCGCGGCGTATGCGCGGACCCTCACCTGGTACGCGGCCAAGGAAGGTGCGACGACCCTGGGTACCCAGGCGAAGAACACCGCGAAGGGCCTGCTCGACCGGATGAGCGCGATGAAGACGGCCGACCCGAGTGGCCGCGGCATCACCGTTTCGGAGACGCGCAGCGACTACAACCGGTTCGACGATGTGTGGAACTCCTCCACCCAGACGGGTCTGTTCATCCCGTCGAGCTTCACCGGCAGCATGCCCAGTGGGGCGACGATCAACTCCAGCTCCACGTTCATGAGCATCCGCCCGTTCTACGCCACCGACCCGGCATGGGCTCCGGTCCAGGCTTACATCAACGGCACCGGTTCGGCTCCTTCGTTCCGTTATCACCGATTCTGGGCGCAGGCGGACATCGCTATGGCGTTCGCCGACTTCGGCTCCCTGTTCCCGGCGGGCTGACCCGCCGGTGCTAGGCCCCGGCCGGGTGGCGTTCCCTTCCGTGGGCGTTGGCCCTACTTCCCGGAAGTAGGGCCAACAACTCCCAACAATGGCCCTACTTCTTGGAAGTAGGGCCATTGACGTGTAACGATGGGCTCCACCCATTGAAGGGAGTCCATCACTCATGCGACGGGCACTCATGGTCATCGCCCTCACCGTGGCGGCGACGACGGTACCCCTGGCCGCGTCGGGGCACGACCCCAACTCGCCCCAGGGAAGGGAGGAACTAAGCCGGATCATGGCCGATTACGAGCCTGCCTGGCGGCTGGACGACGGGGCCACGATCCAGGCCGCGGCGGCTTGCGTCAACGGCATGGCGGCCACGTTCCCCTGCAAGAACATCGACCTGCTGGCAACGATGCCGCTGTCCACCATCGGCGGCGGCAACGGCAACAGCATGTGGGGCTGGGTCGACCCGCAGACCGGCAAGGAGTACATCATCTTCGGCCGGACCACTGGCGCGTCCTTCATCGACGTCAGTAACCCCACGGCGCCGGTCTACCTCGGCAACCTGCCAAGCTTCAACGGCACCTCAAGCTCCTGGCGGGACATCAAGGTGTACGCCAACCACGCCTACATCGGCGCGGACCGCATCAGCACCCACGGTATGCAGGTCTTCGACCTGACGAGGCTGCGCGGGGTGACGACCCCGCAGACCTTCACCGCCGACGCTCGCTACACCGGTTTCGGAAACTCGCACACGCTCTCGGTCAACACCCAAACCGGTTTCATCTACGCGGTCGGCTCCAACACGTGCAGCGGCGGCGTGCACATGGTGAACGTGCAGACCCCCAAGAGCCCGACGAACGCGGGCTGCGTCAGCAACGACGGGTATGTGCACGAGAACCAGTGCGTGGTCTACCACGGGCCGGACACGACGTTCACCAACCACGAGATCTGCTTCAACTACAACGAGGACACGCTGACCATCGTTGACGTCACCAACAAGTCCGCTCCGGTCCAGCTCTCCCGCACCGGTTACACCGGTGCGCGCTACACCCACCAGGGCTGGCTGACCGATGACCACGCGCGCCTTCTCATGGACGACGAGCTCGACTCCGACACTCCGGGCACACGCACGTTCATCTGGAACGTCTCCGACCTCAACGCCCCGGTCAACACCGGCGTGTACATCTCGCCGACCAACACCGCCACCGACCACAACCAGTACATCATCGGGAACAAGGTGTACCAGGCGTCCTACCGTGGCGGGCTGCGCATCCTCGACATCACGGGCATCGCGTCCAACCAGCTGACCGAGCTCGGGTTCCTCGACATCTACCCGTCGGCCAACGGCACCGGCTTCAATGGAGCCTGGAACGTCTACCCGTTCTTCGCCAGCGGCACCATCGCGATCAGCGGCATCGAGCAGGGTCTGGTGCTGGCCAAGTTCAACCCGAACCAGCAGCCGGGCACGACGGTGTTCTCCGACGACTTCGAGACCAACAAGGGCTGGACGACCAACCCCAACGGCACCGACACCGCCACCACCGGGGCGTGGGAGCGCGGCGACCCGGAGGCGACCGACTCCAGCGGGCCCAAGCAGTTGGGCACCACCGTCAACGGCGTCAACGACCTCGTGACCGGGCGGCTCGCGGGTGCGAGCGCCGGCGCCGCCGACATCGACGGCGGCACCACGAGCGTCCTGTCCCCGGCGATCACATTGCCGGCCACGGGCACACTCAATGTTTCTTTGAGTTGGTACCTCGCCCACGGCACCAACGCGACGAGCGCCGACTTCTTCCGGGTCAGCATCGTCCACAATGGAGGGACGACGCAGCTGTTCAACCAGGCGGGCGCGGCCACCGACCGCGACGCGGCCTGGACCGTCGGCACCTGGAACATCTCGGCCTTCGCCGGCCAATCCGTCCGCTTCCTGATCCAGGCGGCGGATGCCTCAACGGCAAGCCTGGTCGAGGCGGGAGTTGATGACTTCAAAGTCACGCGGCAGTAGGGCCCTGCCCTACGTGCTGATCGGGGCCGCTTTCGTGGCCACCGTGGCGTATGTGCTGACCGTCCTGCCCCACGGGGCGGGGCGGTCGGCCCAAACGCCGCCCTCACCGGAGCCGGTCCCGCACAGCGATGGGCTCTCGGACAGCTTCGAGGGCTACCGCATGGTGCCCGTCTCCCTGCCCGACAAGCGGGGCAAGGCCGTCCCGGTCAGTTTCCGCCTGCTCGGGCCGGACGGGGCGGCGCTCAGTTACCTGCGGATCGTGCAGGCCAGACCGGTGCATCTCTATCTGATCCGGCAGGACATCAGCGGGTACCAGCATTTGCACCCAGCGATTGACGGCGACGATGTATGGTCGGTGCCGATCGACCTCGACGACGGCGGGTCCTACCGCCTCTACGCGGAGTTCATGCCGGAGGGCTGGCGGGGCGCCGCCACCGGCGATCCGGTCATCCTTGGGCTGGCGTTCGTCGTGGCCGGCGACACCAAGCTGGCGCCGCTGCCGGCGCCGGCGGCGTCGAGCGTGGCCGGCCCGTTCACGGTGGAGAGGGTCGATGGCACGAGTCACCTTCACGTCAGCCGGGCGACACTGCTGCGCTTCCAGATCCCCGGGGCAACGCTGGAACCCTACCTTGGCGCCCTCGCACACATGTCCGCGTTCGAGGTGCGCACCCAGGGCCTGATCCACCTGCACGCGGCATCCAACGAGCTCGCCTTCCACGCCCAGTTCCCCAATCGCGGCGAGTACCGGCTGTACATCGAGTTCCAGGCCGCGGGTGCGGTACACCAGGCCGCCTTTACCGTCTTCGTCACCTAAGCGAGACTATGCCGATTAGGGCATCAATGCTGATCTGTTCCTCCGTCCTTTCCGGACAGAAACTCGGGCACCCGGAAGACCAGATCGGAGGATGATCATGCGTCGATCAAAGCGCCATCCCTTATCGTCGACGGTCGCCGCGCTGGCGGCCGTCGTCCTCGCCGGCAGTGCCGGCGCTGTCGCGATAGATCGGCAGGTGGCTCTGGCCGAAGTGCTGGCGGCTACACCTACCTCCCTGCGCCCACTGGTCGCCGCTCTGGAGCCGGCGGCGCGCGAGACCGGGATGCGCGATCACCGGTCAGGGCTGACGACGGCCAACTGGCGCGAGCGGCTCAGCCGGATGCTGAGCGAGGTGGCTCGAGCACATCCCATGCGCGAGCTGACCGGGCATACGAGCGGTGCGGTGCTGGCGGGAACGGTGCGTCTGCCGGCGAACCTGGCACTGGATGGTGAGACAACCGTTGTGGCGCAACGGATTGTGTTGTCATCGCCCACTTTGAGGGTGACGGGCGGTCATCCGTTGCGGCTCTACCCGGCGGCGGGCCTTTCGGTGGCGGGGCAGACCTCCGCCTTGGTGATCACTATCGACCATACCGGCGCCACGGGCAGCCGTGGTGACTCGGGCGCCCCCGGCGAAGGCGGGATATACGGCAACCCCGGCACGCAGGGCCGTGATGCCATCCTGTTCGGAGAGGGCTCGTGTGAGCCGGCCACCCACGGTGGCAACGGCACGAACGGCGACAGCGGCGGCAACGGTCGCGAGGGCACGGCCGGTGGCGACGGCGCGAACGGCGGCGACATCGTCTTCGACATCCCCGATGGTTCCACCGACGTCTACCGGTTCATATCTGATGGTGGCCGAGGTGGTGACGGCGGTGACGGCGGTCCCGGCGGTGACGGTGGCGGCGGCGGGTTCGGCGGCAACGGCGGCAACGGCGGCGCCTTCTCCTATCCCGCGTATTGCCGCTTTGGCGGAAACGGCGGGCATGGCGGCAGTGGTGGCGCGGCCGGCAGCGGTGGCCACGCTGCCACCGGCGGGTTCGGCGGTGAGGGCGGCGAGATCCTTGTGACCTACCCGCCCGGTTACAACCCGGCCAGCATCGAGATCTCCATCAAGGGTGGCAAAGGCGGTCCTGGTGGCCACGGCGGCACCGGCGGCACCGGCGGCCGCGGCGGCTACGGTGGAGCGGGCGGGACATCCATCGACTTCCCAGGATTCGACGGTGCTGACGGTATCGATGGCCCCGACGGGGTGACCGGTGTGAATGGCAGCGCCGGAGGCGACGGGGAAGACGGCGAGGCCGACACCCAGCTGCGGACGTCCAACACGGACATATGCGCGGGCATGCAGGATGAGCCGGAGCAGTACTCGGCGCTGAAGCAGCTCTACCGCAACCTTCTGGCCACCGACCCGTTCCCGGCCGAGGAGGCACCGGAGTCTTCGTTGCCGGCGTGCCCGCCGCCTCCGCCGCCCCCGGCCCCGCCGGTGGGTGCACTGGATGTGGTGTTCGGCGACTCCTACATCTCCGGTGAGGGCTCAACCAGTTTTGATACCAACGCGGACACCGCGCCGACCGCTTCGCGCAACCCGAAGTGCAATGTCGCGCTCACCTCGTGGGTCGCGCTGGTCTACAAGAAGCCCAACGCCGCCAACCAGTTGGCGTTCCAGAACTATGCGTGCAGCGGCGCGAAAATCGCCGACACTGAACAGCAGATCGACGCGGCGATCGCGGATGCGAAAAATGCGGCCCGATCAGGAAACCCCGGGCGAGGGCTGGGTACCAACACCGCCTCGGTGCAGGTCTCGGCGGTCGGCAACGACCTTGGCTTCGCCATCTACCTGGAGTGCGCCGTCAAGGTGGGGGGTCTGAGGACCGACGCCGGCCGGACCGGCTGCATCCCGGAGGATCAGAACATCAAATTGGCGATCCGCAATCAGTTCATGCGGTTGGCCAGCCTGTATAACAAGATCGCGCAGGCCGCCCCGAACGCGGTTATCGAGGTCGCCGGGTACCCGGTCATCTTCCCCACCGACAACCGCAAGTGCACCAGCGGGCTGACCAAGCAGGACGAGGTCCAGGCCAACCGCGACTTCATCATCGTCGACAACGAGATCGCGGGTTTTGTGCAATCGCTGAGCGGGCTCGGATCGGCCACCAGACCGAAAATACGCTACCTGGCTTTCGACAGCGCGCTGGCCAACCACAACTCCTGTCCCACGCAGGACGGGTCGGGCGGCCGGACCCCCAACACCCACGGCGTCAACGTCATCGACAACAATGAGTCCGCCTCCGGCACCATGGGACTGTTCCACCCCAACCGGGCCGGGCACGCCGCGCTCAAGGATGCCTACGCCCGGTTGGCGTCAAAGGGATTCCCCTCCCAGATCTCGGCCATTCCGGGTCCGGGTAACGGCACGCTGATCGCCGACATCTCAAGCGACTCGGTGTATGTCGCGGCCGGCGGCGCCCTGGTTCCGTTCATCAACCCGGCCGACGTGACCGGCGCCGGATACCCGTACCGGAACCCGGTTGTCCCGCAACAACCAGCCCCCAACCAGGTGGCCGCTCTGGCCGGTCCGCCCGCGAACGGGACCATTCTCAGGAACGCCGGCACCGGCGCCACCTATGTCGTCGACTGCGGGCGCAAAACCGCGACCACCGTCACGACAGGTGCGGTGAACGTGCCCAGCCACAGCATCGCCGACATCCCCGACGGCGGCTGCCCGCCACCGCCGGCACCGCCGGTGTGCCGCCAAACCTGGTTCTCTCTAACGGTTTTCCCGGTCGGATGGTCCTGCACCACCCCGAAGGGGATGCTGGTGATGCAGGGCGATGGCAACCTCGTCATCTACAGCCAGACTGGCCGTGCCCTGTGGTCGACCGGCACCGCCGGCAACGCCGGCGCCCACGCGGAGTTCCTCGGCGACGGCAACCTCGTCGTCTTCAGCGCCTCGGGCGCCCGGCTGTGGACGTCCAACACGAGCATGCTCGCGGTCAACGGATCGCTGGCGTTCCAGGACGACGGCAACCTGGTCCTGCGCAACGAGACCGGCGGTGTCGTCTTTGCCAGCAACACCTTCGGCGACCCGCCACCGCCTCCTCCGCCTCCTCCGATCAGCCTGTCCGTCGTCAGCTCCGGTAAGTGCCTGGATATCCCGAGCGGCTCCTTGGACGCTGGTACCCAGATGCAGCAGTACAGCTGCCACGGCGGCACCAACCAGCAGTGGCGATTGGAACCCACCGGCTCGGGCAGCTACCTGGTCAAGTCTGTCCACTCAGGACTGTGCCTCGATGTGGCCGGCGGATCCACGGCCGACGGGGCCGTGGTTTGGCAGTGGAGCTGTCACGGCGGCGCCAACCAGCAGTGGCGGCTGGACACCTCGCCGCAGCCCGGGCAGGTGTCGGCGCTGACGTCGGTGAACTCGGGCAAGTGTCTGGATGTGGCCGGTGCGTCCATCGCCGACCACGGTCAGATCCACCAGTGGCGCTGCCACGGCGGCACCAACCAGCAGTGGGTGGTGCTCACGCCCGGTACCCAGCCGCCGCCGTGGCCACTGGTCGTGCGCTCGGAGGCCAACCTCGGCTATGTGTCGGCCGAGCTTGCCTACGGCGGCGACCGCTACGGTGAACTCCGCGCCCGCGCCTTCGACCAAGGCTCGTGGGAGCGGTGGACTGTGGTACCACTCAATTCCACCGATGTCGCCTTGCGTTCGGACGCCAACGGCCTGTATGTCTCGGCGGAACTGGCCTACGGCGGTGACCGCTACGGCACCTTGCGGGCCAGAGCCGGCGGTGTCGGTTCGTGGGAGGTGTTCCGGGTCATCCCCCTGAGCTCGTACACCTATGCCCTCCAGTCGGTGGCCAACGGCCTGTTCGTCTCGGCCGAACTTGGCTACCCCGGCGACCGGTACGGCACCTTGCGGGCCAGGGCCGGCGGTATCGGGCCATGGGAGATCTTCACGGTTTCGACCGCACCCCCACCCCCTCCGCCGCCGCCTCCGCCGCCCCCGCCGCCTTGCGACCCACCACTCATCTGCGAGTAGCTCGATGAGACCTACGGCGACCCGCGAGAGCGGGTCGCCGTAGGGCCTTTATGTCTCAGCTGATGTCGCGGGTGCGGGTGACCAGGGTGCCGAAGACGCCGAAGACGAGGCCGTAGCCGATGAGCACGAGGGCCCCGACCCACCACTTGGGGCTGCCCGGATAGGCCTCCTCCGGGGAGACCATCACCTGTGAGGCCACCGATGGCCACCCGACCATCGCGTCCATCACCCAGTCCTTCTTGATCCAGAACTCGTGGATCAGGGTGAAGACCAGCTGCACGGCCTGGGTACCGATGATGTACGTGACCGCCAGCGTGACCACGGTGCCTATCTGGTTGCGGATCAGCACCCCGAGCCCCACCCCGAGCACGGCCCAAAGGCCATAGGCCAGGCCGTTCATGAGGATCGCCCGGGTCACCGGCCATTGCGTGAGCTGAGCGTCGTACCCCTTGGCATTGAAAAATATCGCACCGGCGGCGGCATTGATCGCGGTGGTGAGCACCCAGAAGAAGGCCGCGGCGATGATCGCCGTCGCGAACTTGGCCACGATCACCTTGACCCGCTGCGGCGTGGTGAGGAACGTCGCCGTGGCGGTCTGGTGGAAGTTCTCGTTGGTGAACAGGATCGCGCCCAGCAGCGCCACGAACATGACGCCGAAGAACTGGCCGGAGGTGTAGATGTTCGAGGCCACCAGGTGCAGCACGCGGTCCTTGTCGGCGAGGAACGCCGCCTCCCGCCGCATCCGCTCGATCTCCTCCGGCGGGATGTTCTCACCGGTCGGAGGGGTGAAGTTCGCGGCGTTCTGCATCTGGTGGATCTGGTCGTTGCCGAAGAACAGCCACAGCGTCAGCGCCATTCCGGTGAAGATGAGGATGCCGATGCCGAACAGCCACCAGACGTTGGTGGTCCTGATCTTCATCAGCTCGCTACGGATCAGGCCCATCAGCGGATCCCAGCCTTTCCGGCAGTCAGTTCGAGGAATACGTGTTCGAGGTCGGGCTTCTCGGCCACCAACTCGTGCAGCTCGACGCCGGCGCGCAGGGCGGCGGCGCCCACCTCGGGTGCGCTGGCCCCGGTCACCAGCAGGACGTCGTCGTCGGTCTCCACCGACACCTCGGAACCCAACGCCTTCACCAGTTCCTGGGCTTGCGGCGTGCGCACGCGCACCCGCTCGGTGGTGGACAGGCCGTTGATGACCGCCTTCATCGTGCCCTGCTTCACCAACTTGCCGTTGGCGATGATGATGACGTCGTCCGCCAGAAGCTCCATTTCGGACAGCAGATGGCTGGAGACCAGGATGGTGCGGCCCTGCTGCGCCAGCGCCTTGAGCAGATCCCGCATCCAGCGGATGCCCTCCGGGTCAAGGCCGTTGGCGGGCTCGTCGAGGATGAGCACCTTGGGGTCGCCCAGCAGCGCGGCGGCGATGCCCAAGCGCTGCCTCATCCCCAGGCTGTACCCGCGGAACTTGCGCTTCGCGGCCGGGGTGAGCCCCACCAGTTCGAGGGCCTCGTCGGCGCGCTTGAGCGGAAAACCGGCCGCGGCACAGATGATCCGCAGGTGGTTGCGCCCGGTGCGGCCCTTGTGCGCGCTCGACGCCTCGAGGATCGCGCCGACGTGGCGCAACGGCTGGGCGAGCTGGGAGTAGTGCACGCCGCCGATCGTGGCCTTTCCGGCGGTCGGGGTCACCAGGTTGAGAATCATGCGCAGCGTGGTGGTCTTGCCCGCGCCGTTGGGGCCCAGGAAGCCGGTGACCCGGCCGGACTGGACCGTGAACGAGAGGTCATCGACCGCCCTGACCTTGCGATACTGTTTCGTCAGCCCGGATACGACAATCCGGCCGTCATCGGACATGCGTCACCCTCTTTCGCCTTCCTAGTGTCGGCCCTAGCGTTCGGCCCTAGCGTTCGGCCACGACAATAGCCAGTCACAGCCACCGCGCGGCATTACCCTTGCCCTGTGGAGGACTCGAATCTGTACATTGTCGACGCGTTCACCGACCAACCTTTCCGGGGCAACCCGGCGGGCGTGATGCTCCTTTCATCGGATTTTCCGGCTGATTCCTGGATGCAAACGCTCGCCGCGGAGCTGCGCCACTCCGAGACCGCGTTCGTCCGGCCGAGGGGGCAGGAGTGGGAGCTTCGCTGGTTCACCCCGACCGCGGAGGTGGATCTGTGCGGGCACGCCACCCTCGCCACCGCCCACGTCCTGGGCGGCGACAACGTCTTCCACACCCGCAGCGGCGTGCTGCGCACCACCGCCACCGGTGAGGGCTGGATCCGGATGGACTTCCCGGCCGACCCACCTTCTCCCATCGAATATCAGGACGTACTGGACGGGATGGAGGTTTCAGCGGCGGTCCGCGGAGTCTCGGACATCCTGGTGCGGGTCGCCTCGGCCGATCACGTGCGGTCGGTCCAGCCCGACATGGAGGCCCTGGCCAAGCTTCCGGCGCGCGGGATCATCGTCACCGCGCTAGGCGACGGCACCGACGGCGAGGCCGATATCGTGTCGCGCTGCTTCTACCCGGCCTTCGGGGTACCCGAGGATCCGGTGACGGGTTCGGCCCACTGCACCCTGGCCGGCTACTGGTGCCCCTTGCTCGGCCGGGACAAGCTTGTGGCGCAACAGCTTTCCCCGCGCGGCGGCACGCTGCGGCTCTTCCTGGACGGCGACCGGGTCCACCTCGAGGGCCGGGCCGTGACCATCCTCGCGGGCCGGATCCAAGTGTGATCACCGTCGACGACATCCGCGAGATCACGCGGGACCTGCCCCGCTCCTATGAGGTCCTCGTCCACGACAGGGTCAAGTTCAGGGTCGGTCAGATCGTGTACCTGGCCCTGTCACGGGACGAGACCATCATGGGCTTCGGCTACCCCAAGGAGGAGCGGGCGGCCCTTGTCGCCTCCGACCGGGAGAAGTTCCTCATGCCGTCCGAATCGGACATGCGGTTCCACTGGGTGCAGGCGAGGCTGGCCGCTCTCGACCACGACGAGCTGCGCGAGCTGGTCGTCGAGGCTTGGCGTATGTGTGTACCAAAGAAAATCTCGAAACTGGTCCCTTGAACGAAGCCGGCCCACGTCGGCGCGACCGGCTTGGTGTCTATCCTTCCGCCATGGACAAGGTCGATTACGACCGGTTCCAGCACACGGTCTTCGCCCGAGGACGGGCGATCGCACCCGACGTGCTGGTCGACTGGATCAGCGCCTTTGCCCGATACGCCGGTCCTGCCAGACCGCAGACGGTTCTGGACCTCGGCTCGGGCATCGGTCGCTTCACACCGGCGCTTGCGGATGAGTTCGGCGGACCCGTCTACGGTGTCGAGCCTTCGATTCGCATGCGCGAGATAGCACAGGAATCGGCGTCCCACCCGAACGTCACCTACCTCGACGGCCGGGCCGAGCGGATCCCGTTGCCGGACAACAGTTGCGACGTCGCCCTGCTGTATCTGGTGCTGCATCACATCGCGGGTCGGGACGAGGCCGCCCTCGAGCTGGCGCGCGTTCTCAAGCGAGGCGGCAAGCTGTTCGTCCGCACGACATTCGTCGAGCTGACCCCGGACCTGTTGTGGTACAGCTACTTTCCCGGCGCCAAGGTGATCGAGGAGCGCCACTTCCCGACCGTCGCGGAGGTCGAGCGGACCTTCGCCCCGGCCGGGTTCAGCGTCGTAGAGCTGGCCTGCGTGCGGCACCGGATCGCCGACAGCCTCGCCGAGTACACCGCACGTTTGAAACTCCGCGCCCTGTCGACGTTCGAGCACATGACGGAGGAGGAGATCGCGGAGGGGTTCGCCCGGATGGACGCGGACGTCGCCGCGGAGACGGCGCCGAGGCCGGTGGCCGAGGACTGTCACATGCTGGTCTTCACCAAGGATTAACGCATGCGGCCGCGCGGTTTCAGGCGGGTCGTGGGCAGCGGCGGCGCCGGAATGGTGCCGCCCGCATAGCCTCCGGTCACGGGGGCGAAGCCGCCCGATTCCCATCCTTGCCGGAGCGCCACGATCTCCTCGTGGGAGCGGCCCACGAAGTTCCACCACATCACGATCTCCTCGTCGAAAGGCTCGCCGCCGAGCAGCAGGGCCCGGCTCGGGCCGTGCGCCATCAGCTTTATCTCCTCGCGACCTCGCCCGAGGTACAAGAGAGGGCCTTTTTCAAGGGTTATCAGTCCAATCTCGACACTGCCCGCCAGGGCGAGCAACGCGTACTCGAAGTCCTTGCGCAGCGGCAGCGTCACCTCGGACTCGAGGGCTATCTCCGCCCCGACGATGGGGCTATACGCCTTGGCATTCGACGTCGCCCCATCGAGCGATCCCATGAGGACGGTGACGGTGGCGCCCGAGCCGTCCAGCACCGGCAGGTCCGCGTGGTGCTCGAAGTGCGGCGCCGCGCCCGCGTGCTCGGCCGGCAGCGCCACCCACAGCTGCGCCCCATGCAGCACACCACTGTGGCGCTCCGGCGTCAGCTCCGCGTGGGCGATCCCGCGCCCGGCGGTCATCAGGTTGAGCTGCCCCGGCCGGATCAGCTGGCTGTTGCCCAGGCTGTCATAGTGGTGAATCTCCCCGGCCACGAGCCAGCTCACGGTCTGCAGCCCGGTGTGCGGGTGCGCGGCCACACTCATGCCCGCGCTCATCCCCGTGCCGTCCCCGAGCCGAGTCGGACCGTACTGGTCGAGGAAGCACCACGCGCCCACCATGCGCCGCTCCCGGTTGGGCAGGGTGCGGGTGACGCTCGTCCCGCTGCGCGGGGTCAGCTGCACCTCCCGGCCCTGCATCAGCTCGAAGGTGGCCTCCGCCGCCTCCTCGCCCCCGCACAGCTCCTCGACCGGAGCGGTCTCGGTATTGCTCACGGATTAACCATAAGCACGGCGGCACCACGCACGCGATCGTTGGCCAGATCGGTGAGCGCCTCGTCCGCCGCCTCCAACGGGTACGGTGTCACCTCCACGGTCAGCGGATGCTCCGCGGCGAACGTCAGGAACTCCCGCCCGTCCTGGCGCGTGTTGGCCGTGACGCTGCGGAGGTTGCGCTCCTCGAACAAGTGACGTTCGTAACGCAGCGACGGGATGTCCGTCAGGTGGATGCCCGCGACCGCCAGCGTGCCGCCCCGGTCGAGCGCCTCCATCGCGGGCAGCACCAGCTCCCCGGCGGGTGCGAACAGGATCGCCGAGTCGAGCGGCTCCGGCGGATGGCCGCAGGACGCCGACGCCGCCCCGAGCGACATCGCAAGCTCTTGCGCCGCAACGGTTCTGGTCACCACGTGGACCTGCGCCCCCTGCCGCATCGCCACCTGCGCGGCGAGGTGCGCCGAGGCTCCGAAACCCCAGATGCCCAGCCGCCCGCCCGGGGGCAGGTTGGCTCGCTTGAGCGCGCGGTAACCGATGATTCCCGCGCACAGCAGTGGTGCCAGCTTCTCGGGGGGATCTTCTTTCAGGGGGTACGCGTAATCGGCTCGCACGACGGCAAAGTCGGCGTAGCCGCCGTCGGCGTCCCAGCCCGTGTACGACGAGCGCGGGCAAAGGTTCTCGTCGCCCCGCCGGCAGTAGACACATTCCCCACAGGTGTACCTGAGCCAGGCGATGCCCGCCCGCTGCCCCACGGCCCACCCGATCACACCCTCGCCCAGCGCCGCCACCTCGCCGACGACCTCGTGCCCCGGGATCACCGGCGACAGGTGCGGCTCGAGGTCACCCTCCACGACGTGCAGATCGGTCCGGCACACCGCGCACGCGATCACCTTGACCAGCAACTCGCCGGCGCCCGGCTGAGGGATCGGTCGCTCCACCGACCGCAGCCTCTGCCCACCGCGCCCGCCCGGTCGCGCCACCTCCCACGCGCGCATGAAGCCCGGTCGCACACATGCCAACCTAGCGTCTACCAGCCGGTCGCGGAGGGCGGTCGTCTAACATCCTGACCATGAGGTCTGATCAGGTCGCCTCCGACCTCGAATCCATCGTCCTGACCGAAGAAGCCATCATCGAGCGGGTCGGCGAGCTGGCCCGGCAGATCGACGCGGACTACCACGGCAAAGACCTTGTCCTGGTGGGAATTCTGGGCGGCGCCGCGACCGCCACCGTCGACCTCGCCCGCGCTCTCGAGCGGCACATCGAGGTCACTTGGATGGCCATCCGCTCCTACGGCATGGGCGTCCGCTCCTCCGGCTCCGTGCGCCTCCTCAAAGACATCGACATCGATGTGTCGGGCCGGCACGTCGTCATCGTCGACGGGATCATCGACACCGGCCTGACCGCCCAGTGGGTCGTCACCAACATCACCCATCGCGGCGCCGCCTCCGTCAGCATGTGCGCCCTGTTCCGCAAACCCTCCGCCCCGGCCGACGCCAAGTACATCGGCTTCGACGTACCCGACGGGATGATCGTGGGCTACGGCCTCGACTACGCCGGGCGCTACCGCAACCTGCGCTGCTGCGCCGTCCTCGCCCCGCACGTCTACCGAACCAAGATCGTTTGAGGCAGCATCTTCGGGGATAGTGCTGCCTCAAATCGTTGGGAGGCAGCATTATCCGGGAAAGTGCTGCCTCAACCGATCTTGGGCGACCCGTGGATGACGCGGTGCGTCAGGCGCTTGCTGTCCTCCGCTCGGCCGAGCCGCCCGGCATGACCGGCGCGAGACTGGTCCTGTTCGGCCAGCAAACTTTTACGATCGCCTTAGGCGTGAGTCAAGACGCTGAGTAGCAGAGACCGTACAGACGGTACATATTCACTCGATACGATGATTTTCTGCATCGGTGATTAGCAATTGGCGCCAGCTTTGGGCGGATAGGGAGAACGCGCGCAGGCAGGCCGAGTACGACCAAGCCACCCTCACCTGGCGGGACGATCTGGAACAAATCCGCCGTTATCACCGGCTGTCGATCACAGCCGGCCCGGCCATCAACACCAGCGGCATCAGGCTTCACCACGGCGAGAACCTCTGGTGGACAACGGCGGATGCCAGTCTCGTCGAGATGCTGCGGACCGTCGAGCTCGTCACCCCGGACCACCGGGCCTACTCACCCATGAGCGTCGATGAGTCGCTCATACCCCAGGGAACCTTGCGTGACAACGGTTTCGCCGCCATCACCAACCATCGTGTGCTGTTCTTCGGTGCGCTGGGCCATCGCGAGTGGCGCTTTTCGCAGCTCACGGGAGTTGCCAACGGTACCCGGGAAATAGTGATGCGCGTGGAGAACCAGCGCACCTTGTGCGGGCTCGGTGTGGCGCCCGCGCTCGCCGCCGGTTTCCGGTTCCACCTGGCCCTCGCCCTGGCCGAGCACGGTGACGACCGCGAGGGTTTCACCGACCACCTGGCGAGACTGCTTGACCGGCAACAGTTCCACGGCCCGAACGCATCCGGGCCGGTGGGGCCGGCCGACGCGCCGCACCCGCTGCGCTGGGCGCTGTACCTGGGCCGCAGGCTCTACTTTGGACGGCCCGGAGCGTCGGCGGCCAGGCAGATGGTGCCGGCACTGGCGACCGCGGTGCTGCTCGCGTGCGGGCTGGGCCTGGCCGCGGCGGGCGGGGGCAACGGCAACGGCTGGCAGGCACAGACGCCGTACCGGAGCGAGGCGCCGCCTTCCGCGACACCGTTCGGCACGCCGGTGGGGATGCCGGTCGGGCCGGTGGGGTCGGACTCGCCGCAAAAGGACACGCCGCCGCCGAATCAGGCGCCGCCGAATCAGGCACCACAACAGGAGGCACCGCAAAAGGAGCCGTCGCAGAAGGAGCCGAGCAGCGCGCCGCCGGTGAACCTGTGCGGCGCCGCGGCCAATCCGTGGAACTTCCACTTCTGTGACAGCGGGTCGCTCATCGCCGACCCGCCTGCCGCGTTCTGCTCCTACTTCCCGTGCGCCGACAACTTCTGGCGCAGCACCAACGGTTTCGTGGTGGAGTGCCAGGATGGCCGGTTCAGCCAGACCGGCGGACGCCCCGGGGCGTCCGCCGGTCTGGCTGAACCGGCCATCCTGGCACTCCACCACGAAA
>Ga0075418_10001508_pt1 | contig 26429 bp, 27 predicted proteins | sample SoiMetdeltSBSDD2_FD_81776 | JGI IMG/M metagenome (GOLD analysis project Ga0075418, IMG submission 81776) | Bulk soil microbial communities from a Populus tree surrounding site in Tennessee, USA - Soil MetaG P. deltoides SBSDD2 | ecosystem: Environmental > Terrestrial > Soil > Tree plantation...
AGCATCAGGCTAGACAGACCTGTCTGTTAACGTCAAGGGGTGCCCCAACAGCAGCAGACCCGCCCCGCGAGGGCGCACAAGGGCAGTGCCCCGCAGGTGGCGACGGTTCCGGACCGGGCCCCACGGGACAGGCTTCTGGACACCGCGACCGAACTGTTCTATGCCCAAGGCGTCCACGCCGTGGGCATCGACAAAATTATCGCGTTCGCGGGCGTGGCCAAGGCGACCTTCTACGCCTATTTTCCGGGCAAGGACGACCTCGTGCGAGCGTACATCGAGAACCAGAGCCGCCAGCACAGGATCCTGGCGGAGCAGGCCGCCAAGGGTTCACCGCGGGAGACGCTGCTGGCCATTTTCGAGTACATGGGCGTGGTGGGCGGCGGCCCGGCCTATCGGGGCTGCCCGTTTGTGAATGTGGCCGCGGAGTACCCAGACCCGGCCCACATGGTGCGAATGGCGGTCGCGGCCCACAGGACCTGGATCCGCAACCACTTCCGGGACCTTCTGGTCGCCGACGGCCACCAGGATCCGGAGCGCACCGCCGATGTTCTGATGCTGGTGCGCGACGGCCTGGTCATCGGCCTGGATCTCGGCGACACCCCGGCCGTGCGCGCGGTCATTCACGACGCGGTCACGAGAGTGCTTGACGCGCCTAGGCCTCCGTGATGCGCGCGGTAAGCGCGGCCGCGAGCGTGATGGCCTCGGCGTCGGTCACCTCTTCGCCGAATTGCGCCAGCAGCTCGGCCTGAGTGTAGATTACCTTGCTCCCGCGGGCCTCGTTGAAGGCTTCGGTGGCACTTTCCACCTTTACCACATCCCCCGTGAGCGCCAGCACCTGTTCCTCGCCAACCTCACCGCGGGCTTGCGCCAGAGCCCGAACATCGTCAGCGGTAACTGTCACCATGTAAACGACATTTCCCACTCGGGACACCCGTCAAACCCGTGGGAATTCGGGTGACCAGTCCAGCGCCGGCCAGGATACTTACTGCTTGTGCATTCATCGATGACGGTGACCCCAGCTCAGCTTCCGGACGTGCTGCTGCACGTCGCGGTGGTGCGGCCTGTCTTCGTCTGGGGCCCACCGGGTATCGGCAAGAGCTCGCTCGTGCGTGACTTCGCCGATTCCCTTGGGCTGCCTTGTGTCACGCTCGTCGGCACGCAGCTGGCCGCCGAGGACCTGATCGGTGTTCCCGAACTCCGCAACGGCCGCAGCCGCTTCGCCCCACCCGAGATGATCGCCCGCGACGATCCCTACTGCCTGTTCCTCGACGAGCTCAACTCCTCGACGCCCGAGGTGCAGAAGGCGTTCTACTCGCTCATTCTGGACCGCCGGATCGGCTCCTACGAGCTTCCGCACGGGTCGATCGTCATCGGGGCGGGCAACCGTACCAACGACAACGCCCTGGCCAAGCCGATGGCCTCGGCCCTGATCAACCGCCTGGTCCACATCCACCTGCGGGCCTCGGCCGTGGATTGGATCGGCTGGGCCAGCTCCAACGGTATCCACGCCTGGGTGCTGGACTACCTGACCCAGCGCCCCGATCACCTGTGGGTGCAGCCGCCCGCGACGGAGGAGCCGTTCTCGACCCCGCGATCCTGGCACATGCTCTCCGACGCCCTTCATTCGTACCAGAGCGAGGTGGACGAGGAGACGATAAGGCTGCTGGCCCACGGCACTCTCACCGCGCAGCACGCGGCATCGTTCACCGCCTATCTCAAGACCGTGCGGCACCGTTACGGGCTGGACGCGATCGTGCGGGGTGAGGCTTCGTGGCCGCGCGCGGCGACCGACCGTGACCTGCTGTACTTCTTCGCCGAGACGTTCCGGGCCCGCCTGATCAAGCAGTTGCCGGCCAGCCGCGAGCACGCCAGCCGCAGTGTGCGCCAGTTCTCGTTGCGGGCCAAGGCTTTGCTGGTCGAGCTGGCCGAGATTTCGCTGGAGTGTGCTCAGCTGGTGATGGCCGCCGACGAGGAGGGCAAGCCCGTGCTGCCCACGTGGTTCCTGGTCGAGGTGACCCGCGACCTGCCCCGCCTGGTGGCCTCCCGTGCGTAAAAAGGCAGCCGACAAGGAGGATCCGCGCCACAAGTCGTTTATGGAGGGTAGCTGGATCGGCTTGCGGCACCCCATTTTCCGGCACCTCGCGAGCGACGTCTATCGTCAATGGACCGAGATCGAGTCGCGGAGCTGGGCCGTGGTGCACCCGGACGGGCGCATCAAGGCCAACCGGCACATCCAGGGGACCGAGGCCGAGTGGGCTTGGGTCATCTCACATCTGTTGCTGCACCTAGGTTTCGGTCACCTTGGCGCCGACCGCTCCACCGACGCCGCCTCGCAAGCCGCCCGCTGCGCCGTCGTGGTGCGCTTCCAGCGGCAGTTGCGGCTGGGCGTGCCGCCCTGGCCCATCCCGGAGGACCTGCCCGGCTCGGACGAGGAGAGGCTGGCGGAATTGTGGCGGCTCACGGGCGTACCAGATGGATTTGAAGCGCAAGAGGACCACCTGCCTGGACCCTTTGTCTTTGCCGACGGCGCGCTGTCGTGGACCGACCGTCTCGCGGTCGGATTGGCCGCGGCCGCTAGCGAAGCGGTCGCCGAGGCGGGAAACACCCGCCCCGCCGGAAGCATCGACCAGGATCACCCTTGGGAGCGGGCGCGGCGCTGGTTCCTGGAGGCGTTTCCGCTGCTGGGGGCGCTGGCCGCGGGGTTCACCATCGTCGCCGACGCCGATCTGGCGAGATCCATGAACATTTCGGTGGCGGCGGTGGACGCTTCCTCGGCCGAGATCTTTATTAATCCTTTGGTACCCCTGACCGCCGACGAGCGTCGTTTCGTTCTCGCCCACGAGATGCTCCACGCCGCCCTGCACCACGGTGAGAGGGTGGGCCCGCGCGACCCCTTCCTGTGGAATGTGGCCGCCGATTTTGTGGTCAACGGGTGGCTCGTGGAGATGGGTGTGGGCCAGATTCCCGAAGGCACGCTTTACGATCCCACGCTGAAGGGCCGTGGCGTCGAGGACGTCTACGACGAAATCGCCAAGAACCTCAGGCGTTTTCGCAAGCTTGCCACGCTGCGCGGCCGGGGTCTGGGCGACATGCTCGACCACCCCACGCCGCACGGCCACAAGCTCGGCGCCGACTCGCTCGACGACTTTTACCGCCGGGCGCTCTGCGGCGGTTTCGCCTACCACCAGCAGCTGGGGCGCGGGCTCGTTCCCGCCGGTCTGGCCGAGGAGATCCGGGTGCTGGAGCATCCGCCGCCGCCCTGGGATGTCGAGCTGGCCCGCTGGTTCGACCGGCATTTCCGGCCGCTGGAGCGGGTTCGCAGCTATGCCAGGGCTTCGCGGCGGCAGGCGTCCACTCCGGACATTCCCCGTCCGGGTTGGCTGCGGCCCCTGGTACACGAGCGGGACCGCACCTTCGGTGTGGTGCTTGACACCTCGGGGTCGATGCCGGCCACCCTCATGGGCAAAGCCTTGGGGGCCATCGCTTCGTACGCCGCCGCCCGTGACGTCCCGGCGGCGCGCGTGGTCTTCTGCGACGCCGTCGCCTACGACGCCGGTTACCTTGCGGTGCAAGACATCGCCGGGAAGGTGCGGGTGCGCGGCCGGGGCGGCACGATCCTGCAACCCGGCATCGATCTGCTTGAGCGGGCCTCCGATTTCCCGGCCGCCGGGCCGATTCTCATCATCACCGACGGCTATTGCGATGTGTTGCGGGTCAGGCGGGAGCACGCCTATCTGATCCCGCGCGGCTCCCGCCTTCCTTTTACCCCCAAAGGTGAGGTCTTCCGGTTCAGGTAGGGGTCACGGCCCCAGCTGGCCGCGGATCGCTCCGCCGGGGAACAGGTTGGTGTGGATGTTGTAGTAGAAGCCGTTCGGGTTGGCGGCGATCTCGGCGGCGAGTGCGGGCGCCGCGTTGACGCAGCCCTTGGTGACGTGCTCGACCGGCGCCGCGAAGGGCACCACGACCGGTCCGTTGACCCCGGCGGGTGCGCGGTGGATGTGCGCGGCGACAACCGTCCCGTCGAGCTTGACGTGCGCGACCAGGAAGCAGATCTGGCCGGTGTCGGTGTGGATGCCGAAGATGGCCACGCCGACGCCGTCGGCGTCACCGCCGGTGTTGGGTTCGTTCTCGCCCCGCAGCAGGGCCACCCTGACTTCCTTGGAAGCGGCGTTCGCCGAAGCGACGGCCGGTGCGGGCAATGCCATGGCAGCCCCGAGGGTAGCGGCCACCAGCATCGCGGCAAGAGCACGCGGCCTTGCAGATGCGATGTTCATAATGACCGACTCTATTGAGGCCCATTGATCAATACAATGGCGGCATGGTCACCGAACAAGTCTCTGAGGATGTTGAAATCGCCGTCTCAGCCCAGTCCGCCTTCGACGCCGTGGCGGCGCTGCGGTTCGTCCGCTGGAGCCCGGAGTGCTTCGCCGTGTGGGTCTGGCGACGCGACCGGGACGGTCACCCGGTCAGGTTCGTGGGGTGGAACAGGCGAGGCCCGTTCGTGTGGTTCACCACCTGCACGGTCGTCGCCTCGACACCGGCCGAGGAGTTCTCCTTCGACGTCACCACCTTCGGGATGCCGGTGGCGCGCTGGACCTATCGCTTCGCCGCCCTGCCCGGCGACGGCGCCAGGGTCACCGAGGAGTGGACCGACCGGCGCGGGCGTGGCGCCTGGATCCTCGGCCGCGTCTTCACCGGGCGCGCCACCAAGCACCGGCCCGAAGTAAACCGCGAGGGCATGCGCGCGACTTTGCAACGGTTGAAACAGGAGCTGGAGGGCTAGCGGGAGACCTCGCATAGGATCAAGGGCCATGCGGATCCTGATCCTTGGTGGAACCTCCTTTGTCGGGCGGGCGATCGTCGAAGAGCTGCTTCGGCGCGACCATGACGTGACCCTGTTCGGTCGGGGCAAGACCGGCCCCGAGCTGTTTCCCGGTGTCGAGCGGCGCACCGGTGACCGTTCGACGGGTGACTATTCGGCCCTGGCCGGCCGGCAATGGGACGCCGTGGTCGACGTGAGCGCTTATGTACCAAGGCATGTGGGCGAGGCGATGGACGCCGTGGCCGACCGGGTCGGGCGCTACCTGTTCATCTCCACCGGCTCGGTCTACGACTACAAGCAGGCGCCGGCCTACCTCGACGAGGAGTGCCCGCGCCTGGAGCCCCGCCGCGACACAGAGGAGTGGGAGGGCTCGGCCTACGGGCCGTTGAAGGTGGCGTGCGAGGACGATGTGCTGGCCCGCCTCGGTGACCGGGCGACCATCGTAAGGCCAGGAATCGTTGCTGGGCCTTACGATCCGACCGACCGCTTCACCTACTGGGTGCGGGCCGCGGCCGGCGGCGGGCGGGTCGAGGTGCCGGGGCGGCTGGTCCAGCCGATCCAGGTGGTCGACGCCGACGACCTGGCGGTGCTTGTCGTCTCGCTGCTCGAAAAAGACCTGCCGGGCATCTACAACGCGGTCGGGCGCAGCATGCCGTTCGGGGAGCTGCTGCGGGCCTGCTCGCCGCTGGAGCTGGAGCCGGTTGAGGTGAGCGAAGGCCGGGCCCCGATGCTGTTGGGCGACCCGGCTTATGACGTCATGTTCAGGCGCAGCGCCGCCCGGGCCCACGCGGCCGGCATGCCGCAGACGCCGGTGGCCGACACGGCGGCGAAGGTGCGCGCCTGGGATGTCGCCCGCGGCGAGCCCCCGCTCACGTTCTAGATCGTTGCGGTTTCCACAGTGATCCAAAGCCAAGATCTCACTGTGGGAGCCGCAACGATCAAAGCACGACCTCGTTGCGTTGATCAATCGAAAAATTGCGCTGTCTCGTTGACTTGTTGCAGGGCGCAGACAAGCATGTCTATATGTATTGGTCCCGCATTCTTGGCGCCGGTGCGCTGCTTCTGTCCCTGGCGGCCCTCCCTCTCCAGGTCCAGGCTGCGCCGGCTTACTCCGTCCTGATCTTCTCCAAGACGGCCGGCTTCCGGCACGACTCCATCCCGGCCGGCATCACCGCTATCCAGCAGCTCGGCGCGGCCAGCGACTTCGCGGTCGAGGCGACCGAGGACGCCAACGCGTTCACCGATGCCAACCTCGCCCGCTTCCGCGCGGTGATCTGGCTGTCCACCACCGGCGACGTGCTCAACGATGCGCAGCAGGTCGCCTTCGAGCGCTACATCCGCGCCGGCGGCGGCTATGTGGGCATCCACGCCGCGGCCGACACCGAGTACGGCTGGGCCTGGTACGGCCGGCTGGTCGGCGCCTACTTCGCCTCCCATCCGGCCAACCAGAACGCCACCGTCAAGGTGGAGGATCCGGCCCACCCGGCAACCAGCGGCCTGCCGGCCCGGTGGACCCGCTTCGATGAGTGGTACAACTTCCAGACCAACCCGAGGGGCACGGCCCACGTCCTGGCCAGCCTCGACGAGACCACCTACACCGGTGGAACGATGGGCGCCGAGCATCCGACCGCCTGGTGCCAGCGCTTCGACGGCGGCCGCTCCTTCTACACCGGCGGCGGGCACACCATAGAATCGTTCTCCGACAACGCTTTCCGCGCTCACCTGCTGGGCGGCATCCGCACCGCCGCCGGGGCGGCCGCCGCCGACTGCGGCGCGTCGCTGACCGGCAGCTTCCAGAAGGTGACGCTCGACAGCAACACCAACAACCCGATGGAGCTTGACGTCGCCCCGGATGGGCGGGTCTTCTACATCGAGCGGGACGGACGGCTGCGCATCATCAAGCCCGACACGCAGACGACCGTCAATGCCGGGACGCTCCAGGTGTTCACCGGTAGCGAAGACGGGTTGCTAGGGCTGACGCTCGATCCCGGGTTCGCCACGAATCGGTGGGTGTATCTGTATTACTCACCGGCGGGGACGACAGCGGTTAACAGACTGTCCCGCTTCACTATGAACGGTGATGTGCTCGACGTGGCCAGCGAGCGGATCATGCTCAATGTCACCACCCAGCGCAACACCTGCTGCCACGCCGGCGGGGCCATGACCTTCGACAGCGCCGGAAACCTTTACCTGGCAACGGGTGACAACACCAACCCGTTCGAGTCGGATGGTTACGCCCCGATCGACGAGCGGGCGGGGCGGCAGGACTTCGACGCCCAGCGGACCGCGGGCAACACCAACGACCTGCGCGGCAAGGTGTTGCGGATCCGGCCTCAGGCCGACGGCTCCTACACTGTTCCGGCCGGCAACCTGTTCGCGCCGGGCACGGCTCAGACCCGCCCGGAAATATTCGGGATGGGCTTCAGAAACCCATTCAGACTTGGTACCGATCCCCGCACCAACATCCTCTACGTGGCCGATTTCGGCCCGGACGCCGGTCAGTCCAATCCGGACCGGGGTCCGGGTAACACGGTGGAGTGGAACATCGTGAGCCGGGCCGGCAACTACGGCTGGCCATACTGCATCGGCAACAACGCGGCCTACCGGGACTTCGCGTTCCCCAGCGGCCCGAGCGGGCCGGCGTTCAACTGCGCGGCGCCGACCAACAACAGCCCCAACAACACCGGGCTGACCAACCTGCCCGCGGCGATCGCCGCGACGGTGGACTACGACTACGACGGCAACCCGCGCTTCCCGGAGATCGGGGGCGGCGGCGCGCCCATGGGCGGGCCGGTGTACCGGTTCGACGCCGCCTTGGCCTCCAACCGCAAGTGGCCGCAGTACTTTGACGGCAAGGCACTGTTCGGCGAGTGGAACCAGTCGAAGATGTACGCCTTCCAGGTCAGCTCGGATGGACAGTCGCTTGTGGACATCAACCGCCTCCTCGACGGCATCTCCACGATCCGGCCGATGGACCTCGAGTTCGGGCCGGACGGCGCGATGTACCTAATCGAGTGGGGCACCGGGTTCGGCGGCAACAACGACGACTCCGGGGTCTACCGGATCGATTATCGGGCCACCGCCGGGCGCGCCCCGGTGGCTGTCGCGAGTGGACAGCCGACCACCGGGGCGGCCCCGCTGACGGTCCAGTTCAGCAGCGCGGGATCGAACGACCCGGACGGGCAGGCCATCACCTTCTCCTGGGCCTTCGGCGACGGCGGCAGCTCGACCGCCGCCAACCCAAGCCACACCTACACCGCCAGCGGCAGTTTCACGGCCCAGTTGACGGTGCGCGACACCGAGGGTCTCACCGCCGTGTCCAACGTTCCCATCTCGGTGGGCAATACCGCGCCGACGGTCACCATCACGTTGCCGCCCAACGGGTCGGTGTTCGACTGGGGCGGCTCCGTGCCGTACACGATAAATGTCACCGACCCGGAGGATACGCACATAGACTGCGCCCGAGTGGTTTTGCAGTATTCCCTGGGCCACGATGCTCACGCTCACCCGCTGCAGCAGTACACCGGCTGCTCCGGAATGGTAGTGACCAGCGGCGAGGGCGGTCACGGCGCCGACGCCAACACCTTCGCCGTGCTCGAGGCGTCCTATGTGGACTCGGGTGGGCTCACCGGCCGGGCGCTGATCCAGTTGCAGCCCAGGCGCAAACAGGCGGAGTACTTCACCGCGACCGGCGGCGCGAGCGGCGGCGTGCAGCGCGAGACGACCGGCGACAGCCAGGGCGGCTTCCAGAACATCGGCTTCATCGAGAACGGCGACTGGTGGTCCTACGATCCGGTCAGCCTCAAGGGAATCGCCTCGCTTAGGCTTAGGGCCGCCTCGGGCAGCGCCGGCGGCACCGTGGAGGTGCGCCAGGGCTCGCCAACCGGGACATTGCTAGGCAGCGCCACCATTCCCGGGACCGGCAACTGGCAGGTCTACACCGACATCACCCTGAGCCTGACGGCGACGGCCAACACCGCCGCGCTCTATTTCGTGGCGCGGTCCACCGCCGGCGGCGGCCTGTTCAACGTGAACTGGATCGATTTTGTATCAAGCACTTTGCCCCCGCTGAATCCCAACGTGCACTTGTTCTACTACTCCTGGTACGGGTCCACCAACGGTTTCCGGCACTGGCAGCAGGGAGGGCACACGCCGCCCAACGACATCGGCGCCAACCTATATCCGACCCTGGGTCCTTACGACTCAGGCGATTTCGCCGGTGCCGTCGCCCAGCACATGGCGTGGGTGCGCCAGTCCGGAGCGGGCGTCATCGTCTACAGCTGGTGGGGTCAGGGGTCCTATGAGGACAATCTGGCGCTGGGCACGCTCAACGCCGCGCAGCAGCAGGGTGTCAAGGTGGCCTGGCACATGGAGCCCTACGGCGGCCGGACCGCCGCCTCCACCGTGGCCGACATCAACTACCTCAACAGCAGGTTCGGATCACACCCGGCGCTGTACAAGTACAACAACAAACCCGTGTTCTACGTCTTCGACAGTCTCACCATCGCCGACTGGTCGGCCCTGTCGGCGGTCAACGGCACCAACGTGATCCTCGCCCAGACCACTGACACCTCAAGGATCGCCAACTTCAGCGGCCTGTACACCTACGACGCGATCGCGGGCGCGACCGCGCCCGGGTGGCAGCAGGCCGGCGCCTATGCCAAGGCCAACAACCTGATCTGGTCACCGTCGGTCGGCCCCGGCTACATCGACGACCGTGCCGTGCCCGGCAACACCACGCCCACACTCGGGCGCAACAACGGTGCCACTTATGACACCGAGTGGTCCAACGCCTTGGATCCCACCAAGGGTGGCTTGCCCACCTGGGTTTCGGTCACCTCGTTCAACGAGTGGCACGAGGGGTCGATCATCGAGCCCGCGCGCAGCAGCCCGCCGGCCGGCTTCGGTTACGAGACCTACAGCGGCGCCTACGGCCGCACCGGCGCGTCGGCCGAAACCGCCTACCTGGACCGGACCGCGTTCTGGGTGGCGGAGTTCGAACGCCGGCGAACCGGGGCCAACTTGGCGCTCAACAAGCCGGCCACCGCCGACAGCCAGTGCAACGCCAACGAGGGCCCGGCGAAGGCGGTCAACGGCACCGTCTCCGGCGGCACCACCGACAAGTGGTGTTCGCTCGGAGCCACCAAATGGCTGAGGGTTGACCTCGGCTCGAATGTCTCCATTGGACGGTTTGTGGTCAAGCACTCCGGCGCCGGCGGCGAGGCCGCGCGGTGGAACACGCGCGACTTCGATCTGCAGGTCAGCACCGACGGCACGACGTGGACGACCGTGACCTCCGTGCGTGGCAACACCGCCGACACCACCACGCACACGTTCACGCCGCGGGCCGCCCGCTATATAAGGCTCAATATCCTTGTCCCGACTCAGGACAGCGACACCGCCGCCCGCATCTATGAATTCGAGGCCTATGGCAGCTGATCGAAGTACTCGGCTCGGGTCAGGGCATACTCCACCTCGCCCTGATCCGAGCCGGGCAGCGGGTCCGGCCACTCGATGAAGTATGTGCGCACCTGCCTGAGGCCGATCTTTTCCATGACCCGGCGCGAGCGGGTGTTGACCGCCATCGTCTCGGCGTAGACCCGGCTCGCGCCGAGGTCGGTGAAACCCATGTGCAGCAACGCTTGTGAGCCCTCGGTGGCGTAGCCTCGGCCCCAGGCCGAGCGGTCGAGCCGCCAGCCGATCTCGTACTCGCCTTCTCCCTTGGGTTCCAAGGCGAACCAACCGATGAAGCGGCCCGACTCCTTCTCGATCGCGGCGTAGAAGCCGCCGGTGTAGAAGCGCTCAAGCGGGCTGGGGTCGAGGTAGCGCATCACCTCGGGGTCGTACTGCAGGCCCAGGACCGCCTCGGCGTGACTGTCGTCAAGCGGACGCAGCACCAAGCGATCGGTCTCGATCAGGACTTCCACGGGGATCATGCTATCGGTGGCATGCTGGGATGGAGGAGACCCGGCAGGCCGAGGCGGCCGAGCGGCGGCGCCTGCAACGGGTGGACTCGGAGGGCACGGTCGGCCAGCGCATCGAGCAGCTGCGCGACCCGCTCGACGACCTGGAGACCGAGCTTCGGCAGTTTGATCACGAGCGCACGCGGGTATAAATCGCCCGTGTTCGGCGCGATTGTGGTAGGCGTCGATGGGTCAAGGGAATCGATGGCGGCCTTGGAGTGGGCGGCCAAGGTGGCCAACGATCGCCAGGCACCATTGAGGATCATCCATGTCGGGGCGGGCCCGCGCGACGTTTTGCAGGAGGCGGAGGCGATCGCCCGCGCCGCCGGCGCCATGGGCGAGGTAACCACCGATTTGATCCCCGGTGACCCGGGACACGTGCTGGTGGCCGAGTCGTCCCAGGCCGAGCTGGTCGTGGTGGCCAGCCACGGCCACAGCCGCATGCACGACACCTTCGTCAGCTCCTGCGCGATGTACACGGCGATGCACGGCCGCTGCCCGGTCGTGGTGATCCGGCCCGAGCGGCCGCCCAGCGGTGATCTGCGCGACGCGGTCGGCCGGATACTGGTGGGCGTCGATGGGACACCCCCGTCGGTGGACGTTGTCGCGTTCGCCTTCGCCGAGGCCGAGCGGCTCGGAGTCGGCGTCACCGCCCTGCACACCTGGATCCAGCCCGTGGCCTCCGGCCACGACGCCCTCGTCCCGCTCGCCACCGACCTCGAGGCGCTGCAGCGGGAGAACGAGGCTATTTTGTCCGAGTCGCTGGCCGCGGCCATGGCCGACCATCTCGACGTCGATGTGCGGCAGGTCACACTTCAGACCGTGGCCGGCGCCGCCATCATCGAAGCGTCGATGGGCGCCCGGCTGGTGGTCATCGGCTCACGCGGGCGCAACCCGGTCGCCGGGCTGCTGCTCGGCTCCACCAGCCAAGCCGTGCTTCACCACGCCGGTTGCCCGGTGGCGATCATTCACCTGCGGCGCTGATGGGTTTCGGTGCGCCGTCAGCGGGTACAACGGATAAATCGCTATCCCGCCAAGTGGATTTAACTGTTTGGCCACCGAGGCGGGCCGATATTTTCAGCTGAGCCGCCGGGCCCGTATGCGGGGCCCGGCGGTTCGTTCCTCAAGCCATCTGGACTTTGAACATCCAGTGATGCTTCTCGAGCTCGTGGGCGGCGACGATCAGGAGGTCCTGGGTGACCGGGTCGGCCTCTTCGGTCTCCTTGATGCCCGCGCGCAGGCGCCCGATCACGTCCGCCAGCAACTGCGTCATCCCGGCGATGACCTTGGTGTCGGCGATCGGCGCGTTGCCGAAGCGCGCCGGTGAGGCGTCGCGCCCCACCGTCTCGGTGCGGCCGTCCGGGCTGATGCCCAGCGCGGCGGCCCGCTCGGCGACCGTGTCGGCGTGCTCGCGCGCGGCGGCGACAACCTCGTCGAGGTGCAGGTGCACGGGGCGGAAGTTGGGTCCGGTGACGTTCCAGTGGGCCTGCTTGGCTTGCAGGCCGAGTCCTATCAGTTCGACGAGCGCCGATTGCAGCGCCCCGCCGGTGATCTTGAGATCTTCGGGTGACATCCCCCCGCTAGCGTTCGTCATGTTGTCCTATATACCCGGTTGATGGCGATCCATTACCAACTTGAGTGGAGTGGCCAGCGACCTTGAGGTAGGGTCCTTGACCGTGAAGCGTTCGGAGCCCCCCCATCAGCGGCTGATCACTGCCCTGATCGCTGTCATGGCTCTGGTGCTGACCCTCGCCTCCCCCGTTCGCGCGCAACCGCCGGGTGGCCCTCCTACGGACCCGCCCAACGAGGGCGGCACCCAGACCCTGGCCACACTTCGGGAAAACCTCGCCGCGGCGGCCGCCGGCTACATCGAGGCCGAAGCGCGGCTTGACGCGGCCAAGGCGCAGCAGGCCCTGTTCGAGGCGCAGCTGGCCCGGGCCGAGGCGGACGCGGCCAAGGTGAAGGCGGGCGTCGGCCAGTATGCGAGCCGCGCCTACCAGACCGGCCGCCTGGGCGTGATGGGCACCATGCTCAAAGCCAGAAACCCGGACGACTTCCTGAGCCGCATGGCCGCGATGGACCGCATGACCCAGCGCGACCAGGCGAGCCTGGCCACGCTGCTGGAGGCCAAGCGCCGCTCCACCGAGGCCAAGGCACGCATCGACAAGCTCATCGCCGAGCAGACCGCGGCGGCTCAAGAGATGGAAAAGCGCAAGACCGCCGCGGAGAAAGCGCTGTCAGCCGTCAGTGGCGGAGGCTCATCGTCGGGGCGGGTCAACGTCAACGCGGCGCCCGACGCCAACCCGGCACCGCGCAACCCCGACGGCACCCTGCCCAAAGAGACCTGCAACCAAGACGATCCCACCCCGGCCTCGGGCTGCGTCACCCCGCGCACCCTGCACAGCCTCAACGAGGGCAAGCGGGTCGGCTTCAACTGGTATGTCTCGTGTTACCGCCCCGGCGGCGACGGCGAGCACCCCAAGGGCCGCGCCTGTGACTGGGCCGCCTACCCCAGCGGGTTCGTCAACTCCTCCGCCGGCGGCAGCAACCGCACCTACGGCGACCGTCTCGCGGCCTTCTTCATCAAGAACGCCAAGGCCCTGGCGGTGATGTATGTGGTGTGGTACTGCCAGATCTGGCAGGTGGGAATCGGCTGGAAACGCTACAACTCCACGGGTTCCAACTGTGGTGACTCCCCCGCCGGCGACCACACCAACCACGTGCACGTGTCCATCTATTAGCCTCCAATCATGGAGTATCCCGCAGCACGCCGCGATGACATTGTCGATGTTCTGCACGGCCGGGCGATCCCCGATCCCTATCGCTGGCTTGAGGATCCGGACGATCCCGAGACCAAGACGTGGTCGGCTGCGCAGGAGAGCCTGCTGATCGCCGCCCGGGCCGGCTGGACCGCCCGGGCCGGCTACCGAGCGCGGCTGGAACGGCTGGCAGCCGTCGGCATGGTGTCCGTGCCCACCTGGGCGGGCGGCCGGGAATACGTGCTGCGGCGCAAGCCCGGGCAGGACCACGCGGTGCTCTATGTCGACGGGCGGGTGGTGGTCGATCCCAACGCCGTCGACCCTTCCGGCGCCACGACGCTTGACTGGTGGTACCCCTCAAAAGAAGGCAATCGACTCGCCTACGCGATGAGTGTCGGTGGTACCGAAGAACCGATACTTACCGTGATCGATGTTGACTCCGGCGAGGTGCTCGACGGGCCGATCGACCGGATGCGCGACCCGGCGCTGGCTTGGCGGCCCGGCGGCGAATCCTTCTACTACACAAGGTTTCTGGAGGTCAGCCCGGACGATCGGCCGTGGCTGCACCGGCGCGTCTACCACCACATCCTGGGCACCGACCCGGCTCAGGACGCGCTCATCATGGGCGAAGACGCCCCCACGGGCCGCTACTTCGCCAGCGATGTCTCCCACGACGGCCGCTGGTTGACCGTCCGATCCCGACAGGGCACCAACCCAAGGGTCGACATCTTCACCGCCGACCTCACCGCGCCGCGGCTGGACTTCGTGCCGATCCAGCAGGATGTCGACGCGTTGACTTCTACGTTCTTCCGCGGCGACCGGATGTACATCTGGACATTGAAAGACGCCGACCGCGGGCGGATCTGCGTGGCGCCCGTGACCGACCTGTACGACTGGCGGGATCTCGTTGTCGCCGAAGAGGATTCGGTCATCGAAGAACTGGCTGTCCTCGACGGCCTGCCCCGGCCCGTGCTCGTCGTCTCGTCGATGCGACACTCCCTCAGCCAGTTGTCCATTCACGACCTGGAGACGGGGGTCAAGCTCAGCGACGTCGCCCTGCCCGGGACCGGCACCGTCACCGACCTCGTCGTCGATCCGGACCGGCGGACCGAAGCCTGGTTTCGCTACACGGATTATTCCGTGGTACCCACAATCTATCGCCTTGACGGTGAAGGCGCCGTTAGCGAGCACGCCCGTCCGGCCGATGTGGCGGTGAACGTCGCCATGCGGCAGGTCACTTACACCTCGCGCGACGGCACACCGATCCGCATGTTCCTTGTTTCCCAGGAAGTCACCGAGGAAGTCACCGAAGAATTCACCGATGGCCCGCGCCCGTGCATCCTCTACGGCTACGGCGGCTTCAACAATGCCCTGCGCCCCAACTACTCCGAGGAAATCATCGGCTGGGTCGAGTCGGGCGGCGTCTGGGCCGTGGCGTCACTTCGCGGCGGCAGCGAGGAGGGCGAGCAGTGGCACCGCGCCGGCATGCTCGGCCACAAGCAAAACGTCTTCGACGACTACCTCGCCGCCTCGGACTGGTTGGTGGACAACAACATCACCACCCGGGACCGGCTGGCCCTGGTCGGCCAGTCCAACGGTGGGCTGCTGGTCGGCGCCGCCCTGACGCAACGCCCCGACGCCTGCGCCGCCGTCGTCTGCACCGCCCCCTTGCTCGACATGGTTCGCTATGAGCTGTTCGGGCTGGGTATGACCTGGAACGGCGAGTACGGCACCGTCGCCGACCCCGAGCAGCTGGAGTGGCTGCTGGCCTACTCGCCATATCACCAGGTCAAAGACGGGATTGCTTACCCCACCGTGCTTTTCCCCGTGTACAACGGTGACACCCGGGTCGACCCCCTGCACGGCCGCAAGATGGCCGCCGCCCTGCAACACGCCAGCACCGGCGGACCGATCCTGCTGCGGGCCGATTCCCTTGTGGGGCACGGCACCCGGGCGGTGTCGAAGGCACTGGACATGTGGGCGGACAGATTGTCTTTCGCGGCTGCTTCGCTCAATCACCATCCATGGTGATATGTTTCTTGCATGGGATTCGTGTGGGCGGTTCGGCGGTCACTGCGACTGCTGACCCTGCTCACCCTCATGGCCTCCACCCTGTGCGCAGGCCAAAGCCTTGCGGCCCAAGAGATTGCGGCGCCGCGCCCCACCCTCTCCGATAATGTGAGCGACCCCGGGTCCTTTAGGGACCTGGTGGTCGCGCCGGAGATCTTCCAGGGTGAGTCCGCCGTCACCGTGGTGTCAGCGATCAACACGATCGACACTTTCGGTCCCGCCTTCTCTTTCACCGCCACGCTTCCCACCGCGCCCGCCGCCCCGGCGCCGCTGTCGCACCCCTTCTCGCCGCCGGCCGAGCGGGCACCGCCCGCCGCCTGATCCGCGAGACGCAGGGTTTCTTCACGTCAACACCACGGGGCTGGGTCTGGCCTAAAAGTGTTGTCTCTCAACGTTTTCACAGGTATCCGCCCTCGTTCCCTCTAGAGGTGCACCCATGAAGGAAGTCATCATCAATATTCAATCCGATCTGCTCCACGCCATGGGGATCTGGGCGCTGCTCGTCCTCACCGGCCTGTCCGCCATGCTGCTGATCAAATCCAAGGTCTACGCACCCGAGTCCACGGCGACCAGGGTCCCGTCGCTCAAGTCCGACCCGGTCCGCGAGCGCCGGCACGCCGAGCACACCCGTGAGCTCATCCGCTACGCGCAAGAGGTGACCGTCGCCGCCGAGCGGGCGGCCGCGATGGCGCGCCGCCGCCGGGAGGAATGGCTTGCGGCGCAAGCACAATTGGACGACGCTTGGCGGGCGTTCGAGGCCAGCGACGCCGAGGCGCGCCGCTTCTCCCGCGCCGCCGCGCTGCCGACCCCCAAGGCGCCCAGGACGCCGGCCGAGTATGCCTTCCGCGAGCGTTTCCTGCACCGGGCGGCGATGGCGGCGTGCAGCCGCAAGCAGCTGTCCCCCTTGGACTTGAGCGACGCGCTGGCCCACCGCAAGGGCTGGGATCCCAGGCGCCACCCGGCCGACCAGGAGGTCGTGCTGCGCCGGGCAGTGCGCGACTGCATGTGGGCGAGCTACCGTTCGGCGGCCAAACGCGAGCGGGCCGCGTGGCGGTCGGCCGGCCTGGCCGACGAGGCCAAGATAAGCCTGCGCGAGGAGGCGCGGCTGGCCACCGCCCGTGCCGGCCAGGCCGCCGCGGGCAAGCCGCTGGCCCTGGTCGACGACACCATGATCCTGCCGCGGTTCAAGCAGGCCAGGCCGGACGGCCGGAGCCTCGTCAGCGACACGATGGTCCTGCCGCAGTTCAAGCAGGCCAGGCCGGACAGCCGGAGGGCGGCCGGCGACACCATGGTGCTGCCAACCCTGGGTTAGGGCAGGGGCGTGCCGCGGATGCCTCAATCCAGCGCCGGCTCAACGCCAACGAGGCGACGCTGGCGTTCGCCTCGGCGGCCACCGCCCGGCAAACCGCGGCCAAGATCGGGCCGCGCGAGCTGCCGCCGGGGATAAACCAGCAATGTAGGTAGGTAGTCTATGCGTTGTGAGAGAGGTGACCAGCTCCAAGCTGCGCGACGTCGGCACCACGATTTTCACCGAGATGACCGCGTTGGCCAAGCGCACCGGCGCGGTCAACCTGGGGCAGGGCTTCCCCGACACCGACGGCCCGCCGGCCGTGCTCGCCGCCGCCCAGCAGGCCATCCGGGACGGCCACAACCAGTATCCGCCGCTTGACGGCGTGCCTGAGCTGCGCGAGGCGATCGCCGAGACCCGCTGGGAGCATTACGGCCAGGAGCTCGAGGAGATCCTGGTGACCGCGGGCGCGACCGAAGCCCTTGCCGCCGCCCTGATCGCGCTGTGCGAGCCCGGCGACGAGGTGGTCGTCTTCGAGCCGTACTACGACAGCTATCTGGCCAATCTGGCGATGGCAGGCGGGGTGCGCCGGCCCGTGCAGCTGCGGCCGATGGGGGAAAGCTTCGGCTTCGACCCCGACGAGCTGCGGGCGGCGATCACGCCCAGGGCGAGGCTGTTGTTGCTCAACACCCCGCACAACCCGACGGGCAAGGTGTTCACCCGGGCCGAGCTGGAGTTCATCGCCGCCCTGTGCGTCGAACACGATCTGATCGCGGTCACCGACGAGGTGTACGAGCACCTGATTTACGATGGGGCGCAACACATTCCGCTTGCCACGCTGCCCGGCATGGGTGAGCGCACGCTGACGATATCGTCGGCGGGCAAGACCTTCAGCGCCACCGGATGGAAGATCGGCTGGGCCTGCGGCCCGGCTCCCCTGGTCTCGGCGACCCGCAAAGCTAAGCAGTTCCTCACCTTCGCCGGCGGAACCCCGTTCCAGGCCGCCGTCGCGGTCGGGCTGCGCGAGGAGATGGACTGGGTCCGCGGCCTGCGCGACGACCTGCAGCTGCGACGCGACCGGCTGCGGGCGGGCCTGCAAGCCTGCGGCGCCACGACCTTCCCGTGCGAGGGCACCTATTTCCTGCAGATCGACGCGCGTTCGCTCGGCTACGACGACGGTGTCGAGCTGTGCCAGGCTTTGGCGCACAAGGCCGGGGTGGTGGGCATCCCGGCGCAGGTGTTTTTCGACGATGTGGCGACCGGGCGGCGCTTTGTGCGCTTCGCCTTCTGCAAATCCGACTCCGTGCTCGACGAGGGAATCAAACGACTGTCCAATTTTGGGGGTGCGTGATGCGCGTCGCTGTCTGCCAGCTCAACGCCCGCGACGACCGGGCGGCAAACCTCAGCGTGGCAAAGGATCTGCTCAGCAAGGCGGCCGCGGCCGGCGCCGACCTGGCCGTGCTGCCGGAGTTCACCGACTACCTCGGCCCGGGCGTGCCCAAGGCCGAACCCCTGGACGGGGAGTATGCCACGTTCTTCGCCGAGGCCGCCCGCGAGCTGAAGATGTGGGTGCTGGCCGGGTCGTTCCACGAGTCGACCACCGACAGCACGCGCGCCCACAACACCGCGCCGCTGTTTGACCGCCTGGGCAACCTCGCCGGGGTGTACCGCAAAATCCATCTCTACGACGTGAACATCCCCGGTCGTGTGTCCTATTTGGAGTCCGCCGTCATCGCCCCCGGAGCCGAGACCGTCGTGACCGACGTCGAGGGTGTGCGAGTGGGCCTGTCCGTCTGCTACGACCTGCGCTTTCCCGAGCTTTACCGCAAGCTGGCGGTCGAGGGCGAGGCGCAGGTGATCCTGGTCCCGGCGGCATTCATGCTGCACACCGGCAAGGACCACTGGGAGGTGCTGCTGCGGGCGCGGGCCATCGAGAACCAGTGCTATGTCGTGGCGGCGGGCCAGATCGGCGACCACGACCCGGGCCGCACTTGCTACGGCCGCAGCATGGTGATCGACCCTTGGGGGACCGTGGTGGCGCAGGCGCCCGACACCATCGGAGTCACCGTCGCCGACCTCGACCTGGAGCGGCTGGCCAAGATCCGGGCCGAGCTACCCAGCCTGGCCAACCGTCGCCTCTAGCCCGGCTCTAGCGCGTTTGCTGCGACGGCGCACCCGACGGCTGCCCGACCGGCGGCGGTGGCGCCGTGTCCTTGCCGATCCAGTCCCGGTGGGCGAAAAGCCACTCGGGCAGCTTCTTGTTGCGCAACGCCGTGAGCATCTGGCGGCTCTCCGGGGACAGGCCCTCGGCCGACGTGCCCTCCACCTGAGCGGAGTGGAATGTCCCCTTGTTGGTCTTGACCATCACGATGTCGTTGCCCGCCAGGTCCTTGAGGGTGAAGAACCAGTCCTCGAGCTTGGCGCCGTTGGTCCAGACCGTCAGCGCGCTGCCGACCGACTTCACCAGCGCCAGCGACTTGCTCGGGTTGGTGGTGTAGCCCTGGTTCTTGGCCTCCCGCGCCAGCGCCTTGATGAACTGCTGCTGGTGCCTTTGGCGGCCGTAGTCACCGTCGTTGAGCTCCATCCACTCCCGCTGCCGGGTGTAGTCGAGGGCCTCCTCGGGGTTGAGCCGCCGCTCGCCCTTCTGGAAGACCCTCCCGTAGCAGTCCTTCCGCGGGTGGGCCACGGCGTTGCTGTCGAAGGCGGCCGGCACGCAGGGCACGCCTTGCTTGGTGAAGCCGTAGTGGACGGAGGTGACCCTCTCATCGATATATATGGTTACCCCGCCCAGCTGTTTGAGGGCGGCGGTGAAGCCGGTGAAGTTGACGATCGCGGCGGCGTTGAAGGTGATGCCGGTCTCCTTGTTGATCGTCTGCATCAACAGGTCGAGCCCGCCCGCGCGGCCCGGTCCGCCGCCCTTGGCCGGGCCGTAGCCGGCGGTGTAGGCCGAGTTGAGCTTGCCCTTGCCGCCGCCGTAACGGGTCTTCGGGTACGGCGGAATGGAGATCCACAGATCGCGCGGGAGCGAGACGATATAGCCCTGATCGTGCGTTTCCGGCACGTGGAGAACCATGATCGAGTCGGCGAGGGCCGAGCCAGTGCGATTCTCGCCCGCGGCCTCGCCGTCGTCGACCCCGACCAGCAGGATGTTCATCGCACCATGCAGCGCCTCGCCCTGGGTGACCAGGGAGGTGTTGCCCGCCTCGACCGGGATCTCCACCTGGTCGATGGCGGAGGTGGCCTGATCAAGAAGGATCTTGGCGCTGATGATGCTGCCGCCACTGATCACCATGAGCATGGCGCCGAAAACGATGAGAGCCCGCGCCCACGCAGGGCCGTTCGGTTTCTTCTTGGTTTTGCCCTTTTTTGGGGGAAGCTCCGGCTCGTATTCGTCCTCCCGAAGGGAGTGTGAAGCAGCACGACGGGAGCGAGTGGCCGGACTTCGCATCCCGACACCTTAGCGGCTCAACGGGATCCGTGCCGACCCCTCTCCACCGAACGTACGAGTCATCGGGATACGGAACTGCGGCGACCATTCGCCTGCAGGGCTAGATCTATCGCCTCAGTTGTGGTTCCGAGCGCGTCAGCGATCTCATTCATGTCCATGCCGCCGTCTTTGAGCTCCGCGATGGCGGCCCAACGCACCCGGGAGATGCGCCGGTCGTCCGGGCCTTGCACGGCGGCGATGAACGCGCTGGCGGACATCGCCCGCTCCAGCGCGGGCATCTGGCTCAACGTGGCAACAGTCGCGGCGACCAAACCGCCGGGGTCGGACGTCACAGTCACTCCACCTCCGAATTCAACCCCCGAGCAACGACCCACCGATCTTGCGCCAAGATCACGTCGTCCTGAAGAGGCCCAACGGACCCCCTGACCCGGCCATACGGTCATTCATTTGACACTGTGCGCAGTAATCTTCGCACTAGGTAACACACTGCTCTCGGCGGCGGTCAATCCGGTGGCGGCCAGATGCTTGTCCACGATCCGCAACCCCACGCCGTAACCCGCCATGTCGGCGATACCGCGCGGCTCGCCGCCGAACCTCGCCGCGGCGGTGTCGCCGAGCACGAACGCCGGGGTGTTGCCCATGCCCGGCAGATCGATGTTCGCCATCGTCTTGGCGTAGGCGTCGTCGAAGGCCGCGCCGGTCACCCGGGACGACCACGGCCCCATCGCCTCCGGCCCCGACAGCTCCCGCACGAACGCCTCGGCCAGCCCCTCGACCACGATGTGCTCGCCGACCGTGACCCGGACCGGGTCCCATTCCACATTGGAGTAACGCACCTGGTGATGGAACTCGTGCACGGCGCAGTGCGCGATCCGGTCGACCACGTCGTCGGTGGGCCATGCCAGCAGGTAAAGCCATCCGGGCGTGGCGCCGCTCATGCCGTAATAGCCGCCCACCACGCGCATCAGGTAGTCGTCATCCGGATTGCCCAGCATCAGCATGACCTGGAGGCGTTGCGGGCCTTGGATTCCCGGCACCGCGTCGGTGAAGCGCTCCCACGCCCGCTGGAGCTGGTATTCGATCTGTCCGGGCACGTCGTGGGCGATGATTTTTTCAAGCATGATGTGGTACCCGGAAAAGTCGGCATCGACTCGGAAACCGCCCCCCAGGTGATGCAGATCGACCGGATCACCCGGCACCGGCACTTGCCGGTAAAGCGGGGCAAGCACCCGGCGCAACGCCTCGGGGCGCTGCGCCAAAGGGTGGGCGAGGATCTCGCCTATATTTTGATGGACAACAATTTCCATGCGGCCGACGCTAAAGGCTGCCGTAACGTGAGGGTCAAGACTTTTCCACCCCGCCCCTCGGCCCATCACGCACCACCGTCATCTCGAAAGTTGACTGCGTTCTCATTGTTCTCGGATCAGGTTGACGCCCGGGGTGGAGTACCGGCCGCACGCAAGCATGGCCTCGTTCCATCGGGCGGAGTCCAGCGGCTCGGACTCGACGGAGGTCCCGTTGGTCCGGAAGTCGCCGTTGGGCTTGGGGTCGGGAAAGTCCTCGAACCCGTGCTGGCGCATGCACAAGGCGAACTGCCGCAGGGTGGCGAGCCGGGCCCGGGCCCGCTGGGTGACCATCACCGCTCTGGCGGTGGTTCTCGTCGGCGCCTATGCCTGCGCAGTCGCCCAAGCTGTCTACATTGGACATCTGCTCGCCCAGCCCGTCTCCTGGCCGGGCGGGCTGGCCGTGTCGTTCAGCGCGGCCTTCGGCACCCCCGTGCTGCTGGTCGCCGCGGCCGCGATGGGCGACGCGGTGCGCCGCCGCCGCGCCCACCTGCGAGCGGTGCAGGCCCACGCCGCCGATCTGCAACGGGAACAAGGCCAGCGGGAGGCGTTGGCGTCCGCGGCCGAACGCGCCCGCATCACGCGGGAGATCCATGACGTGGTGGCGCACGGCCTCTCCGTCATGATCATGCAGGCTCAGGCCGGGGTGGTGACGCTCGACCGTCATCCCGGCCAGACCGGCGAGTCCTTGCGGCACATCATCACCACCGGCCGCACCGCCCTGGCCGACATGCGCTCGCTGCTGCAGCTCAGCCGGGCCCAGCCCGACCTGACGCCACCGCCGGGCGTAGCCACCCTGCCCAGGGCAACACTTCCGCTGATGCCCGCCGAAGGTGATCCGCCGTGACCATCCGCATCGTGATCGTCGATGACCAGGCCCTGATCCGCGCCGGGCTACGCACCATCCTTGGCGCCGCCGACGACCTCGAGGTGGTGGGTGAGGCCACCAACGGCGGCGAGGCCGTCTCGGTGGTCGAGCGGACCCGGCCCGACCTTGTCCTCATGGACGTCCGCATGCCTCGCGTCGACGGCATCGAGGCCACCCGCCGCCTGCGCGCCTCCGCCCACCTGCCCAAGGCCGTTATCCTCACCACATTCGACCTCGACGAGTACGTCTACTCCGCGCTGCGCGCCGGGGCCAGCGGCTTCCTGCTCAAGGACACCCTCGCCACCGATCTGGTCACCGCGCTGCGCGTGGTGATGTCTGGGGAGGCCGTCGCCGCGCCCAGCGTGACCCGCCGCCTATGAGTGCGGCCTGCTGCCGAACCTCCGGCGGGACCGATGGCGTCGATCCGGGTCTATGGCTTGCACGGGCAGAATGGGTAGCCCGCCGGGTCGGATTAGAGGCAGTCGATCCCATGCCGGGCAGGCGTTCAATCATGCGACGTATGTTGCCACGCGGTCCGACAAACTACCTCGCGCTGCGGCGGCAGGCGATCACGAGGCGCTGGAAGGACGGGAAGTCCCCGGTGCCCGACAGCTCCTCCAGTGACTGGTCCTCCTCGTGCCGGCCGAACACCCGCAGGTCCTCGAGGCCGAGCGCGGCCAGGTGATCGAGGACCTCGCCCACCGACAGCGGCACCTCGTAGTTGACCGCGTGCCAGTTGGGGTTGCCCCGCCGCAGCACCACCTTGGCGACGTTGCGGGCGTAGAGCTCGAGGCGGGCGCCGATGCTCGGGCGCAGGGCGGCCACGCGCTTGGCGAACTCCTCGGCGATCGCCGGGTGGGCCGAGTTCTGCGCGTCGAAGCACAGGAAGCCGCTGAGCTTGGTCACCCGCACCATCTCGCTGATGGCCTGCTTGACATTGGGGATGACCCACAGCGAGTGGAAGCAGTAGGTGGCGTCGAACTCGTTGTCGGCGAAGTCGAGGTTCTCGGCGTCGCCCACGCTCGCGTGGATCGCCGGGTTGAGCTCCTTGCACCGCTCGATCAGCGAGGGGGCGATGTCGATTCCGTGGATCTCGTAGCCCGCCTTCTGCAGGAAGTCGGCGACGGGGTAGCCGGTCCCGATGCCCACCTCGAGCAGGCGGGACTCGCCCTTCACGCTCGACGTGATCAAATCGCAGAGATGCCGGTCATAATCCAGGAAGCCGTACTTCTGCTCGCGTGCCGTCATCCAGTACTTGGAATAGACGTCGCGCATGAACTCCTTCTGATCCACGCGACGAAGATATCGTCATTCGCCCAGCTCCGCCAATTGGCCACCGGGTCTGGCGGGAAGCCAGTCGGGCAGGGGTTCGCGTGAGTCGAGCCAGTCCCGCGGGATGCCGGCCCGGCCGGTGAAGGCCGCGACGATGCCGCCGACGATCGCCCCGGTGGTATCGATGTCACCCCCGGCCTCGATGCACGACAGCACCGCCGATCGATAATCGTCGAGATGCCTCGCCGCGACCCAGATCGTGAACGGGACCGTGTCCTGCGCCGTGACCTGAGCGCCGTTGCCCAGCTCGTAGGCGGCCTCGGCCACCGAGACCGACGGCCGCGGCCTTCGACGGTGAGTCGGCGAAGTAGGCCCCGAGCGGGGCGACGCGCATCGCGGCGCCGTTGCCGCAGGAGCCCTCGCCGTCGAAGATCGCACCGGCCGCGACGGCCCAAGGGGTGCCTTTCCGGATGTTGTGCAGGATGACAAAAGCGCCCGCACCGTAACCTCGGTAGGGCTCGCACCGGTCGGCGAAGGCGAAGGCAAGCCGATCGGCGTCCATGCGGCCCGCCTCGTGCAGCATCCACACGATGGAGCAGGCCATCTCGGTGTCGTCGGTCCACTCCCATACCGGCGGGGGGATGACGCCGACCGTGCGGCCGGGCGCGAAGTATTGCGCCCCAAGGGAATCGCCGACCGACAACCCGGTGAGGCTGTCGGCGGCATAATCGAGTCTGGTCGTTTCGTGCAACGTCACTCTCATGTCGAGAATGACTCTACTCCCGATGGTGGTCCAGTTCCGAGTGTGCTTCGGCGTGACCCGTGTCCGGGTCGGCGTGCACGATCGCTGCGGTCAGCCGGGGTATCGCGTGGATAAGCCGGTGCTCGGCGTCCAGCGCGATGGCGTGCCCCTGCGCGACGGTCAGGCGCCCGTCCACTACGATCTCGCACTCGGCGCGCAGGGCGTGCCCGATCCAGCGCAGCCGCACCGCCCCGATCGCCGTGACGCCGGGCGTACGCCGCAACGTCTCCTCGGATTTGTCCACAATGGACGGATCGACGGCGTCCATCAGCCGCCGGTACACCTCGAGCGTGGCGTCCTTGAGCACCAACAGGATCGCCACCATGATGACCAGGCCAACCACCGGGTCCGCCCACTGCCAGCCGATCGCCACCCCGGCCGCGCCCAGCAGCACGGCCAGCGAGGTGAAGCCGTCGGTGCGGGCGTGCAGCCCGTCGGCGACCAGCGCGGCCGAGCCGATGCGCTTGCCGACGGAGATGCGGTAGCGCGCCACGACCTCGTTGCCCACGAACCCGACGACGCCCGCGGCAGCCACGTACACCAGATGCTTGACCTCCTGAGGGTGCACAAGCCGTTGCACCGCCTCATATCCGGCGTAGACCGCCGAGGCGGCGATCGTGATGACAATGAATATCCCGGCCAGGTCCTCGGCGCGCCCGAAACCATAGGTGTACCTGCGGGTCGCGGCCCGGCGCCCGACCAGGAACGCGATCCCCAGCGGGATCGCCGTCAACGCGTCGGCGAAGTTGTGCAGCGTGTCGCTGAGCAGGGCGACCGAGCCGGAGAACCACACCACCACCGCCTGGGCCACGGCCGTGGCCGCCAGCACCAGCAGTGAGATCCACAGCGCGCGCATGCCCTCGCGGGAGGCCTCCAGCGCCGAGTCCACCTTGTCCCGGCTGTCGTGGGAATGCGGCGTCAGCCAGTGCTTGACCCTGTCCCACCAACCATGATGGTGATGATGGTGATCGTGCTCGTGGTGCTCCTCCATGAAGAGCACGATAAAGGATGTAAGATCCGCGGTCCGGCAGGCATTCCTTGATGACGGCGACGCGAAGGAGCCAACACCGGTGAACGAAGACAACGATCCCGCATGGGGGCGGCTGGCCGACATCTTCGACCGGCACCACCGGCAGGTCCACGCCTACGCGCTCAGCCGCACGGGCGGTGCCCTCGCCGACGACGTCGTCAGCGAGACCTTTCTGGTGGCGCGACGTGGCCGAGGGCATCGCGGAGAAGGCGGCGACCCTCACGGCGCTGGCCCAGCTGTCCGATCAGGACCGTGAACTGCTGACCCTGCTTGCGTGGCACGACCTTTCGGCCGCGGAGGCGGCCAAGGTCATCGGCTGCTCGTCCCTCACCGATCAGACTCCGCCGAGCGCCTGAGCCAATTCTTCGGCCCGGGCCAGCAACAGGTCGCGCTCACTCGCGTTGCGGGTGAGCGCGGCGGCGCGTTCGAACTCCGCCTTGGCCTGGGCCAGCTTTCCCATGCGCGCCAAGAAGTCCCCGCGCACGCTGGGCAGCAGATGGTACTGGCGCAGCGAGCCCTCGGCCTCCAGCGCGTCCACCATCTCCAGGCCCTCCTCGGGGCCGAACGCCATCGCCACCGCCACCGCCCGGTTCAGCTCCACCACCGGCGACGGGGTGACCTTGCCCAGCCGCTCATACAGCTCAGCAATCCGCTTCCAGTCGGTCCGGTCGGCCGTTACCGCCCGCGCGTGGCACGCCGCGATCGCCGCCTGCAACGCATACACCCCGTCCGCCGACCCCCCGTTACTTACCCCACCCGCCGAC
>Ga0075418_10001510_pt1 | contig 26397 bp, 19 predicted proteins | sample SoiMetdeltSBSDD2_FD_81776 | JGI IMG/M metagenome (GOLD analysis project Ga0075418, IMG submission 81776) | Bulk soil microbial communities from a Populus tree surrounding site in Tennessee, USA - Soil MetaG P. deltoides SBSDD2 | ecosystem: Environmental > Terrestrial > Soil > Tree plantation...
CAGGACAAGCCCGTATTTCTTGACCAGACCGATGATCTCGATCGTTTCCGGCAGCAGCTTGCCGTCCTTCGAGATCGGAACGCAATCGGCGTTCGACTTCTCCACCTGCCGCTGATAGCACGAGGTGTCGGACGGCAGCATCACGATGCCGATGTCGGGCGCCGGGTTGGCGGGTTTGCGGATGATGGTCGCGAAGTTCTCGACCGCGTACTTGTTCAGCCCGCCGTGCACCAGATTCAAGTCGATGACCGGAATGGGGAGGAAGTTGGGCACCATTTTGGCCGCGAGCCAGGTGGTCGTCGCTGTCTGGTTGCTGTGCGACTTGAACACGGCGCCGCGCATGCCGCGGAGCCGCGCGTAGAGCGACGCGTCGATGATGTCCATGTTGCGCGGCCGCTCGTCAGGCTCCTGGTGATGATGCAGATCGATCACCCCGGCCAGCACGTTCTCGGGCTGCGCTGCCCCGCCCCGGCCTCCGCCCTGGGCGTCAACGCGTCCACCGGCGAGCGTCAGCGCCGCCGCGAGACCCAGGGCCGCGAGTGCGCATTTCGGCAACAATTCCCTCGAACCGATGCTCATGGATGCTCCTGATGCGGCGGAGTATACTCGCGTTCTTCAGACCCGAGGAGGCCCGACATGTTGAAGCGCCAGGGCGTGATCGCCTGGCTCGTCCTGTGTACCGCCGGCGTCGCGCACACGCAGCAAGCGGCGCGTGAGCAGAAGCCGGTCAAGGAACACACGTTCGATCTCGAGACGAGCTATATCCGCATGCCGCTGCCGCCGGGCGACGAGAAATACGGGGCCCTTGACGGCTACCGTATGAAAGAACACGTGCGGGCGATCACGGCGATCACGCGCAAGGATCACGAGTCGGGGACCAAGTACTGGGGCCGTCTGCCGGGATCGCGGGCGGACATCGACACCGAGGCGTACATCGCTGCCCGGTTCCGCGACTACGGACTGGCGGTCGAGATGCAGCCCGTCAATCTGTCGCCGCAGTGGCGCGCCACCGACTGGAGCTTCACGGCGACCGGCAGCGGCACCACCCTGACGCCGACGTCCATCTATCCCGCGGAAGACACGTTCAACACACCGCCTGCGGGCGTCACCCTCGAGATCGCCTGGGCGGGCCTCGGCACCGAGCTCGACTTCGCGGGCCGCGATGTCAAAGGCAAGCTGGTGTTCATGCACAGCGACCCGCGGCCCAACGCGTTCCAGGGGACGGTGCGTTCGAACGGCGGGATGCAGCGCGCCGTCCAGAAGGGCGCGGCGGCCGTGCTCGTCAACGTCAATATTCCCGGCAACATCACCCAGACATTCGCCAGCGCGCCCAAAGTGCCGACTTTCTCGATCGGCACCAGCGACGCCGAGGCGCTGAAGGCGCTGATGACCAAGGGACCGGTGACCGTCAACCTCAAGATGCTGTCGGAAGAGCGATCGGGGCTGAAAGACAACAACGTCTGGGGCACGCTGCCCGGCGCCACCAACGAAGAGATCATCATCGCCGCGCACCACGACAGCCGGTTCGAGGGGGCGTTCGACAATGCCTCCGGCATCGCCACGATGCTGGGCCTGGCCGAGTACTACTCCAAGGTGCCGCAGGCACAGCGCAGGCGAACGATCAAGTTCGTGTCGACCGCGACGAATCAGGAGGGCGCCAACGCCGTCAAGGCTCGCGGCCTGTCCAATGTCGCGCTCGTCATCAACAGCGAGCACACGGCGATTACCGCCATCAGTCAGTTCGGCGCGTCCGGCAGCTTCAAGACCACGGCCACCAGTCCGCGCCGGTGGTGGATCAACGGCAGCGACAAATTTGCGGCGATCGTCTTCGATGCCTACAAGAAGTTCGGCGTGGCGATCTGGGACTGGGAGATGTACGACGGCGGCGGCATCGGCGCCTTCGCACGGGAGGTCACGTCGATTCAGCTGCTCGACTCCCCCGTCTATCACAGCGCCGCGGCCGACCGGGACGACAACGTTCCACCGCCCGGTCTCGAAGCGGTCGCCCGCGCCTACGCGAAAATCATCGACCAGTCAGGCTCGATGAGCCGGGCCGAGATGCAGCAGTCGCTCGCGGGGCCGGCGTCCCGATAGTAATCAACCACGACGTTCACGACGGCCACGAATTCTCATGTAAAGGTCGTGTTCGTCGTGTCGTCGTGGTTTGAAAACTCTGATCCGCGGCGTTAGCGCGTGCGTACGACCTGGTCTAACGGCAGATCATCGGGTCGCACGCGCACAACTTTGCCGTTCTCGATGAAGACGAAGAACTGCAGGATGCTGTTGGCCGTCCGGTAGTTCCAGCGCGGACCGGCGACCTCCGCAGGCTCGCCGTAGAGCGCCTTGATCTCCTCGGCGGTCTTTCCAATCAGCGACACGCTCAACTCTGAGGCTGGCCGTGACGGTGCGTCCGCCGGCCGGTTACGGTCCTGCCACGAGCGCTTCAACGCGGTCTCGATGCTGCGATTCCCCTCGTGGCATGCGTATTCGTACATCTGATACGGCTCGGCCTTGCCGCCGATGGTGCCCAGCGAGTCGTTGTAGGACAGGACGCGATCCTTCTCCCACGGCTGCATGAAGGTCCACGGCCGCGTCCAGGTGGTCGGGTCCTCGAGGGTGGCGTAGTAATGAATCCGGTTCGGGCCGATCGGCACGAAGTGTTCGATCAGGCGCACGTTGCCTTCCGAGACGCCTCCCGGCACCACCGAGCCGCCGCCGTCATTGGTCGGCGTGTCGAGGAAATTGGTCGTCTCGACCACCAGCGTGTTGCCTTCCCAGTGGCCGCGTGAATCGCCCTGCCAGCTGCGGATGCTCGAGTGCGGCCGCCCGTCGAGGGCGATCATGCGCGTGTTCAGCCGTTCGAGCGCAATCATCACCCAGCCCGGCGACTGCATGATGTAGTTGGCGCTGTTGTACGCCATCACCCCCGACGGCACCTGGATCGCGATGCACCGCGTCCGCGTATCGAAGTCATCCCAGTGGTCGACCGGCACGTCGTCGGTCGCGTTCTCGTCGACTGGCGGGTGTGCGCGGACATGCGCTTCCTGTTTCGCGCGTGCCTGGGGCGTCAGGGGCGGGATCCTGCCGTCCTCCGGATCTTCGATCAGTGCGGTGCGGTTGTCTTTGACGAAATCAAGAGGGGTCCAGAATCCGTTGTAGGCCTTCACCCGGTCTATTTCCGCGACCGTTGCGTTGGCACACCGCTCGTCGTTCTGAAGGCAGACGGCGTCAGTGCCGTTGCCCGCCCGTGATGCCGCAAATCTCGCCAGTTCCTCGTCGGTGAAGATCTTCTTCCCTGCCAGGTTCGCCGGCCGTTGCATCGGAATCACGTTGTGGTTGTCCCAGACACCCTGGATGTCGGGATCGCCCCACGGGGTCTTCGGCGGGGTGTAAGTCGATTTCGGTATCTGGAACGTGGTTGTCGGACGCGGGGTTTGCCCAGCCACCGGCACCACGGCTACCCACAGTGTCGCAATGATGGCGGCGTTCGTAGAGATCAGGGATCGATACGGCATCTGAACCTCGGCCTAAATCATACGGCGATTGGGATAAAATCCGCCCGTCAGCCCTGCAACGAGGAGGTGGTCCGTGCGTCGGTTCACACTGCTGGCGGTTTGTCTTGCCCTGGCTATAGGGTCGTCTGTCGGGCTGTCTTCGCAGACCGAGCCCGCCCGCGCGGTCATCTATGAGAACGCGCGGCTGATTGTCGGCGACGCCGCGACACCTCCGATTGCCCGCGGCGCCTTTGTCGTCGACAACGGCGTGATCACGACGATTGGTCCGGCGGGGACCGTCACGGCGCCGGCCGGGGCGGCGCGCGTCGACCTGACCGGAAAAACGGTGATGCCCGCGTTGATCGACGTGCACACGCACTTCGGCTATGAGAAGTACACCAGAGCCGCCGGCGATTCGCGCGCCGAGCACTACACGCCTGCAAACCTCTACGACCACTTTCAGCGGGCGGCCTATTACGGCGTTGGCACGGTGCATGACGGCGGGACGGCGTCCGTTCCCATGTCGTTGCAGTTCCAGATCGACCAGAAGGCCGGTAAATATCCGGACGCGGCGCAATACGCCTCGTTCAACGTCGGCATCGTCCCGCCCGAAGGCGGCCCTGACGACATTCTGATCAAAGGAACGCGGCCGCTCCACGCGCAGTACGAAGTGACGCGGGCGCGCGAAGCCCGCGCCGCCGTCAAGGAGATCGCCGCGAAGAACATCCGCCACGTCAAGGTGTGGATCGGGGACCGGAACGAAACGTATCCCGCCATGCCTCACGAGGTGTACGAAGCCATCATCGAGGACGCGCACAAGAACAACATCAAGGTGCACGCCCACGCGATGACGCTGAGAGATCAGAAGGACATCATCCGCGCCGGCGCCGATCTGCTCGTCCACATCGTGGCGAACGCCAGGCTGGACGATGAGCTGCTGGCGATCGTCAGGGAGAAGAAACCGTACTGGGTTCCCAGCATCGGCACCGGCATCCCGAGCATGCGGCGCGAGGTATGCGAGAACGAGCCGTTCACGACCGAAACGCTGCCGCCGAACATCCTGGCTGAGATCCTGGCGAGCGAGTGCCGGGCCGCCGCAAACGCCGAGCGCGAGGCGCAGCTTCGAACCAACTTCAACGCCATGCGCGCCGCAGGAGCCCGAGTAGTCCTCGGCACTGACGCCGGCATCAGGCCGTCGAAGACCTTCGGCTCAGCCGATCACCACGAGTTGACCACCTTCGTGCGGCTGGGGATGACGACGGCGGAAGCCATCGAGGTTGGAACAGCGAGGGCGGCCGAAGTGCTCGGCCTCACCGACGTAGGAACTCTCGCCACCGGCAAGAAGGCGGACTTTCTCGTGCTGGACGCCAACCCGCTCGACGATATTCTCAACACGCGCAGGATTTCTGCGGTCTACCTGCGGGGGGCCAAACTCGATCGAGATGCCCTCCGGGCCAAGTGGAAGGGCTCGAACGCTTCCCGGTAGTACCATAGAGCGCTTGATATCCACCCTATTTGAAAGGTGACACGCATGCCTTCGCGCTGGACTGCGCTTCGAGCCCTGGTTGTTGTCGCGGTGATGGCCGGCGGAACCGTTTATTTCTCGCAGAAAGAACCGGTCCGGGGCATCGATCTGGATTCGTCGCGGCTCGTCGCGACCGACCGGATGCCCGAGACGCTCGAGGCCTGCACTTGGGACGTCGCGGCCCCCGAGCGCCCTGCACTGCAGCGCGGTCAAGGCGGCGGCGCAGCCCGTCCCAGCCCAGCGATGGGCGACCCGACGGTCGCCGCGCGGATGCCGCTGCGGACGATACGCGACCCCTACGCGGGGTTCGCCGCGATCCGCGTCGATCCCGTCCGGAACGAAGTCGTCCTCATGGACGAGTTCAAGTTCAACATTTACGTCTATGACCGCACGGTACAGACGCCGGCGTCGGCCGAAAGGACGATGCCGAAGCGCTTCATCGGCGGCGGCCTCACGCTGAGCCGCTACAACAGCGACGGCTACGTCGACTTGAAAACCGGCGACATCTACATCGTCAACAACGATTCGGAGCCGGGCCTCTTCAAGTTCCCGCGGACCGCCGAAGGGAATGTGCCGCCGGCCAACGAGCTCACCACGCCGTACGGCGCATTCGGCATGACGATGGATGAAGAGCGTGGCGAGATGTTCGTCACGGTCCAGCACGACGGGGCCATCCAGGTGTACCCCAAGACGGCGAAGGGCGACGAGGACGCGATTCGCCTGATCCAGGGGAACCAGACCCGGCTCGCGGACCCGCACGGCATCGCGTTCGATCCGAAGACGCGGCTGCTCTACATCGCGAACTACGGCACGGAGCGCGACGAAACGTTCGGCGTCGACCAGCAGATGCCTCACCCACTCAATGCGCTGCAGCCCCGCGGTGCGCGCAACGTGCGGCGGCCCAACTGGCCGGCGGGCAACCTTAATAACGCCAACCGCCGCGAAGTCGTGTTTGGCTCGGGCAAATTCGGTCCGCCCACCGTGACCGTGCATTCAGCCGACGCCAATGGCAACGTCGTCCCGGTGCGGGTGATCGAAGGTCCGAAGACTCAGTTGAACTGGCCGACCGGCATCTCGGTCGATTCCGAGCGGCAGGAAATCTACGTCTCGAACGCCGCCGGCGATTCGATCAACGTCTATCGCGCCACCGCCAACGGTGACGAGGCGCCGATCCGCCAGATCAAGGGACCGAAGACGATGCTTCGTAACCCCAACGGCGTGTCGATCGATCCCGTCAACGGCGAGGTGTGGGTCGCCAATTTCGGCAACCACACGGCGACGGCGTACAAGCGGGACGCGAACGGCAATGCCGAGCCGGTCCGCGTGATCCGGAGCGCGCCGCTCAACGCGCCGACGACCCTGATCAATAACCCGTACATGATTGCGTTCGACGGGCGGCGCGACGAAGTGCTGGTGCCGAACTGCGTGGCGCAGCCGCGGATCGCAGCCTACTCGACCGCGGCGGACAAGGGCACGGTCCCGAGCCGCATCATCGAGGGACAGAAGACCAACCTGAACCGGACCGTGCACGCGATCGCCTACGACGACATTCATGACGAGATCGTCGTGCAGTCGAACATCGGCCAGGCTGTCGTCACGTATCGCGGCGCCGCCAACGGCGACGAAGCGCCGATCCGGATCATTCAGGGCCCGAAGACGCTCCTCCGCGACCCGGTGTCGCTCTTCATCGACCCGGTGCACAACGAGATCTTCGTCTTCAACATGGGCACCGACGACACGATGCTCGTGTTCGACCGTACGGCCCAGGGCGACGTCGCGCCGAAGCGCGTGCTGAAGTCGCCGGGCGCGGTTGGCGGCGTAGGCGCAGCGGATCCGGTCACCAACCGGATCTTCATCAACGGCCGGAACAACGGCATCCTCGTCTACGACCGGACCGCCGAAGGCAACGCTGCCCCGCTGAAGACGATTGGCGGCGGACCGATCAGCGGCATGAACAGCCCCGGCCGCATCGTCGTCCATCCGCCGACGCGCAGCATCCTCGTCACGCTGGGCGCCAATGCCGGCGAACGCGACGAAAAGACCGGCAACCTGATTCCCACGCCGTATGTCGGCGTCTGGTCGGAGGATGACGAAGGCGACGTGCCGCCCCGCTACACCCTCGCGCGCGGTCACATCTACATGCCGCGCGGGCTGACGCTCGATCCGAAGAAGAAGACGGTGATCGTCAGCGACAAGTACCTGAACGCGGTCTTGACGTTCTCGCTGCCGGAGATCTACGAGCGTCCCGCGGCGCGGGAAACCGCGCGCGCGTCGCGGTAACGCGGAAGCATTGAGGTGAACACGCATTAGGATAAGCAGCAGATGAGAATGCGCATGACCCACATCGGTCTCGCCGTCCTGCTCATCCTGTATGGAAGCGCGGCCTCGGCGGAGGTCATGACCTGGAAGGTCGAGGGCGTTACCCGCGAGGCCATCGTGTTTGCGCCGGCCGCGTCCCCGGCCGGCGGAAAAAATCCGCTGGTCTTGTCGTTCCACGGCCGCGGCGACAACGTGCAGAACTTTCAGCACACGGATCTCCACCTGGCATCGCCGTACGCGATCGTCGTGTACTTCCAGGGGCTGGCGACTCGCGATCGGCTTGCTGGCTGGCAGGTTGAGCGAGGCGAAAACAACGACCGCGACCTGAAGCTGGTCGATGTCGCGCTCGCGTCGCTGCGCAAGAAGTACAACATCGACGACGACCGCATCTATGCGACCGGCTTCTCGAACGGCGCCATGTTCACCTACCTACTGTGGGCGGAGCGCCCGGAGGTGTTCGCCGCCTACGCGCCGGTGGCGGGCCGCCTCCGCCCGTCGGTGCAGCCGAAGCAGCCACGGCCACTGTTTCATGTGGCGGGTGAACGCGATCCCCAAGTGACCTTTGCCGATCAGAAGGCCGCGATGACGATTGCCATTGGCGTGAACGGCGTCCGGGACAAGACGACGCGCTGCGGCGAGGGCTGCACGATCTACGGACCCGGGACGCCCGCTCCGGTGATGACCTGGATTCACGACGGCGGCCACGTCTATCCGCGCGATACATCTCAACGGATCGCATCCTTCTTTCGCGATCACTCACGCAGGCGCTAGACGACCAGACCGCAACAACGGCACAACGACCCACTTGTGCCTTGTGCCTTTTTCGGAATACCCTTCGCCTCGCTCGGAGGCGACCCATGACATCTCGCGCACTGCTCCTCTGCGCTGTGGCACTGTTCGCCGGCGGATCGCTGAGTGTGATAGCCGCTCAAGGCCCAAACGCGGCCGCGCAGGCTCATCTTGATCGGGCGAAGGCCGCGGCGTTCCGGCCCGGGCACTCCCTCATGATGTTGTACGAGAATGTCTGCGCCGACGCCCTGTCGCCGGAAGGGCCGGTTGAACCTCGTCCCACGGACGGAGGCCAGACTGCACCGCCGCTGGCAAGCCGGCGAATTCCACCCCGTACGGACTGGTACTCGGAGCCGGCGAAAGTCTTCGACAACCTCTACTGGCTGGGCAGCCATGGTGACGCCCATCGGGTTCCTCGGCTCGCGGGCGATTCCACCTGGGCGGTGAAAACGTCCGAAGGGATCATCCTGATCGATACCGGCAACGACTACAGCGCCAAAGAGCTGATCGCCGATGGGTTGAAAAAACTCGGCGAGGATCCAGCGCAGATCAAGTACGTCATCCTGACCCACAATCACGGCGACCGGTATTTCGGCGCACGGTACATCCAGGAGACCTATCATCCCCGCGTGATCATGTCTGAAGCCGACTGGACGGCGATGGCGGCAAGCAACGAACCCGTCGAACTCAGGCCGAAGAAGGACATGGTCGCGACCGACGGCATGAAGCTGACGCTTGGCGATACGACCCTGACGCTCTATCTCACGCCGGGCCACACGCCAGGTACCGTGTCGGTGCTGGTGCCGCTCAGGGATGGAAACACCCGGCACGTCGGCGCCGTGTGGGGCGGCATCAATCCCAGCGTGATGCGTTACGGGGTGCGGTATTTCCGAACGATGGAAGAGACCTTCAAAATCTGGAGCGCATCGGCCGCGCGATTCCAGGAGATCGCTGCGAAGGCCGGCGCCGATACCTACCTCACCATCCATCCCTCCCTGGACGACGCCCAGGAGAAAATCCACGCGCTGAAATATCGGAAGCCGGGCGATCCGCATCCGCTGGTGAGCAAGGACAATCTCAATCGTTTCCTGACCATCATCAAGGAATGCACCGATGCTCAATTAGCGAGGATCGCGTCGTAGAGAGGAGCGTCATGACTCCGAGAGACAGAGTCGAGAACCGCCGTCAGCTGCTGAAGTGGCTGGCCGCGAGTCCGCTGCTGGCGGTTCCCGGCCTGGCTGGCCTTGCCGCCCTGGGCGCCGAAGCCCTGGCGCAGGCGGCGCAGTCACCCGCGGGCCGGCCGCAGCCCCTGCCCGACCCGATCCTCTGGGCACCGGCGAACCTGCAGGACCTCATCACGAAGGCGGAGGACGCGATCAACGTCTTCGATTTCGAACCGGTGGCGCGCAAGAACATCCCACCCGCGCATTTCGGCTACATGGCGTCCGGCATCGACGACGAGGTGACGCTGCGCGCGAACCGCGAGGGCTTCCTGAAATTCCAGCTCAGGCCGCGGCGGCTCGTCGACGTCAGCAAGGTCGATATGAGCGCCGACATCCTCGGCGTCCGCTACAACACGCCGATCGTCATCGCTCCGATCGGCGGGCATAAGGCCTATCACGCGGGCGGCGAGGAGGCGGTGGCGCGGGCGGCCAAACCCGGCGGCCACCTGATGATCCTGTCGACGCAGTCGACGACGTCGCCCGAAGACGTGATGAAGGCACGCGGCGCCCCGATCTGGTACCAGCTCTACGCGACCAACAACTGGGAGATCAGCAAGGCCTTCGTGACGCGCGCCGAGCGCGCCGGATGCCTGGCCGTGGCCGTGACCGTCGACCGCAACGGCGGTCGAAATCAGGAAACACTGTTCCGCCTGCAGCGCACGGACACGCGCGACTGCTCGGCCTGCCACGACCGCAGCACGCTGACGGCCAACTACCGAACGCGCCCGATGTACCAAGGCGTCGACCTCTCCGGGCTGACCAACATCCAGTCGTCCGCGATGACGTGGGACACCATCAAGCGGATACGCGACACGACGCGCATGAAGGTCGTGATCAAGGGGATCCTCGCCCACGAGGACGCCGAGCTGGCCGTCAAGGCGGGCGTGGACGGGATCATCGTCTCGAACCACGGGGCGCGAAGCGAGGACAGCGGCCGAGCGACGATCGACGCGCTGCCCGAAATCCTCGACGCCGTCCGCGGGCGCATGCCGGTGCTGGTCGACAGCGGCTTCCGCCGCGGCACGGATATCGTGAAGGCGTTGTGCATGGGCGCGACTGCGGTCTGCGTCGGCCGCCCGTACATCTGGGGGCTTGGCGCGTTCGGTCAGCCAGGCGTGGAGAAGGTGCTGGAGATCCTGCGCACCGAGTTGCTGGCCATCATGCAGCAGGTCGGCGCGCCAACCATCAAGCACCTCGTGCCGGGGATGGTGCGGCGGGCTTAGAGCACACTATCGCCACCACAGCGGACCTGAGGCGTAGGGAGGATGAAATGTTGTCTAGATCCCAGCGGGCAAAAAGAATGTCGCCGGTGGTGGCGTTGGGCGTGCTGGCCATCGTCCTGATTCTCCTGCCCCTGCAACGGTTGCAGAGTCAGGACAAGCCCTTCCAGGTGATGGAGGCGACGATCAAAGACGTCCACGATGCCTACAAATCGAGGACGCTGACTGCCCGGCAGCTTGTCCAGCTGTACCTGGATCGGATCGAGGCCTACGACAAGAAGGGGCCGACCATCAATTCCGTCATCAACATCAATCCGAAGGCGCTTGAAGAAGCCGACAGGCTTGATGCCGCGATGAGGTCCGGGTTTGTCGGTCCTTTGCACGGAATCCCCGTCGTGCTCAAGGACATGATCGACGTGGCCGGGTTGCCGACCACGTACGGTTCGTCGATCATGAAGAATTTTGTACCCACCAGGGACGCATTTGTGGTGGAAAAGCTCAAGAAGGCGGGTGCGATCATTCTGGCCAAGGTCACTCTGGGGGAGTTCGCCGGAGGCGACACGTATGGCTCGCTGTTTGGCGAGACCCACAATCCCTATGATGTTTTACGTACCGTCGGCGGTTCCTCGGGCGGTACAGGTGCCAGCGTCGCGGCGAACTTCAGCACCATTGGCATCGGCCAGGAAGGTTTTGCCTCGATCAGCCGACCGGCCGCCTGGAACAACATCGTCGGCCTGAGGCCGACTCCAGGACTGGTCAGCGGGGGCGGATTGGGACCGATGACGCGCACGGTCACGGATCTCGCCACCGTGCTGGATGTGATTGCCGGCTACGACCCGGAGAGCCCGGAGACGGCGCTGGGCGTCGGCCAGGTTCCGGAGACCTACACCAGGTTTCTGGACGCGAACGGCCTGAAGGGGGCGCGCATCGGAATCCTGCGCGAGCCAATGGGATATTTCAGTGAACCGCAGTCCGAGGACTTCAAGAATGTGACCAGCGTCTTCGACAACGCTGTTGCCGAACTGAAGGGCGCCGGCGCGGCGGTAGAGGATCCCATCGTGATTCCTCACCTGAACGCTCTCCTGGCCAAGAGACGTCAGGGCGGCGGAAGACCTTCGGGCATGAGAACGGTCAGCAGGGAAGCCCAGGAACGCAACGAAGAGATCAACCGGTATCTCAGCCGGATCCCGAACTCCCCATACAAGACCATGCAGCAGGTTCAGAACGGGCCGGAAAGACGCAGCAAAGGAACAGTGGGGTTTGATGGGGACTACGCGGACTCTCGGGTCGCGCAGGATGATTTGATGATCAACACGTTGAAGGTGATGGCCGACAACAAGTTGGACGCCATCGTCTACAAGACCGTCGAGCATACGCCGACATTGATCCGGGACTACACCAATCCGCCGTACTCGAACATGAAAGGAACGACGCACCTGAGCACATTCCTGGGCCCTATCGCGACGATTTCCGTCCCAGCGGGATTTACCCAGGCAGGATTACCGGTAGGGATTACCTTTTTCGGCCGGGCGTTCAGTGAGGCAACCATGATCAAGCTGGCGTATGCCTACGAGCAGTCGACTCACCATCGGAAGCCGCCGACAACCACGCCGGCACTCGTGGCCAGGCGGTGATCAGCGGACCCACGAATGAACGGAGGGAACCGTGCTGAGCCTTCGCAAGATTGGAGCGGTTTTCGCGGTCGTCGTGTTGTTGCCGGTCGTGGCGTTCGCACAGGCCGCGATCAGCGGCGTCGTCAGGGACGCGTCGGGCGCTGTGCTTCCAGGCGTGACGGTGGAAGCCGCAAGTCCGGCGCTGATTGAGAAGGTCCGGACAGCCGTGACGGACGGCACGGGTCAGTACGCGATTGAGAACCTGCGGCCCGGGCTGTATACCGTGACGTTTACGCTGCCGGGCTTCGCGACGGTGCAGCGCGAAGGCGTCGAGCTGTCGGGCAGCTTCACCGCCCGCATCAATGCCGATTTGCGGGTGGGCGGAATCGAGGAAACGATCACGGTCACTGGAGAGTCACCAGTGGTCGACGTGCAGAGCACGCGCCAGCAGCGGGTGATGGATCGTGAGGTTCTCGACACGCTCCCGAGCTCGGGACTCAGAACGGCTTTGGGCGTCCTGATCCCGAGCGTCGACTTTCGGCGTCAGGATGTCGGCGGCGCGGGCGTCAGGGCGGTGACCGGAAACATGACCGCCCATGGCGCCAGGTCGGAAGACGCCGGGACGACTCTGAATGGAGTTTCGATTGCCACGTTCAGCACCGGCGCCGCGACCGCGACCATCTTCATGAATCCGATGGGTCTCCAGGAAGTCACCATCGACACGGGTTCGAACAATGCCGAGCTGCACGCCGGAGGCGTCCGCGCCAACTACACGCTTCGCGAGGGGGGCAACACGTTCAACGGCGTCATCTTTGGCGCCTACGCGCCCGGCAAGTGGCAGGGCGACAATCTTACGGACGACCTGATCGCCCGCGGCCTGGCCGCGCCGAACAGCATCAGGGCGAACTGGGACATCAATCCCGCATTCGGCGGCCCGATTCTGCGGGACCGGATCTGGTTTTTTGCCGCGGCCCGGTACAACGTGACAGCCGACTATGTGGCAGGACTTTACTGGAATCGCAACACCAACAATCCGAATGCCTGGACCTACGAACCCGATACGAGTCGCCGGGTGTGGAACGAGCAGAAGCAGCCGGATACGCAGGTTCGCCTGAGCTGGCAGGCCACGCCGCGAAACAAGATCGGGTTCACCTGGTACGACACCACCTATTGCTTCTGCCCGACCGATGCCTCGCTCACGCGCTCCTGGGAAGCCGGCATCGGCCAGGACTACCCGCTGCAGCGGCTCGTCGCGGGCGACTGGACGTTTCCGGCCACCAACCGCATGCTCGTCGAGGGGAACTGGCAGGTCTACAAGTCGGAAAGCAACCGTTCGCCGTGGGCCGACCTGAATCCGACGATGATCCCCGTACAGGAGCAGACGACGGGCATGTTTTATCGCGCAGGCGACGCGTACCGGATCCAGCCTCAGCGCATATACACGTTCCGGGGCGCCTTCTCGTACGTGACCGGCGCGCACGCGTTCAAGGTCGGAGCCGCCAACAAGAGCGGTGGCACCGAGCTTGCCGATTACGACCTCGTGCCGGTGAGCTATCGCTTCAGGAACGCGGTACCCAACCGGATCACGCAGCGTGCGCTCGGAGAGTGGAAGGCGGACGTCGACTTCGACCTCGGACTCTTTGTCCAGGATCGCTGGACGCTCAGCAATCTGACGCTGAACTACGGGCTGCGCTACGACTACTTCCACAACAGTTATCCGGAACAGCACATCGGTCCGACGACGCTTGCGCCGACGCGGAACATCACGTTCCCGGCGCAGGACGGGTGGTCGCTCCACGACCTGTCGCCGAGACTGGGCGCTGTCTACGACCTGGGGGGTGCCGGGAAGACCGCGCTCAAGGCGAGTCTGAATCGCTACGTGATCGCCATGGGGCCGGATGTCAGCTTCATCCAGCTCGCCAACCCGTCGCGCAACCTCGTCACGTCGGCCACCCGGACGTGGACGGACGCCAACCGCAACTACGTGCCCGAGTGCGATCTCCTCAACGTGCGGGCGAACGGGGAGTGCGGCGCCCTGTCGAACGAAAACTTCGGCACCGTCGTCACCAACCTGACCTACGACGAGGACACGCTGACCGGGTGGGGGAAACGGAATTTCAACTGGGAGGTCTCGGCGGGCCTGCAGCAGGAACTGATGCCGCTGGTCTCCGCGGAGGTCAACTACTTCCGCCGCTGGTATGGCAACTTCGTCATCGTCGATGATCTCGCGGTGGGGCCGGCGGACTACGATCGGTTCGTCATCACGGCGCCGACGGATCCACGCCTTCCCGGGGGCGGCGGCTATCAGGTGGAAGGGTACGACATCAAGCCGGCGAAATTCGGCGTCGCGGCGCAGCCGCACGTGACGCTCTCGCGCAAGTACGGGAAGCAGCGCGACTACTGGCAGGGGATGGACTTCATCATCAACGCGCGCCCGCGGCCCGGCGTGATGTTCCAGGGAGGCCTGAGCACGGGGCGCCGCGTGGAAGACAACTGCGACGTCGTGACAAAGGTGGACAACCCGAACACGTTGTACTGCGACCGAACGGAGCCATGGCTGACGCAGGTCAAGGGCTACGGCTCGTACACGATCCCGCGGGTGGACGTGCAGTTGAGCGGGACCTACCAGACGAGGCCGGGCCCGCTCATCTTGGCCATCTATACGGCGACCAACGCGGAAGTGGCGCCGAGCCTCGGCCGCAATCTGGCGGGCGCCGCACCGAGCGTGGACGTGCACCTTGTCTCGCCTGGCCCGTACGGCAGCGCAAACGCCGGCTCAGGGAAGCACGGAGAACGACTTCACCAGGTCGACGTGCGCGTCTCGAAGCTCCTGGGCTTCGCTGGCACCCGCACGCGGCTGAACGTCGATATCTACAACGCCCTCAACTCGAGCGCGGTATTGGCGCAGAACAACGTCTTTGGCGCTTGGCAGACTCCCACCGAGATCCTGGTGGCGAGGTTCTTTAAGTTCAGCGTGCAGTTCGACTTCTGATATCTAGGAGAAGAGCTCATGACACGCGTCACGGCGATCGCAATTGCGCTCGTCCTCGCCGGATCGACCGGTCTCGAATCGTCGCTGGTCTCAGCTCAAGCCGACGGCTGGACCACGCTGTTCGATGGCAAGACGCTCAAGGGTTGGAGCATGGTGGGGAACGCCAACTGGGAGGTCGTCGACGGTGTGATTCAGGCGACCAGCGGCAACGGTGATCTGGTGAGCACCGTGTCGTACAGCGACGTTCAGATCGTGGTGGAGTTCTGGGCGGATGACGATGCCAACAGTGGCGTGTTCTTCCGTTGCACGGACCTGAAGACAATCAACGCCAAAACGGCGTACGAGGCCCAGATCTTCGACAAGCGTCCCGACCCGGAGTTCCGCACGGGAGCCCTCACCTTCATCGCCAGGCCAGCAGCGACGATCGATACCGGCGGCAAGTGGAACACCTACGACATCACGGCGCGAGGATCGAGGCTGACATTGACACTCAACGGCACGCAGATGGTCGATGTGCAGGACACCAAGTTTGCGCGCGGACCGATCGCCCTGCAGCGCACTGCGGGGGTCGTGAAATTCCGGAGCGTGCGCGTGCGGACGCTCTGAGCCGTAGGGGCCGACTTGGTCGGCCCGCCCTGATTAGTTCGGCGACACCTCGACCTTCACCATCTTCGCCGGCGGCCGGTAGACCGGAATCCAGACCGTGGGCCGCGCCGCAGCCTCATCCACCGTCAGATCGCGGATCTCATACGGCTCCGGCATCAGGTATTCGGTCGAGGCGCCGGTGCGGGCATCCAGACGGTAGATGCGGCCGCTGTTGAAGTCGTTGGTCCAGACCGTCTGGTTCTTGTCGTCAACCGCGAGGCTGTAGGGCGAGGGGAACGGCGGCGTGTACGCTGCGTGCCGTGGAATGACCGGGAACTCCGTCACCTTGCGCGTCTCCGGGTCGAACATCGCCACGCGGCCCGCCCAATACAGCGTCATCCACGCGCGGCCGCGCGAGTCGATCTGGCCGCGCCGCGGCCCTGAACCGGGCGTCGGCGTCGGATATGTCTCCCACCGCTCGGTGGCCGGATCGAAGACGCCGACCCTGCCAAGCCGCCAGAGATTCATGATCGAGCGGCCCTTCCCATCCGTCTCCATGTCATAGGTGTCGTCGTCGGTTCCCTCGGGCACCTCGAAGTGCTTCACTTCGCCGGTCTTCATGTCGAGCGCGTGCAACCCCTTGTCGAGGTACCACACGGTGCCGCGCGGGTCGATCCCGAACATGTTGCTGCCCGACGCCCACGGCGTGAACTCCTGCGACCGCGGGTTGTACCGCACGGTGCCGCCGCCCATGCCGATGATGACGTTGCCGTCGGGATCGAACGCGATGTCGTGCGACCCGCCGCCCGGATTGCCCGCGCGGAGCTGCGCCGCCGCGACCACACCACCTTCTTCGCGTCCCATCCCGGGAAGGAGGCTGTAGGGGAACTCCTTCACTTCGCCTGTCCGGCGATCGAGTCGTCCGAGGGTGAAGCTGAAGTGATCGGTGTAATACGCGTAGGAGCTCTTCGAGTCGAGCAGGATGTCATGCGGCCAGACGAACCGGCGATCGCCGCGGAGGATTGTGAGGTCGCGCTGCCCCGCGCGCGGGATGCCGTACTCGGTGACGACCAGTTTCGCGGCGGCATCGCCGGCCGGCCGCGGGCGCAGATGGAACGGGATCGGGTCGTTCGCGCCGGGGCCGCGAATCGACGCGAGGTACTCGGCCAGCGGCTCCACGTATTTCTTCTGGCCGAAGGCACGCGTCCCGGGCGTTTCGCGAGTGACCGCCCGCTCGCCCGCCATGCGCCGGATGATCTCGACCCACTGGTCCTTGTTCCGCCCGGTCCGGAGCGCGAGCTGAAGCGAATGGCAGTTGTCGCACTGGATGACGAGATGCTTCTGGTCGTCGGTGCCCGGGAGCGCCGCGACGATCTCCGCGGCGGTTGCATCAGCGATCGTCGCCTGCCGCGACCGCAGCGTGAAGTCGACCCGCCTGGTCTGACCCGCGGTAAGTGCCGCCGTCTGCGTCGCGCGCTCGAAGTCAGGCAGCTCGATCGCCACCGCGTAGCGGCCGGGCGAGAGCTCGGCCCATCCCGGAAATGCGTACTCGCCCCGCGTGTTCGTGAAAACGTTCACCGTGATGGTGCCGTTTTCGCGGCGAGCCCGCACCGGGACGCCCGCGAGCGGTGCGCCGGCGGACGAGACGACCTTGCCGCCGAGCAGGGACTCGCCCGCGGCGAGCGGCCCTCCTTGCCAGAAGACACCCGCGACCGCCGCCCCGAGGAAGGTCACCAGCGCGTACCGGCGGACACCAGCTAGCGTCACCATCACGGACCTCCTTGGCTGGGAGGATTCTACATCCGCCTCCGCGTGTCCCTTGCCATTCTTCGCCGACATACCCAAAATAGCAGCCGACGGCCGCCTCATGTATCGCGCCTTCCTCATCGTGATCGTCGCGGCGCTCGGCGCCCAGCTTGCCGCTCAGGGAACCGGTCGATTCTCCGGCAATCCGACGCCGGGCACGCCGCAGCCCGATCCGCCGAATCTTGCCGACAGGATTACGCTCACGGGCTGCGTGCGATGGGCCGCTCCGAATGGACGAGGATCGGTCCCGGCCCAAGAGCTGAACACGCCGAGCACCTCGACATTCATCCTCACCGACGCCGTGCGGGAAGCGCGCGTCCCGGCCGGGACGGGCACTTCGGACGCCGCAAAGAAATCAGCAAGCCGGACGTATCGACTCTCGGCGCTCAACAGCGCGCTCGTGCCGTTTGTCGGCGCAAGAGTCGAAATCTCTGGCGAGGTCGAGAACAGCGTCGCGCGCGACGGCGCGCCTCGAGCGCCCGTGCTCACGGTCGGATTTGTTCAGAGACTGGCGAAAACGCCATGCCCGTGAAGGGCATAATCAGCGCTGCAAGGAGTGTGCGTATGGTGCGCTACGGATGGATCCTGCTGGTCCTGATCGTCGTGGGCGTGCTGGTTGCCACCGGGACGACAACGGCGCAGGATGCGGCCGCTGCTCCGGTCACATTCACCAAAGACGTCCTGCCGATCCTCCAGAAGAATTGCCAGTCGTGCCATCGACCCGGCCAGATCGCGCCGATGTCGCTGCTGACCTACGAACAGGCGCGGCCATGGGCGCGCGCGATCAGGGCGAAAGTCGTCGCGCGCGAGATGCCGCCATGGTTCGCCGACCCGCAGCACGGATCGTTTGCCAACGATCGGTCACTCAAGCAGATCGACATCGACACGATCGCGAAATGGGCTGACGCCGGGGCGCCGCAGGGCGATCCGAAAGATGCCCCGACTCCAATCGAATGGACCGAAGACGGCTGGCAGATCACGCCCGACCTGATCGTCAGGGGACCTGAGTTCCGTGTGCCGGCCCGCCCGCCACAGAACGTCATCGAGTGGGCCACCGCGCTGATGCCGAGCGGATTGACGAAGGACACGTGGATCACGTCATTGGAGATCAAACCGAGTGATCTCGCAGTGACTCACCACATCTGTATGACCTTCGTGCCGCACCGGGCCAATGCGTCGTATTACGTCTGGAACTGGAGCGAGTCGCCGCGCGACGAGGAGGGCGTCGCGACCGATGCCGGGGCGACACCGGCCGGTGCAGCAACCGGCAGCGACGGACAAGCTGTCGGCGCATCGGGGTTCGGCGGCGGGTTCTCCTGCTACGTCCCGGGCGTGCAGGCCGACGACTACCGGAAGTTCGACGCGGCCAGGCTGATTCCGGCCAACAGCGACATCTCGTTCGCCGTGCACTACACGCCGACCGGGAAGGAAGTCGTCGATCGTCCGCTGATTGGCTTCACGGTGGCCCAACAGCCCGCCGGCAAGCAGTGGATCGGCTACGCGATCTCCGGGGCGAGCGCGGACTTCGCGATCCCGCCGCAGGAGGCGAACTACAAGAGCCCGCCCGCCGAGGCGGAGTTCGCTGCCGACGTCTGGCTCGTGCAGATGATGCCGCACATGCACCTGCGCGGAAAGGACATGACCTATCGCCTGATCTATCCGGACGGCCGCGAGGAGGTCGTCCTGAACGTGCCGAAATACGACTTCAACTGGCAGATCGTCTACAACCCGATGAAGCCGATCTTCGCGCCGAAAGGCACCAGGCTGCACGTCGACGCCCACTTCAACAACTCCGTGTCGAACAAGTTCAATCCGGATCCGAGCCGGACGGTCTACCGCGGTCGGATGACGTGGGAAGAGATGATGAGCCCGTTCTTCTCGGTCATCACCGACGCCAAGACGGATCCGAAGGCGATTCTCAAGCTGCGGGGGCAGACGCGCATCGACAACGGCGCGTAGATCTCAGCGCGGCAGAAGCGACTTGCGAAGCTTGGCGACGACGGTGAAATGCGGGTCGACAACGTTGGCGACCTCGTACTCGATCGCCTGGCCCATCAAGAGCGCCGCGCCACGCTCCGAGTACTTGTAATCGTTCACCAGCCACCGGTGCATTTCGGTGGTGGCGTGCTGGAATGCCTGCAGCAGCGGCCGCTCGCTGCCGAGCACCATGATGTAGATGTCGTTTTCGAGGCGCGGCCAGCCGACGGTCTTCTTCTTGATCAGATCGACGGTGAATTCGACGTCCATCGACGTCTCGACGCCGGTGCCGACGACCTCTCCTTCGCCTTGCCGCGCGTGGCCGTCGCCGAGGAACAGCAGCGCGCCCGGCTCGTTGACCGGCAGTGTCACCTTGACGCCAGCGTTGAGACCGGCGTAGTCCATGTTGCCGCCGAATGGACCCGGAGTGCTCGTCGCCACCGCTTCTTTGCGGGCAGGCGCGGTGCCGAGGCAGCCGAGCATCGCACGCAGCGGCAGCTCGATCGCGGGGGTGATATCCGCCGCATCGACTCTCGTCGTGCCCCTGGCCTTGTCGATGATCCAGTCCACGCGACGCGGCTCGCGCTCGGCCCGGGCCGCAATCGATGCCGGATCGACGGCGTACGGCGCGAGCAGACTGGCCGAGTATCCCGTCGGGCGGTTCGTGTCGATCCGCTGGATCGTCACGACAATGGCGTCGCCGGGCTCGGCGCCTTCGATGTAGAACGGTCCGGTCTGGGGATTCGGACCCTGCCCCACCTGTTTGCCGTTCCAGTCAACGCCGGCCGCATCTATGGTCTTCGTCACGACGCGGTCCCCGGGCCTGATCCTCAGCGCCGGCGGATGCGCGAACGAGAAGGTGTTGTAAAAGCGGTCCGGTGTGAACCGATGCGTCACGGGCGTCTGGGCGCCGACGGCTACGCTCACCGCGAGCACGCCAGCCGCCGCGGTGACAGCTTGAACCTTGACAGCCATGGGGCCTCCCGACTGTAGTGTCCGGCTTTAGTTCCTTCGTCACTGCGTCTTGTTCACCAGTCCCTGAAACTGCGACATCGGCGCGGGACTGCCGTGGATGCCGACGATGGTCGCGACGTCGAGCTTGAGCCGCTGCAGGTTCGCCTGGAACGCGCGGGCGTTGGCGTTGGGCGCCGTCGCCGCCGCGTTGTAGAGGTCGGCCTGCACCACGATCTTCTCGCGCGGAATGTAGGCCATCAGCATCCCGCCGGCGTGCGGCAACCCCTGGATGTTGTGCAGCTCGACGACGCGCGAGCCGTCGGTCAGCACGTACTTTTCCCGCACCGTTTCGAAGATGTAGCCCTCCGACCATTCCTCGGGAGGCTGGAGAGCGAACCGATCTGGCTGCAGCACCCACGGCCGCGCCCGAAGGACCTCCTGGTAGTACGGCTTGTTGCCCTCGTGCGTCACGACGGTCGCGCCCTCATGGACGTAGGTTCGAATGCCGCCGAGATGATCCCAGTGATGGTGCGTGTTCACCACGTAGCGGATTTCCTTGTTCGGCATCAGCCGGTAAACCTCGTTGATGACGGCGATCGACCGTTCCTCGTTGAGCGGCGCCTCGATGACGGCGATGTGATCGTTGAACTCGACCGCCACGCTGTTGTGGCTGCCACCTGCCAGCAGATACAGACCTTCGCCGAGCTTCTGCGTCTCGACGCGCACGGGCTGGGGTTTCGCAGTCCGGACGTTGTCGGGAACGGCGATCCCCGCGTTCGCCACGTTCAACTGGGCGTTCGAAATTGTCTCCAGCCCGAAGCCATGGTCGCCGCCGCTCACAACCGGCGGCGTGCCGCCGTCGTCGTAATCCTGGTGCTGGTGGAATCGCGGCACCTGCACGCCGTTGACGCTGCGGTAGTTCGTGTAAACGTTCTCGTAGTACAGGTCGCCGACGACCGGATTGGGGATCCACGTCTGCGTGCGCTGGACCATGTTCTGCGCGTTGATGGTGCCGTTGATCCGGTACTTGCCGAGCGCCACGAACGACACGACCGTCACCCGCTGGTCGTACTCACGGCGCGTCACCATCGTCGGATTGGCACCGGGCGCCGTTGCGCCTTTCAGGAACCCGTACGGAGTCGTCAGGATTTCAATCTGGCGCAATTCCGCCGCTTCCGGCTGCGCCACCGGTTGCCCCTGCGCGTTCAGCGTCCAGGCGTAGGTGCCGCTGACGAAGTTGACGACCTTCTGGGGCATCAGGAACGGGAAGCCGGCGCCGCCGCCGCGGGGCAGGTTGTTCCCCTGCGCGCGCACGTACTCCTCTCGTGACGACATCGTGTCGAAGTCGATCGTCCTCGTGTAGCTGGTCAGGTCGACGCGCGGCCAGTCGAGATCCGGCGTGAAATTCTGTCCCACCATCCCCTGCCAGCCGGTGCCGGTGTACTGGATGGATCGCATGTTCTCGACGCCCATCGTCCTGGCCGCCGCCTGCAGGACGCTGCGCGCATCCTGCGCCGGGGTTGATACTGCCATCAGCGCCGCGAGGGTGAGTGACACCGAAATGCGAGTTGCCATAATCCCTCCTCCCGTCTGAGATGTGACTCCCCAGGATCAGGACGCCGCGAGCCGCGGGCACATTATGGAGCCGGTGGGCGGCTTCGGTCATATAATCCGCAGCACTCCCCAAGGGAGGCAGCGATGCCGCGGACCCGTCGCGACCAGCTGCCCCAAGCGTCACATCCGTGCGCGCTTCGCGGCTGATGCCCGACGTTGGGCCTCAAGGCAGGGCCGTCGGATTTGATTCAAAGGAGCTCCATGCCCAGCCGGCGAAGGTTCTTGTCGCTTCTTGCAGGTAGTGCTGTTGCCCCGCATTTAGCGTTCGCGCAAGGGCGCCCACGGCGTTTGGCGTTGTATGCCAACGTCGGGCCGGTGCTCACGCACTACGACGTCGATCTCGCCAACGCGGAATTGATCAAGCGTGATTCGGTGTCATTGCCTGCCGGCGTCCAGTACTGCTGGCCGCATCGCAACCAGCGCTATTTCTATGTGGCTTCAAGCAGCAGCGCTGCGGGCAATGTGCAGACCGGCACCGAACACCATGTGACGGCGTTCAAGATCGATCCCGCCACCGGTGCGCTCAATCAGATTGGCGATCCGATGCGCCTGCCGGTGCGGCCGATCCACATGTCACTCGACAACGAATCGCAGCACATACTGGTGGCGTTCAACAACCCCAGTTCAGTGCGGGTGTATCGGATTCACAAGGATTTCACCCCCGGGGAAGAAGTGCTGCAAGGCACGATGGATGCTGGCATCTACGCGCATCAAGTGCGTGTGACACCCGACGGCCGCCATGTGGTGCTGGTGACGCGTGGCAACGAAGGCACGGTGCAAAGCCCCGAGGACCCGGGCGCGCTGATGGTCTTCGACTACAAGAACGGCAAGCTCTCCAACGAATACAAGATCGCACCCAACGGCGGGCGTGGGTATGGCCCGCGCCATCTGGATTTTCATCCGACCAAGCCGTGGATGTACGTGTCGATCGAAACGCAGAACCAGATCCACATGCACCGCATGCAGGATGGCAAACCGCTACCGGAAGTCGTGTTCAACAAGACCACGTTACTGGAGCCCAACAACATCCGCTCGCGTCAGGCGGCGAGCGCGGTGCACGTGCATCCGAACGGGCGTTTTGTCTACGGCGCAAACCGCTCGCAAGATGTGGCGGATTTCAATGGGAAGAAGGTCTACAAGGGCGGCGAGAACAGCATCGTCGTCTACGCAATCACCCAGGAGACCGGCGAACCGACCGCAATCCAGCACATCGAAACGCAAAAGATCCATCCGCGCACGTTCCACATCGATCCCGGCGGGCGCATGCTGGTGGCGCAGCACAACCTGCCGGCGGATGTGCGCGATGGCGACAATGTGCGCACCGTGTCGGCAGGGCTGTCGGTGTTCCGCATGAACGAGGACGGCAGGCTCAGTGTTGCACGTACGTACGACATCGACGTCGGTGACAAGATCATGTGGTGGATGGGGATGGTGCCGCTGTAAAGAGGAAGGAACGCCAGAGGGTCACGATCGCCTTTGAGTCCGAATGCGGATCCTGGCATCGGCAGATGTGCACGGCAGCCGGCCAGTCTACGACTGGTTACTGAGAGTCGCTCGGGACCACGACGTCGAGGCGATCGTCTTGGCAGGCGATCTCTTCGGATGTCTGGACGGTTTCGATACGCCTGAGGATGCACAGCGGCACGAAGCGAGTCTGTTGACAGACTTGCTAGTCAGCACTGGACTGCGAGTTCTCTACATCATGGGGAATGACGATCTCGTCGAGCTGAATGCCGATTCGGATCGGGTTCAGTCGATCCACGGGCGCCAGGTAAATTGTGGACGGTTTGCGTTCGTTGGTTATCAATACTCCCTACCGTTCATGGGCGGCACATTTGAAAAGCCCGACGCCGATATCAGAATCGATCTTGCTCAGCTGACCGCCCGGCTGGGTCCAGAGACAGTATTTGTGTCCCATAGTCCGGCCTTGGGCATTCTTGATCGTGGCATTGGAGACGTTCGCGTCGGGAGCAGTTCTCTGCGTGAGTTCATGGACGCGAATCCATTTAGGGCGCACATTCATGGTCACAGCCATGATGGCTTCGGCCGACACGGTAACCATTTCAATGTGGCCTCGGCGGCGCGGATGCGGGCCATGATTATCAATCTTGAAACCCTCGAACATCAGGTGCTTGGGTTGGAGCAGACGAGGCTCGAAGCCTGACTCGGAATCACACGCCTGATCGCTGACGTAACTTGGCTTTCCTATCGGGAGAGGCGCGTTTCGGTCGGTGTGCGGCCTCCGGACGTCGGCTCAACTACGTCTGAACGAATGGGCGTCGCCACCACGTCCACCTTCAATCCAGCCACCGGATCGTTGACGACCGCTGTCACCTGCTGATCCGCTTGCAGGCTCGCGGCCTGGTAATCGCGCACAATCGATGGCCCTTGCCAGATCGCAAGCACGATCATGACGAGGCCGGGCAGGGCAAATGCGGCCGGCGCTGCGCCTCTGAAAACCAGTCGTCTGGAGTTCCATCCGGTTTCTACCTCGCTGTCGCCCATCGCGCCCACCGCGAACAGTCGATACCCCAGGACGGCGAGGCCAAAGCCAACGAGGACGGTTACCGTCCACAGATAGAGAAGGAGCGTCAGCGGACTGCGGTTCAGCATGAACACTGCGCCGACGAGGGCAATCGCGGCACCCGGCACCACTCTGGCGAGGTATGCGGGCATCACGAGTGGGCCATTTGCGTTACCACTGCGTTCAATCCCAACCTTCATCAGCCGGTATCCAAGCAGCAGCGCAAACGCGGCGGTGAGACCGTCGGCATACGCCCCAAATACCTTGAAGGCACCGGAAAGTCCGCTCACGAGCATCTGCTGAATCTGGTCGGCCCCCACACTCCACCCCCTTCCGGCACCCGCCGCTGGGCGACCCCCTCGCGGTTTTCATGCCAGAGCGGAGCGAATTTCTTGAGGCAGTCGAAACCGCGCTTCGCGGGGTGCGTGTTCGCGTGCCGGCGGTTGCGCAATTACAAGATTTTCACCGCACGGCCAAAACGGGTCAGATGCTTCTTGGCGACATGCTTAGGGGAGCTTGCCCGTCAGCTGCCGATACAGCCGCCGGATGGCAGTCTCGCGCTGGGCGTCGTAGCCCTGCAGCTTTTCGTACTGCGGCCACCGGACCGTGGCGACCGCCTGATCTTCGGTGGCGCCGCGTGAGACTTCCTTCTGCACGGCGTCGCGCACGTCGACGAGCATCTGCCGGAAGCGGCGCAATCCCTGCCGCGTCTGCTTCGGATCAGCCGGAATCGGGCCGTGCCCCGGCACGAAGATGTCGGCGGGGAGCGCCTCCACCATGTCGAGCGCCTTGAGCCAATCGACGCCGTATCCGTCGTTGATGAACAGGAACTGGTCCGCGAAATAGAGCTCGCTCAGATAGACGATGCGATCCTGAGGGACGAAGATGATGCTGTCGCCGCGCGTGTGCGCGCGCCCCGGATAGAGAATCTGAATTTCCTTGCCGCCCAGATGGAGCGTCATCCGGTCGCGGTAGGTCTGATTCGGAAGCCGGGCCTTTTGTTCCTCGGCGGGCACTTTCTCGTTCTGCATCAGCGCGAACAGGTCCGCCCGGTAGTTTTCATGCCCGATCTTCAACACATCGGCAAACGCGATGTTCCCCTTCGAATAGTTGTTGTGATGCGTCCCGGATACGAGCGCGCGCACCGGCTGCCGCGTCTCCCTGGTAATGGCGTCACGCAGCGCCCGCCCGACCGCCTCGGTATTCAGGGCATCGAGCACGACGACACCTTCGGTGGTGACGATGACCCCGCTGTTGTAGGTGCTCGAGCTGTAGATGTAGTGGCCTGGAATGATCTGCTGCAACGCGCTGGCGGGCTGCTGGGCTTCGCCGACGCCGCCCAACAACACGAGCAGGACGCTGACGAGGAATCTCGGCATCGCCGGCACCGCGCGCATCATACACCCGCCGCTGGCGTACGCCTGGTGTCGGCGATCGGTGCGCCGGATATAGGCGATCGGCGGTAGCACGGCGATGTTTTCTACTACCGGCTACCGGCTCTCGCCTACCGACTACTGACCAGTTAGAACGCCAGCCGGAACCCCACTTGCGCCGACCGGTACTGGGCGTTGATCGGTTTCAGGTACTGCGACGGCTGACTCTCCTGCGTCCCGATCTCGTAATTCGGCCGGTCGAAGATGTTGAACACTTCGGCGATGGCGTCAATCGCCGGGCGCCCCGGCAGATTGATGCGCTGCTGCACGCGCAGATCAGTCCGGTTCTGCGCCGGCACGATGATCGCGTTGAGCGGCACGATGGTACC
>Ga0075418_10001511_pt1 | contig 26375 bp, 23 predicted proteins | sample SoiMetdeltSBSDD2_FD_81776 | JGI IMG/M metagenome (GOLD analysis project Ga0075418, IMG submission 81776) | Bulk soil microbial communities from a Populus tree surrounding site in Tennessee, USA - Soil MetaG P. deltoides SBSDD2 | ecosystem: Environmental > Terrestrial > Soil > Tree plantation...
GTTCGGAATCCGCCGGAAGACCTCCGGCGCGATCCTGATCTTCGACGACCGGCTGCCGCTGCCGAGGATGACCCACTCGCGAGCCATCAGCTTGTCGTCGACGTAAATCGGCACCTCGGGCGGCAGCGCGAACACGGTGACGCCACCGATCATCATGCCGGTGAGCGACTTCGTCTCGTCCGCCGAGGCGAACGAGACCTTGCTGACCCCGAGCAACGCGCGCACGGCCCGGTTCACGTCGAGCCGTGTGGTGGCCTTCACGACGCACGCGCCGAACTTCCGCGGCTCCTTCTTCGAGGCGACCACGATGGTGTTGCCGGCGCTGTCCAGCGGCAGCCCGTACTTCTCGCAGCACGCCGCCGTGTCGGCGAAGGCCGGATCGATCTGCATCAGCTCGTACGGAACACCCAGCCTGTCGAGGACCTGGACGACGCGTTCTTCGATCATGGCCTGATCAGCGTGATGCCGTGGCCCGCCGGTGTCAAGGCGACGGTCGCGCCGGGCGGCAGCGGTGCGCCCACGGCCCGGGTACGGCGTCATGAATCCGCCTCCCCGTTGGGATCGAGGTCGCGGTATCCTCCCACACACGGGAGGACGGGTATGACCCTGGATGAGCTTCGCGACCGCATGAAAGCGGCGCGCATCGAGATCGCCGAGAACCGGCTCGAGCTCGTGCGACGCCTGCTGACCGACGCGCTCCGGCCGATCCACGAGATGGACTCGCGAAAGGTAAAAACGCTCGAGCCCTGCGTCACGTTCGACGCGCGACGCTCGGGAGTGTGACATGGCAACCGACGATGCCGTCTACGCGACGATCCGCGATATCGGCGGGCGCTTCCGGCGAAAGACGCTCTCGCCGGTCGAGCTGACGCGGGCGCTGCTCGAGCGCATCGAGCGCCTGGAGCCGACGCTGCACGCGTTCGTCACGGTCACCGCCGACCGCGCGCTGGCCGACGCCAAGGCCGCCGAGACGGCGCTGGCGCGCGGCGACTTCTCGAGCCCGCTCCTCGGCATTCCCCTCGGCTACAAGGACATCTACGCGACCCGCGGCGTCGTCACCACCGGCGGCTCGGCGCTCCTGGCCGACTGGGTACCGGACGCCGACTCGACGTGCGTGGCGCGCCTGCAGAAGGCCGGGGCGGTGATGCTCGGCAAGCTCATCACTCACGAGTTCGCGTTCGGCATCCAGTTCCCCGGTCATCGCTTCCCGGCGGCCAAGAATCCGTGGGACCTCGAGCGCATGCCGGGTGGCTCGTCGAGCGGCTCGGGCACGGCGCTCGCGGCCGGCATGGCCTTCGGGGCGCTCGGATCGGACACCGGCGGCTCGATCCGCGGCCCCGCGTCGTTCTGCGGCATCGCGGGCCTCAAGCCGACCTACGGCCGCTGCAGTCGCAGCGGCGTCCTGACGCTCTCGTGGACCCTCGACCACACCGGGCCGATGGCGCGCACCGTCGAGGACTGCGCCTACCTGCTGCAGGCGCTCGCCGGGCACGATCCGGCCGACCCGGCGTCGAGCCGGGAGCCGGTCGGCGACTACATCGCGCCGCTCGTTCGGGGCGTGCGCAATCTTCGCATCGGCGTGCCGCGCGAATACTTCTGCGAGGGCCTCGACTCCGAGGTCGAGAAGGCGTTCGAGCAGGCGCTCACGACGCTGCGGCAGCTCGGCGCGAGCGTCCAGGATGTCCAGATCCCGTCGATCAAGTCGGCGCCGGCGTACATGGTCATCCTGCTCTCCGAGGCGTACGCCTACCACGAGCGGGATCTGCGCGAGCACCCCGAGCTCTTCGGCGAGTTCCTGCGCGAGCGGATCCAGGCCGGTGGGCTCATCACCAGCTCCGAGTACGTACAAGCGCAGCGGCTGCGCGCGACGCTGCAGGCCGACATGTCCGACGTGCTGCGCCGGGTCGATCTGCTCGTGACGCCGACCAGCCCCAAGCCCGCGGCCACGTTCGCCGCAGTCTACGATCCGAACTACGACGCGCCGCGAAGCAACACCGGGCCGTTCAACATGACGGGCCTGCCCACGCTCGCCTTGCCCATCGGCTTCTCGGCGTCGGGGCTGCCGCTCTCGATGCAGATCACCGGGCGGCCGTTCGAGGAAGCGAACGTGCTCCGCGCGGGCCACACGTACGAGCAGGCCACCGACTGGCACAAGCGCCACCCCAACGTCTGAGCGAGGAAAGCCATGCCATCGAACCTGGAGGAGAAGTACCAGACGCTTCACGAGATCGTGCGGGCCGCCAAGATGAACCTGGCCCCGGGCCCATGGGACTACATGGCCGGCGGCACCGAGACCGAGACGACGCTCAGGCGCAATCGCATCGCGATCGACTCGCTCGCGTTCCGGCCCCGCGTGCTGCGCAATGTGTCGAAGATCGACACGGGCTCGAGCCTCTTCGGGCGGCCGATCCGGATCCCGGTCATGATCGCCCCGGTCGGCTCGGTGGAGAGCTTCGAGCCGGGCGGCGGCGCCACCGCGGCGAAGGCCTCGGCGGAGTTCAACGTGCCGCAGATGCTCAGCTCGGTCTGCAACCCCGGCCTCGAGGCGGTGGCCGCGGCCGCTGACAACTTCCGCATCTTCCAGCTCTACGTCCGCGGTGACGACGCGTGGGTCGACAACCACGTGAAGCGCGCGAAGGACAACGGCTATGCCGCGTTCTGCCTCACCGTCGACACCGCCGTCTACAGCCGCCGCGAGCGCGACCTGGCGCGGCGCTTCGTCAAGCCGTGGCGCACGCGCGCGACCGGCCACGAGTTCCAGGCCGCGCTCAGCTGGGACCACGTGAAGCGCTTCAAGGATCTGCACGACATCCCGCTCGTCCTCAAGGGCATCGCGACGGCCGAGGACGCGGCGCTCGCGTGCGAGCACGGCGTCGAGGGCGTCTACGTGTCCAACCACGGCGGCCGCCAGCTCGACCAAGGGCGCGGCACCCTGGACGTCCTGCCCGAGGTGGTCCAGGCCGTGCGCGGGCGCGCAACGATCCTCATCGACGGCTCGTTCACGCGCGGCACGGACGTGGTGAAGGCGATCGCGCTTGGCGCGCAGGTCGTGGGCATGGGGCGTCTCACGTGCTGCGGTCTCGCCGCCGCCGGCCAGGCCGGCCTCGTGCGGGTCTTCGAGCTTCTGGAGGAAGAAATCCGGCTCTGCCTCGGGCTCCTCGGGGTCGACCGACTCGCCGCGCTCAACCCGTCCTATCTGCACGCGGCGCCGCCGGTGCGTCCGGCGCACATGACGAGCGCGTTTCCGCTCCTGGAGGAGGAAGGCTACTGACGGTTTCCAAGCCGGCCCTGCCGGCCGACCTGCCCGACGATCCGCTGCCGCTCCTGGCGAGCTGGCTGAACGAGGCGCTCGCCGACATCCGCAACGCGCACGCGATGACGCTGGCCACCGTCGACCCCGACGGTCGCCCGTCGGCGCGTATGGTCATCTGCCGCGGCTTCGACGCGCGCGCGGGCTGGGTCGTCTTCTACACCGACCGCGAGAGCGCGAAGGGTCAGGCGCTCGACGTCAATCCCCGCGCCGCGCTCGTCTTCAACTGGGACGCCCACGAGCGCCAGGCGCGCATCGACGGCCCGGTGACGCTGGTGGCCGACTCGGAGGCGGACGCCTACTGGCAGTCGCGGCCTCGCGATGCGCGCGCGGTGGCGGCGGCGAGCGACCAGAGCCGGCCGATCTCATCGCGGGCCGCGTTCCTGGCGAAGATCGAGGAGGAGAGCCGGCGCTACGAGGGCGACATTCCACGGCCCAAGCGCTGGTGCGGCTACCGCGTGTGGGCCGAGCACGTCGAGCTCTGGGTCGGCCAGCCGGCGCGCGCCCACGATCGCGCGACCTGGAGTCGCGTCCTGACTCAGGCCGACGCGGGCTTCACCGGCGGTCCCTGGCGCTCGACGCGGCTTCAGCCCTGACCAGACCATGGCGCGCTCTGAGGTGGATTGTCGCGGCTGTCCTGCTGGCTTCGTTGATCTTCCCGGCGACGATCGTGGATCCTCAGGAGCGTATCGTCAGCAAGCGCGACGCGGACCGCATCTTTCGTCTGCGCCGATCCCAGTGGGAGGACGAAGCCAAGCGGCTCGTGCAGTCCGAGGGCTGGAAAGTCCAGCCCGGGTCGAACGACGCTGGCACGGGCGTCATCACCTTCGACCCCAAGACAGGGGTGGGGCTCGCCGTCCGGCCCTCGTTCCCAGACGCACAAGGGCCGCCGGAAACGCTCGTCGTGGGCAGCTACTATCCGACCGGAACTTTTAAACGACTTACCGACCAGACCCAAAGAGAGCTGGAGGCCACCACCGGCTCCGATTTGGGTCCGGGCTACGCGCTGACGGTATCGTTCAGTATCATGACGTCGCCGCCGCCGGGCTTCGACGTGGTGGAAATCCTCATCACGCGCGCGCGGCGCTAGCCGGGTGCGCGGAACGACACGCACCCGCGCAACCACCGAGGAGGCAACCATGGCAGTCCGACTCGTCGTGACGATCACCGCGGCCCCGGGCAAAGGCGCCGAGCTGGCGCAGGTCATGAAGGCGCGCTGCGCGGAAGCTCAGAAGGAGCCGGGCTGCGAGCAGTTCGAGATCTTCCAGAGCGTCGCGAACCCCGATCGGCTGGCGCTGCTGGAGCGCTGGGCCGATCAGGCGGCGCTCGACGTGCACGCCAAGCTGAACGCCGCGCGCCCGCCGCTGCGCCCGGAGCTGCGCCAGGGCAACGGCGAGCGCGAGGACTACCAGTACAACCGGACGCGCTAGCCGGTCATCGCGACCACCTCGATCTCCACGAGGAAATCGGGGTGGGCGAGGCGGCGCACCTCGACGGTGGTGCTCGTCGGCATCGCCGGGCCGAGGTACTCCATGCGGACGTCGACGTGACGGAAGTACTCGTCCATGTCGGTGACGTACGTGTTGCTCTTGACGACGTCGGCGAGCGTCGCGCCGGCGGCGGCCAGCGCGGCCTTGATGTTCTCGCCGACCTGGCGGATCTGCGCCCGCATGTCGCCCTTGCCGACGACGTTGCCGTTGTTGTCGCGCGCCAGCTGGCCGGCGACGAAGATCATGCGCCGGCCCTCGACCGTGACCACGTGCGAATAGAGCGTGTGGCCGCCGCGCGCCGGCGCGGCGAGCGCCTCGGGCTGGATGTTCTTGCGTGTGATCGTCATGGGGTGTCCTTTCAGCAGGCTCTGTCGAACGCGCGCCCCACCACGAGGGCGCGGCGCACGTTCTCGTCGATGTTCGCGAAGACCTGGTCCGGCTCGGCGCCGACGCCGTCGAGCACCTTGCTGAAGAAGCAGCGGGCGGCGGCAGCGAAGGCGATGTCGAGCACTTCCGTGTCGGAGAAGCCGTGGCGGCGCAGCGACTCGACGTCGGCGGCGGTCACGGTGTAGGCCTGCCCGGCGATCTTCTCCGCGAACGCCATCATCGCGACCTCGGCCGGCGTCAGGCCGGCCTGTCGGTAATCGCGCGCGATCGCCTCGAGCTCGGCGCCGGTGAAGATCTGGCTCTGGAGCGTCACGGCTCCATGCGCGAGCATTCAGTAGCTACACCGCAGCTGTGACGCGGCGGCCAGCGTGACCAGCTCGTAGCGCCGCGCCTCCATGGTGGAGCGGACCGCCTTGATCAGGGCGCCCCAGGCCGCGCGAATTTCCGGCCGGAGCGCGAAGACCTTCGTGTAGTTCGCGATGTAGCCCTGCGTTTTTATGTCGGCGTCGTAGGCCTCGCGAACCGGGCCCGTGGCTTCCTCGGGCGGAATCTCGCGGATGAACGCCATGGCACTTTCCTCTTCAGGGTCGCATCGAGCGGAAACCGCTCACGTCGCGCGGCGGCGGGCGCTCAGGCCGTCCAGTGGTCCCAGGCCCGCGCGGCCAGCGCGACGGTCAGGTCGACGTCCTCGCCGAGGATGTAGCGCTCGGACGCCAGGGCGACGGCGGCGCGCCGCACGCGCTCCAGGTAGTCGTCCCGCGAGCGATAGCGCTCGGCGATCGAAAGGCGCGGGTCGCCTGAGGCCTCGCGCTCGGCGCGCGTCTTCGGGAACGGAATCGTCGCCCCGGCAAAGACCAGGCGCTGCGCCTCGCCGCCGATGTCGGAATGACGCAGCGTCCAGCCGGTGTGGGTGCCGAGCGCCACCGCCACCTCCGGCAGCGCGATGCCGCCGGTCTCGTTACCGTCGGCGTTCACTGCAGACACGAGCGACCCATAGGCCGGGCCCGGGCGCGGCGGTAATGCCGAGAAGTCCAGGCGACAGGGCCGCGCGTGGTGGCGCGGATAGGCGGCGCCCGGAATCTTGTCGAACACCGCGTGCAAGGCCTCGAAGGGCACCGCGCTCCCGTCGGCGAGGCGCGGATGCCGGCTCGCCGGCGGCGCGACGCCGGCGGTGACCCAGCGGTCGAGATTCACCAGGCAGGCGCGCAGGAGCGGCGCGTAGTCGATCGTGTTGCGAATGTTCTGCGAGCGCTCCGGCGGCTCCGACGGCTCGGCCGCGGCCTTCGTGGCCGTCGGCGGCCACACGCCGAGGCCGTGCTCGGTGCCCGCAAAGTGATAGACGCGCGCCGAGGCACTCGACGGGGCGTCGTGCGTCCCGGCATGATCCGTGTGCGCGAGCGAGGCGTCGCCGCGGTGATATTCGGCCGAGCTGTTCGTGTAGAACACTTTCAGCGCGCTGCCGCGCGCGGCGAGCCGGCGGTGGAGCTCCTCGGGAGTCGAGGGCGCGACCGCGTCCATCATGTGCGGCCGGTCCTTGGAGTTCTGGCCGAACCGCTGGTTGAACTCGCCGCGCAGCCCGCCGGCGACGTTCGCGATGATGCCGTCGAGCGCTTCCCGCCCCTGCTCGTCGAGGTTGAGGTCGTGATAGACGAGCGTTCGAAGGAGCCGCCCGGTCTGCGAGCGACCGTAGGCGTACGCGTGGCGGAGGGCGCCGGGCGCCGGGTTGCCCTCCTGCGCGGTCCCGTGCTTGAGCCACGCGACCGAGTCACGGAGCGCGGCAATGCCGAGCCCCACCACCGGGGCACCCACCGCCGTATAGACGACCTGATAGATCCGGCCCTTCTCGAATCCGCCGTCGAGCCGGATGTATCGTGCATCTGGAACAACCTGCCCGCCGTCGACGCGGGCGAAGCTCCACCGCTGACGCGCGATCGGCGTCGCCTCGCCGTCCGGCTGGTCGCGGACCAGCAGCACCGCGTCGCGCTCGGCGAGATCGGCCGCCGGATACGCGCGATGGCCGCGGTCGGACAGGAGCAGGTGCGCGGCGGGCTGGGGCGTCTGAAGCTGCGTGTAGACGCGACCGGTGATCCGGTTGCCCTGGGCGTCGAGCGCCTGGGGCGCGCGCAGGCCGAAGAGCCCCGGCACGTCTGGTAGATCGCACTGCCAGCCGCACGAGATGACCACGAAGCCTCGACGCATGAGGAAGCCGTCGCCGGCGTCGACCGGCGGGTCCGGGTTGGAGCCGGGCACGAAGGTCGGGCGCGTCGCGCGATTGAAGTTGGGCACCGCCACGGTGTTGCCGCGGTTGACCACGTCGAGCATGACGCGGCCGCTGCACCGGCGGCGATCGACCGGCAGCAGGATCGACACGTCGGACTCGAACTCGACGCGGCCGGCGTCGTTCCGCGGCGCCAGCGCCACGTCGGCGATGCGCTCGTTGGCCGCGTGCTTGGGATCGATCGCGAAGTGGAGCGTCCCCTTCAGCTCCTCGTACGGTCCGGCGTCCGCGAACGACACACCGTTGGCGAGCGGGCGGCGCAGCCTGATCTCGAATCGGGTCACCGGCATGACTCAAGCCTCCACGAGACGGGGCAAGATTTCCGAGATTGAGCCACGCAAGAGCGCGTCGGCCAGCTCGTCCATCTCCGTCGGTTCGGCGTTCAGAATGACGACGCGCGCGCCGGCCCGCTTGGCGACCGGCACCACGCCGGCGATGGGATATACCGACAGCTTGGTGCCGACGGCCAGCATCAGGTCGCAGCTCGCCGCCGCCTGCTGGGCGCGGAAGAGGTCGTCCTGCACGAGGCCCTGACCGAACGAGATCGTGGCCGACTTGAGGATGCCTCGACAACTACGGCAGGGCGGGTCCGCCTCGCCGGCGCGCACTCGCGCCAGCGCCCGCTCCATGGGCGCGCGCTCGCCGCACGCCAGGCAGACGACCTCGTGCATGGTGCCGTGGATCTCGATCACTCGCGACGGGGACGACCCCGCCTTCACGTGCAGGCCGTCGATGTTTTGGGTGATCAGCGTGTCGAGCTTGCCCCGGCGCTCGAGCGTGACGAAGGCGCGATGGCCGTCGTTCGGCTGCGCGAGCCATGCCGGCGAGTGGAGCCGGCTCTGCCACGCGTGCTTGCGCACCTCGGGATCGGCGACGTAGTTCTGCAAGGTCGACTGCTTCTCGGCCTCGGGATTCTTCGTCCAGACGCCCTGCGGCCCGCGGAAGTCGGGAATGCCGGAGTCGGTCGAGATGCCGGCGCCGGTGAGCGCCACCAGGCACCGGGACTCTTCGATCCAGCGGCGAACGCGATCGATCAGCGGGCCAGCTCCTTGGCGACCGCGTCTTCGACGACCGTGCCCTTGAAGAAGTCGGGGTTCAGCGCGGTGTGCAGGCGCGCCGCGTTCGTGAAGACGAACTCGCGGAAATCGTCCTGCTTGATGAGCCCGTGCTCCACCAGCTCGTGCGCCTCCTCCAGCACCTCGGTCATGTCGGTGACGTCGAAGTGGCCGACGTCGGAGCTGAAGATCGGGTTCAGGCGGTGATGGCCGTGCCGGTCGAACGCCCAGGCCGTGGTCGGATCGTCGGCCTCGCAGCCGAAGTAGAAGCGCTCGGCGAACTGGCGGCGCAGCTCGTCGGCCGAGCCGACGTGGGCCGCCGCGAAGTCGTCGATCTCGTGGTGGTACTCGCGCTCGGTCATCACCTCGGCCGTCTTGAACGGCGGCACCAGGCTGAGACAGCCCATGAGCTCGTCCAGCTTCTTCTCGTAGGCGCCGCCGCCCCAGCGGACGAAGAAGTCCTTCAGCCCCTGCTGGTCGAGGTTGGTCGGCTTGACGTGCGCTTCCATGGCGCGGCCGCTGCGCTTCTCCCAGTGCCCGACGAGGTCGGTGACGAGATTGCACGCCCAGCCCACGCCGCCCTCGAGCATCGCGAAGCGGAGCGCCGGGAACCGGTGGAGTACGCCGCCGAAGATCAGCGCCTTGGCGAAGGCGTGGCTCGCGTTGGCGAAGTGGCCGATGTGGTTGAAGGTGAAGCTGTTGACCGACTCGCGGCCCATCCAGCCCATGCTGCCGGAGTGCGCGGTCACCGCCACCTTCAGCTCGAGGCAGCGGGCCCAGAACGGGTCGTAGTCGTAGGCGCTCTCGTACGCGAGCGAGTCGACGTACTGGCGTACCTGCGTCGCGTCGGCGGCTCCGCGGGCGAACGCCGGGACCGCCCGCCGCACGTGGTTGGCGATCATGATCACCTTCAGACCGAGCTCGCGCACGGCGTAGGTGGCCTCTTCGATTGCCTCCTCCGGCGTATGCATGGGCACGACGGCGGCCGGCGCAATGCGATGCGCGTAGGGCCTGAACATCTCCGCGTTCATCCGATTGACCGCGCGCGCGATGGCCCGGCGCAGCTCCTCGTCGGGGTTGCCGATGTGGAAGAGGCCCAGCGTGGTGTAGAGCATCGCGAAATCGATCCCGAAGTCGTCGAGCCGCTCGTAGAAGAGCTTCGGAATCATCGCGGTCGCGCGGTCGAGCGTGGAGGCCGGCTCGCCCCACCACGTCGGCCGCGTCGGGCGCCGATCGAGCCGCTCGGCCGGCGTCATGTCGTACCAGCCGCGGTCGATATGCTCGACGGCCTTCTTCACGAACCGCTCGGCGACCGATGGGCCCGCGGCCTCGCGGAGGTAATCGAGGAAGATCGGCACCGGCTCGAGCCAGTGGCCGTCGCCGTCGATGACAGGGTGATCGAGCTGGGCGCGCACGGCGGCTGATTTCGAATCCTTCGAATAGGCCATCGTGTCCTCCCTCGCGGCAGGAATCGTCCTGCATCCTCGCGAGCGAGTCAAGGGGCGCCGACTCATGCTGGTGCGCGGCATCAACCGCGCTATGCTCTGGATATGCTGCCGCGCGAGTACGTCCCGCTCGCCGACCACTGCACCATGGGTGTCGGCGGACCCGCGCGCTACTTCGTGGAGGCGCGCGATGAGGCGGCGGTGCTCGCCGCGCACGAGTGGGCTCAGGCTCGGCGGGTGCCGATCCGGGTGCTCGGCGGCGGCTCGAACCTCGTCGTCGCCGACGAGGGGGTCGAGGCCCTCGTCGTGAAGATCGCCCTGCGCGGGGTCAACGCGCGCCTGACCGACGGCGCCGCCGAGCTGACGGCGGCGGCCGGCGAGCCCTGGGACGACCTGGTGCGGGACAGCGTCGAGCGCGGCTGGGCCGGGCTCGAGTGCCTCAGCGGCATCCCCGGCCTGGTCGGCGCCACGCCCATGCAGAACGTCGGCGCGTACGGCCAGGAAGTGGGGGAGTGTGTGTCGAACGTTCGCGCGCTCGACACCGCCACCGGCCGCATCGTGGCCTTCGCCAACCGCGAGTGCCGCTTCGACTATCGCGACAGCGTGTTCCGGAGCGGGGAGCCCGGGCGGTACGTCGTGCTGTCGGTCAGCTACCGGCTTCGTCCCGGCGGCGCCGCGACCGTCCGCTACGTCGACGTCGAGAAGGCGCTGGCGGCCCGCGGCATCGTGAGCCCCACGCTCGCGGACGTGCGGGCCGGCGTGCTCGCCATTCGCCGGTCGAAGTCGATGGTGCTCGATCCCCACGACGAGAACCGCCGGAGCTGCGGCTCGTTCTTCACGAATCCGATCATTGCCGGCGACGCGTTCGCCGGGGTCGCGGCGCGCGCGGGTGACGCGTCGATGCCGCGCTGGCCCCTGCCCGACGGCCGCGTGAAGCTCTCGGCCGCATGGCTGATCGAGCGCGCCGGGTTCACGCGCGGCCTGACCGACGGGCCGGTGGGGCTGTCGACGCGCCATTCCCTGGCGGTCGTGGCCCACGACAACGCGCGCGCGAAGGACGTCCTCCTCTTCGCCCGGCGCCTGCAGTCCGCCGTCGAGCAGCGTTTCGGTGTTCGCCTGACCCCCGAGCCGGTCCTCTGGGGGACGATCGAATGGTGACGGCCATGCGCGTCCTGATCGTCGAGGACGACGAGCGCCTGGCCGAGATCTTCCGGGATTTCATCGGCGAGCTCGGCTACCAGCCGACCGTCGTCGGCAGCGCGGAATTAGCGCTCGAGGCCCTCACCACCACCCGGCCCGACACGATCCTGCTCGACGTTCGACTGCCCGGCATGAGCGGCGTCGAGTTCCTCAGCCTCGCGCCCGTCCGCGACTCCGAGGTGCCAGTGATCGTCGTCTCCGGCGTGGCGACGGAAGTGGAAGCGCGCGCCTGCCTGAGGCTCGGCGCGCTCGATTTCATCAGGAAACCCGTCACGCTCGAGCGTCTGGGGCAGGTCCTCGCCTATCTCAAGCCCTTCGCGATGGCGCGCGCGCAGTTCGGCGGGCGCCCGGTCGAGCGGCGCCCCGCCCCGCGCGCCGCCGTGAAGCTCGGCGTACGCATCAACGCCTCGAAGGGCGCGCTGGACGGCACGTGCATCGAGCTCTCGGCGACCGGCATGAAGGCGCGTGTGAATCAGCGCCTCCGGCCGGGCCAGGCCGTGAAGATCGAGTTCGCGCCGCCGGACGGCGGCCCGCCCATCGACGTCGTCTCGCTCGTCGTCCGCGTCGACCCGGAAGGTGCGGCCTTCTGGTTCCTCGACCTACGCGCTCACGAGACCACCAGGATCAATTCGTTCGTCGAGCGCTTCCAGAAGTAGCCGGGGCGGCTGTCTGGGAGTCACGGGGAGAGAGCTCAAGCGCTCCTCTGCTCAACCCGTTCATTCGTCACGAGCCGCCCGCGCCGCGTCGATCAATCGGACGGCGACGGCGAGCGCATCGGAGGCAGACAGTGCGAGCTGGATGAAGAGCCCATCGGCCATCGTCTGCAGCTTCACCACGTCACCAAACCGGTGAATCTCGATGTCGGCCTCGCGCCGGCGCGGCGCGAGTAGAGGATCGGAAACCGAGACGGCAACCATCGCCATGGGCTCCTCCCTGGGCAGATCGGAGCAGTTCGGACCGCTGTAGATTACCACGCGGCCCGAGCGTCCCCCGCCCGGCTCAAGTGAGCCGATAGACCTCGACCTCGACCGACTTGCCCTTGACGCGCACCGCGGGGAGCTGAACGAGATCGAAGCGGCCGTCGAGCTGGCGGCGTGTGTCGCCGCTGACGAGGATGTCGGCGCCGAATTCCTTGGTGAGGCTCTGGATGCGCGAGGCGAGGTTGACGGGGTCGCCGACCAGGGCGTAGGAGTGGCGCTCGGCGCTGCCGATGTTGCCGGCGAGCACCGAGCCGGTGTGAATGCCGATGCCGTGGCGGAGCGGGATCTTCCCCGCCTGCGCGCGCGCCGCGTTCCACGCGGCCAGCCGCCGGCGCATGTCGAGGGCGGCGCGCACCGCCAGCTCCGCGTGCGCCGGGAACCCGACCGGCGCGCCGAACGCCGCCTCGATCTCATCGCCGATGAACTGCAGCACGAGCCCGCGGTGCTCGCGGATGGCGGACTCCATCTCCGTGAAATACTCGTTGAGGTCGCGCACGACCTCGCGCGGGCCCGTCGATTCCACCCACGGCGTGAAGTCGCGCAGGTCGGCGAAGAGGATCGTCACTTCGCGGGCCTGGCCCTCGAGCGAGATGCGGCCGGCCAGGATCTCGTCGCGCACCTCGCGGCTCACGTACTTGCCGAAGGTCTCCTTCAGGAACTCGCGCTCGCGGAGCCCGCCGACCATGCGGTTGAAGCCCTCCGCCGCGGCGCCGATCTCGTCGTTGCTGACGACCTGGCAGTGGGCGTCAAGATTGCCGGTTTCCACCTCGCGCATCGCGCGCTGGATCTCGCGCAGCGGTGTCGCCACGCTGGCGGCCGCGACCAGCGCCAGCCCGATCGCGGCCACGATGCCGACGACCGCGATGAACCCGATCGCGACCAGCAGGCTCCCCATGACATGAGCCGCGGCGGTCGGGTCGAGCCCCGGCAGCGACTCGGCGCGCCGGTAGGCCATCACGCCGAGGACCAGGAGCGGCAGCACGCCCACCAGGTGCAGGATCACCAGGAGCCGCGCCCGCACGCGCAGCCGGATGACGCCCGGGACGGCGCTCAGATCGCCTTCGGGAAAGTACTTCGGCAGCTCTCTGCGCCAGAGGTGCTCGGCCAGGAGGAACGTGAGGGCTGTCGTCGCGCCGCCGGCGACGAACGTATTGCCGAAGATGAACCGCACCGCGCGCTCCGTCGTGAAGGCGCCGAGCATGAGCGGCCGGATCACCCCGAACAGCAGACCGGCGAGCGCCCAGGCGACGAAGACGATGCCGGCCAGCGCGTACGGAAGCAGGAGTGCGCGGCGCCGAGCTTCGGTCGAGGTCGGCACGCGCCCGTCCACGGGATCGAGGACCCGCGACCACCGATTGGCCCAGACCGAGACGAGCCCGGACAGCAGGGCAAAGCCGAGAAGAAAGAACAGGACGGAGCCGGCCAGCACGTCGTCTCGGCCGGGCGCGAGCGGATCGACGAAGTTGAAGTAAGTGAACGAGACGACGGCGCCGATCAGGTTGGCCGGCACCAGGACCACCATCTGCAGCCAGGCCGTCCAGCGACGGTCGCCCGCGCGCATCACCGAGAGTCTACCCAAGAGGAACTTCCACAGGCGTGATAGATTCCCCTTCGAGATGATCGGTTCCTCGCCGCTGCGCAAGGGGGACGAGCGGCTCCTGACGGGTGGCGGCCGCTTCCTCGACGACCTCGCTCGTGACGGGCTCCTGCACCTGGGCGTCGTCCGCAGCGCCCACGCCCATGCGCGAATCGTCTCCGTGGCCATCGACGCTGCCCGTCGCCTGCCCGGCGTCGTCGCCGCCTGGAGCGCCGCCGATCTCGGCAAGGTTACCCCCAACGTGCCGACCGCCTACGGCGGCACTCAGAAGGGTCGCGTTTGGGCCCAACCCGTCCTGGCCAGGGACGTGGTGCGCCACGTCGGCGAGCCGGTCGCCATCGTGGTCGCGGAGAGCCTCGCGCAGCTCGCTGACGCGCTCGACGCGGTCACCGTCGAGTACGCGCCGTTGCCACCGCTGGCCACGGCCGAAGCCTCGCTCGCGTCGGCCGCGCGGCTGCACGAGGGCTGGCCCGACAACACCGCGATCGTGGCCCGCGGCGCCGTCGGCGACGCCGAGTCGGCCATGGCCGGGGCGCACCTGGTCGTCCGCGAGCGTCTCCGCCATCCGCGGCTCAGCTCCGCGCCCATCGAGACGCGCGGGGTGGTCGCGTACCGTGATCGAGACAAGGGCACGCTCGTCGTGTCGTCCTCGACGCAGAGCCCGTACACGCTGCGCGACGTGGTCGCGGCCGCGCTCGGGCTGCCGGTCGAGGAAGTCCGCGTCGTCGTTCCCGACGTCGGGGGCGGCTTCGGTCCGAAGGGGCCGATCTATCCCGAGGAAGTGCTGGTGGCGGCGGCGGCGCACCGGCTCGGCCGGCCGGTAAAGTGGGTGGAGAACCGTCGCGAGAACCTCGCCAGCATGGGCCAGGACCGCGAGCAGACTCACGACGTGCGCATCGGCTTTACGCGCGACGGTGGCATCGTCGCCGTCGACGCCACGTTCCTCGCCGACGTCGGCGCCTATCCCCTGCAGGGTGACGGCCTCACCGCCAACACGGTGAACCACCTGCCCGGCCCGTATCGCGTCCCGCACTACCGGAACGTCGGCACGAGCGTGGTCACCACCAAGGCGCTGAACGCGGCCTATCGCGCCGCCGGGCGGCCCGAGGCCGTGTTCGTCATGGAGCGTCTGATGGACATCGGCGCGCGCAAGCTCGGCCTCGACTCGGCCGAGATCCGCCGCCGCAACTTCGTACGCCCCGCCGACATGCCCTACCGCCCCGGCCTCACCTACAAGGACGGCGTGTCGGTCACGTACGACCCCGGCGACTTCCCCGCGGCCTTCGAGCGCGCGCTCGCGCTCCTGCGCTACGACGAGTGGCGGAAGCGTCAGAAGGCGAGCGCCGGCGCCACGCGCCGCCTCGGCGTGGGCCTCGCCTGCTACGCGCAGGGCACCGGGCTCGGCCCGTACGAGGGCGCCACGGTACGCGTCGACCCGAGCGGCAAGGTCTACGTCTACATCGGCGTCACCGCGCAGGGACAGGGCCACAACACCACGCTCGCCCAGATCGCCGCCGCCGAGCTCGGCGCCGCCTGGGAAGACGTGCAGGTCCTCGCGGGAGACACCGCGATGTTTCCGTACGGGATGGGCACCGGCGGCAGCCGCGTGGCCGCCAACTCGGGACCCGCCGTCGCGCAGACCGCGCGCGAGGTGCGGGAGCGCGCCGCGAAGGTGGCCGCCGAGATGCTGGAGTGCGCGCCTGAGGACGTGCGCATCGAGCAGAGCCGCGTGCACGTCGTCGGCATGCCCGAGCGGCACGTGAGCCTCGGACGGGTCGCGCACGCGGCCGTGAAATCGAAGGCGCTCAAGGCGACCGGCGAGCCGGGTCTGCACGCGTGCACCTTCTTCTATCCCGACACCGTCACCTGGGCCTTCGGCACGCAGGCCGCCGTCGTCGAGGTCGACGTGGAAACCTGCGAGATTCGCCTGCTCGCGTACGCGATCGTTCACGACCCCGGACGCGCCATCAATCCCACGATCGTCGAGGCCCAGCTGCACGGCGGCGCCGCGCAGGGCATCGGCGCCGGCCTCATGGAAGAAGTCGTGTACGACGGCGCGGGCCAGCTCTTGACGGCGAGCCTGATGGACTACGCGATCCCGAAAGCCGATCAGCTTCCGCTGCTCGCGGTGGCGCTCGACGAGCATCCGTCGACGATCAACCCGCTGGGCATCAAGGGCGTGGGCGAGAGCGGCGCGATTCCCGGCGCGGCCGCCATCGCGAACGCGGTCGAGGACGCCGTCGCCGACCTCGGCGTCGTCATTCGCGAGGTCCCGGTGACGCCGGCGCGCCTCTTCGCCCTGATCGCCCGCTAGCTCTCCGCCGGCCTCGTTCGCTCTCATCCGTCTCGTTCATGGACGCACGTGCCACAGTGGCAGCCCCTGACGGGTTCCCCATGCGTCGAAAGCCGCGAGATTTCGTGCCTCACGGTTGGCAGCCGCTTTGCGTTCTGGATTGCCGCGCCATAACGGCCGGAGACCGTCAACACGCAGACGCGTCGGAGGTGCAGAGGTGGCCAGGACAGGTTACGACGCTGGCGGCAGCAGCAGTTACCGGGACTCCGCGGTCGTCAACTCGCTCCTCAAGAAGCTCCGGCCCAACGATCGGCCGGCTGGCGGGTCGTTCGTCTCCGAGCGGCCTTCGAGCGGCGCGCGTCCGCTCTCGAGCATCAAGTCGGTCCGGCCGGTGAAGGCCGGAGCCGTCTGGGGCTGCGTGAGTCTCGGCGTGCTGCTCGCGGCCGCCGTTCCGGCGTGGCCGTATGAAAATGACTGCGGCCAGTGGCTGTTTCTCTACCTGGGCTCGGTCTCGCTGGTCGTAATCGCCGGCCTCTGGGGCGCGCGCGTCTCGTGGCGGGGCCGGATCGGCTGGGCGCACGTGCTCGCGGTGATGACGATCATCTGGGGCCTGGCGCTCACCGCGCACCAGGTGTTGCCGCGCGAGCCCATCTTCTACGCGAAGACGCGGCTGGCCTGGCGCTGCCACGACGGCCACGCGGAGGCGCCGGCGCCGTTCTCGGTTGCGGTGCGGCTGGTCGAGCCCGAAGGCGCCGGCCTCCCGCGGTAGCCGCTCGGCGCTCGGCTATTCCCGCGTTCTCGGATCGAGGGCGTCGCGCACGGCGTCGCCCACGAAGTTCAATCCCACCACCGTGACGAACAGGGCCGCGCCCGGCCCGAACACGATCCACGGCGCCTGCTGCAGGTAGCCGCGGCCGGCGTTGATCATGCTGCCCCAGGACGCCTGGGGCGGCTGAATGCCCAGCCCCAGGAACGAGAGCGACGCCTCGGCGAGGATGGCAAAGGCGACGCTCAGCGAGGCCTGCACGATGATCGGGTTGATGGCATTGGGAACCACGTGCCGCCACGCCACCCGAAAGCCGGACGCGCCGAGTGCCCGCGCCGCGTCAACGTAATCGCGCGCGGTGACCGCGAGCACCTGGCCGCGCATGAGCCTTGCGAACGTGGGCGTGTAGACGACTCCGAGCGCCAACAGAACCCCGACGAGGCCGGCGCCGAGCACCGCGCCGAGGGCCAGGGCCAGGACCAGCGGCGGAAATGACAGGACGGCGTCCATCAGGCGCATCACCAGCCCGTCGACCCGGCCCCCGCTGTAGCCGGCAAGAATGCCGAGCAGGCTGCCGGCCACGACCGCCAGGGCGACCGAGACGAGCCCCGCCAGGAGCGAGACACGCGTACCCCAGATGACGCGTGAGAGCACGTCGCGCCCGACGTTGTCGGTGCCCAGGAGATGCGCGCCGCTGGGCCGGGCCAACGTGTTGCCGAGATTCTGCGCGAGTGGGTCGTAGGGCGCAATGAGCGGCGCCGCGAGAGCGACGAGCACTGCCAGCAGCATGACCGCCGCCCCGAACGGCGCGAGCCGTGCGCCAGCCGCCCGGCGCAGCACCTTCCAGCGAACCGCGCTGAACGGCGCCCGGCTCCCGAGGCCCGGGCGCCGCTCAGCGAGATCGGATCCGGGGATCGATCCAGCCATAGAGCACGTCGACCACGAGGTTGCTCACGATGAAGCCCACGGCGATCAGCAGCACGACGCCCTGCACGAGCGGGTAGTCGCGGGCAAATACCGCGTCGACCACGAGGCGTCCGACACCGGGCAGGGCGAAGACGTATTCGGTGATGACCGCGCCGCCGATCAGCGTGCCGAGCTGCAGGCCGAGGATGGTCACGACGGGGATCAGCGCGTTTCGTAGCACATGGTTCCAGACGACGCGCCACTCCGACAGGCCCTTGGCGCGGGCGGTGCGCACGTAGTCCTCGGCCAGCGCCTCGAGCAAGCTCGAGCGCAGCGTGCGCGTGACCACGGCGGCCAGCGCAAGCCCCAGCGTGATGGCCGGCAGCGTCAGCGAGCGCAGGCCGTTCCACGGCTCCTCGAGCGGATCGGTATAGCCAGAGATCGGCAGCCAGCGGAGCGTCACCCCGAAGAAGAAGATGAGGAGCAGCGCCAGGAGGAAGTTCGGCATGCAGATGCCGAATAGCGCGAAGGTCGCGCCGGCGCGGTCGACGGCCGTGTTGCGACGCATCGCGGAGATGATGCCGACGGGGAACGCGACGACCACGGAGATCGTCATCGCGAAACACGCGAGCTCGAGGCTCGGACGGAGCCGGCGGCGCACGTTCTCGATGACGGGCTCGCCGTTGCGGATCGAGCGGCCGAGGTCACCCTGCACCAGACGGCCCATCCAGCCCGCGTACTGGACGTAGAGGGGCCGGTCCAGCCCCAGCTCGCGGCGGAGGTTCTCTTTCACGGTGGCGTCGACCGACTCGGCCATCATGACGTCGATCGGATCGCCCGGGGTCAGATGCAGCAGCAGGAACACCCCGAACGTCACGAGCAGCAGGACCGGGACGGTCGCCGCCAGCCGTCGCAGGACGAGACGGCCCATCACGCGCGCGGAAAGCCGCTCAGCGACACCCTAGCGGAGCCACACGTCCTTGAAGCGCATCATCCCGTCGGGGATCGGCTCGTAGCCCTGCACGCGCGGACTGAAGGCCTTGGGCTCGATGGGATGCACGATGAACACCATCGGCAGCTCTTCCTGCAGGAGCTTCGTCAGCTCGCTGAAGAGCTTCTTGCGCTCGGCCTGGCTCGACACCTCGCGCGAGCGGTCGAGCAGGGAGTCGATCTGCGGATTCGAGATCCCGGACCAGTTGAGCGACGTGCCGGGCGTCGTCTTGTAGAACTGGTAGGTGTTGCCGTCGGGGTCCGGACGGCCGCTCCACTGGTAGCTGATCATCTCGAAGTTCTTGCCGTTGCCGTCGGCCAGGAGCGTGGCCGAGTCGACCAGCTTGATCCTCATGGTGATGCCGGCCTCGCGGAGCTGCGCCTGGATGACCTCGGCCTCCTGCACGTTGATCGGGATGTTGTTGGTGGTCATCGTGAACGTGAAGCCGTTGGGCTGACCGCCCTCGGCCAGCTTGGCCTTCGCCTTCGCCAGATCGCGCTTGATCGGGGGAATGCTCCGGTCGTACGCCCAGCTGGTCGGCGGGATCGGGCCGTTGGCCGGCACGCCGACGTTGAGCCACACGCCCTTGACGATCTGCTCGAGGTCGAGCGAGTAGGCGACCGCCTGCCGCAAGGCCTTCGTTTGGAAGGGCGGCTTCGTGTGGTTGAGCTGATAGGCGAAGTCGGCCAGCGACGGCACGTCGACGACGACCACGTTCTTGTCGGCCTTCACCGCTGCGACGTCGCGCGGCTGGACGTAGTCCATCACGTCGATCTCGCCGGTCTGCAAGCTCTGTAGCTTGACGGTGTCGTCCGGGATCGGGCGGTAGCGAATGCGATCGAGATAGGGGCCGCCCGTCTTGTTCCAGTAGCTCTCGTTGCGCTTGATGAGGAGGTGGTCGTCCTTCACCCACTCGACGAACTCGAAGGGGCCGGTGCCCGCGCCCTTGGCGTTGCGCTCGAGCTCGGAGCCGCGCTCCTGCGCAACCTTGGGCGAGACCATCATGCCGGCGCGATCGGTCAGCGTGGCCAGCAGCGCGGCATCGGGCCGCTTGAGGTTCAGCTTGATCGTGTAGGCGTCGACCACATCGACCGAATCGATGCTGGCGACTTCTCCCTTGCGGACCGACTTCGCCTCGGTCTTCATCCGGTTGAAGTTGAAGCGCGCCGCCTCGGCGTTGAAGTCGGTGCCGTCATGGAATTTCACACCCTGCCGCAGCTTGAAGATGACCGTCTTTGGATCCGGCTGCTGCCACGATTCGGCCAGGCCCGGCTTGATGCCGAGCTTCACGTCGAGCGTCACCAGGGGCTCGTAGATGTTGTGGTAGACCTGCCGGTCGATCTTGCTGCCCGAGAAGTGCGGGTCCATCGTGGCCGCCTCGATGTAGAAGCCGACCCGCAGCGTACCGCCCTTCTTGGGAGTCTGGGCGAACGCCGGAAGCGCATCGAGCGACGCCAGCGCGGCGCCGGAAGCGGCCGCGGACGTCAGCAGAAAATCGCGTCGAGTCAGACCTGCCATCGCGTGTCCTCCGCGGGGTCGAGAGTTGCCGTGAGGCGCGGACGAGTATACCCTGCCCGCCGTCCAGGAAAGCCGGCGTCGCGCCGGCGCAGCGTCGTCACGCCGGCGCATGGAGGATCGCATGAAGCTCGGAATCTGCCTGCCGCACTACGGCCGCCCGATCGAAGTGGGACGCATGCTCGAGGTCGTTCGTCGCGCCGAGGACCGTGGCCTCGACTCGGTGTGGGTGACCGATCACGTCATCGTGCCCGAGCAGGCCAACGTGATCTACCGCGAGGATATGCTCGATCCGCTGGCGGTCCTGCCTTGGCTCGCCGGAGTGACCCATCGCGTGGCACTCGGCACCAGCGTGGTCATCCTGCCGTATCGCTCACCGATCCCGGTGGCGAAGCTCCTGGCGAGTGTCGACGTCCTGTCGGGCGGTCGGCTGATCGTCGGCGCCGCGATTGGCTGGCTCGAGGGCGAGTTCGACGCCCTCGGCGTGCCGTTCAAGGAGCGCGCGAGCCGGAGCGACGAGGCCCTCGAGCTCATGCGCGCCCTGTGGACGCAGGAGCATCCGAAGATCCAGACCAAGCGCCATCGCGTGCAGGACGTCGTTTTCTCGCCGATGCCGCTCCAGAAACCACGGCCCCCGCTCTACATCGGCGGCAGCAGCGAGGCCGCGTTCCGCCGGGTCGCCCGCCTAGGCGACGGCTGGCACGCCAGCTCGACGAACCATGACGCGTTCCGCCAGGGAGCGGACGCGGTGCGACGGCTCTGGAAGGAAGCAGGCCGCGAGGGATCCCCCTACTTCTCGCTCCGCATTCCGATTTTGATCGACGGCGTCCATCGCGCGGCGGTGGACATGGCGCTCATCCGGGGGCGCCACACGCTGAACGGTTCGGCGAAGCAGATCGCGGAGGAGCTTCGAGGATTCCGGGCTTTGGACTGCGGCCACGTCGCGCTGGAGGTGTCGTATTCGACGTTCCCGGCGATTCTGGAGACGATCGACCTGATCGCGGACGAGATCAAGCCGCGAGTGGTGGGCTGAGCTGAAGACCGGATAGCGCCGAACCGTTTGGGCTGGCCCAAGCGTGCATCGGCCCTCTCCGCCTCGTAGAATCACAGCATGATGCTGGACGCGCACGCAATCCGCGCCGTCGTGGAAGGCGAGCACGGAGACCCCTTCGCCGTGCTCGGTCCGCACCGCGTGCAGACGCCTGACGGCGCGGCCGTGGCCGTGCGGGCCATCGTGCTCGGCGCGGCCGCCGTTCGCGTGCTGCCCGTCGACGCGCCACCGACCCTGATGGAGCGACTGCACCCGGCGGGGTTCTTTGAAACGGTGCTGCCCGACCGTCGCGACCCGTTCGTCTACCGGCTCGAGGTGACGCGTGACGGCCACATCACCGAGATCGAAGACCCGTATCGCTTCCCCTCGCTCCTGAGCGATTTCGACCGTCACCTCCTCGCCGAGGGCACGCACTACCGCGCGCACGAGAAACTCGGCGCGCATCCGGCCGTGCTCGACGGTGTGAGCGGCATCGCTTTCGCGGTGTGGGCGCCAAGCGCACGGCGCGTGAGTGTCGTGGGCGACTTCAACGACTGGGACGGCCGGAGCCATCCCATGCGTCTTCATCAAGCCAACGGCATCTGGGAGATCTTCTTGCCGGGGCTGGGCGAGGGCGAGCGCTACAAGTTCGAGATCCGGGGGCACTCGGAGGAGCCGCTCGCGCTGAAGTCAGACCCCTATGCGTTCGCGTTCGAGGCGGAGACGCCGCGTACGGCGTCGGTCGTGGCCAGCCTCGACGCCTTCCGATGGAGCGACGAGGCCTGGCTCGCCGCGCGCGCCCAGCGCCACCCGCTCCACGAGCCGCTCTCGATCTACGAAGTGCATCTCGGCTCATGGCGGCGCGTGCCCGAGGAGGGCGATCGCTTCCTCGACTACCGCGAGCTGGCCGACCAGCTCGCGGACTATGTCGGCGAGATGGGCTTCACCCACGTGGAGCTCTTGCCCGTGATGGAGCACCCGTTCTACGGCTCGTGGGGCTATCAGACCATCGGCTACTTCGCCCCGTCGCGCCGCTACGGCGGCCCGCGGGAGTTCATGGCCTTCGTGGACCATCTCCACCGCCGCGGCGTCGGGGTCATCCTTGACTGGGTGCCGGCGCACTTCCCACGTGATCCGCACGGCCTCGTCTACTTCGATGGCACCCACCTGTACGAGCACGCCGACCCGCGGCAGCGTGAGCACCCCGACTGGGGCACGCTCATCTTCAACTATGGACGCAACGAGGTCGCGAACTTCCTGCTCGACAGCGCGTTCTTCTGGCTCGACCGCTATCACGCCGATGGTCTCCGGGTCGACGCCGTCGCCTCCGCGCTCTACCTCGACTATTCGCGCAAACCTGGCGAGTGGGTCCCGAACCAGTTCGGCGGACGCGAGAACCTCGGCGCCGTCGCCTTCTTTCGGCGCATGAACGAGGTCGTCCACGGCGCACATCCAGGCGTGATCGTCGCCGCGGAGGAGTCGACCTCGTGGCCGCTGGTCTCGCGTCCGACGTACCTCGGCGGTCTCGGCTTTGGGTTCAAGTGGAACATGGGGTGGATGCACGACGTCCTCGACTATATGAGCCTCGATCCGGTGCACCGCAAGTATCACCACGACAAGCTGACGTTCGGCCTCATGTACGCCTGGACGGAGAACTTCGTGCTGCCGCTCTCGCACGACGAGGTCGTGCACGGCAAGGGGGCGCTCCTCGCCAAGATGCCCGGCGACGATTGGCAGCAGTTTGCCACCCTTCGCGCGCTCTATTCGTACATGTGGACGCACCCCGGCAAGAAGCTCCTCTTCATGGGCGGCGAGATCGGGCAACGCCGCGAGTGGCACCACGACCGGAGCCTCGACTGGCACCTAATCGCCGAGGGTTCCTACCACCGCGGGCTCCAGCGGCTCGTGCGCGACCTCAACCACTGCTACCGGCGCGAGCGGGCTCTTCATGAGCTCGACGCCGACCCGGCCGGGTTCGCTTGGATCGACTGTGCCGATTGGGAGCAGAGCGTGGTGTCGTTCGTGCGACGCGCCCGCGACGCGGGCGAGTTCGTGGTCGTCGTATGCAACTTCACGCCGGTGCCACGCCATGCTTACCGGGTCGGGGTTCCACGGCTCGGCTATTACCGAGAGCTGATCAATAGCAACGCGGGCGAGTACGGCGGCAGCAACCTTGGAAACGAGGGTGGCGCGTGGGCCGAGCCGAGACCGTGGCAGGGACAGCCGCACTCGGTCGTGCTCACGCTGCCCCCTCTTGCGGTCCTGGTCCTCAAGCCGTCCTGACCCGCAGCGCGACTGGAAAGCCGGCCAGCGCGCGCCCGAGCGCCATGCCGCGACCCTCGGTCGTAGCTGCCACCTCGACGGTCTCGCCCGTCAGCACGTTGTCGAAGTGGGCTCTGAGATCGTCCGGGACGTCCAAACCGACAGCGAGACTAGTGACCGAACGCGGACGTGCCGAGCCAGCCGGTCTTCGACACGTCGAGCATGATGCCGTCGGGGCCGGTCCACTTCACCTCGACGTTGCCCTCGGTGCCCGGCACGACGCCCAGCGCCTCCTCGACGTCGTGGCGACGCTGCATCCCCGCGGCGGTAAGCCGGTCCGCGATCGCATCGAGATTGTCGACCTGAAAGCCGATGTGGTGGATGCCGGAGAAGCTCTTGCCGCGCTCGATTCCGGCGGCCGTGTCGTTCTTGAAGTTCAGGATGGCGAGGTTGATGTCGCCGTCGGTGAGGAAGACGCCGCGCGTGCCGGGGTCGTCGATTTTGCCGACTTCCTTCATGCCGAACGTCTCCACGTAGAATTTCGCGGTCTTCTCGACGTCTTGGGTTGACAGCGCGATGTGCTTGATCTTCGGCATGGTCTTCCTCCGCTGAGACAGTCTAACCCAGGCGCGAGGCGGCCTGGAGCAGCGCGAACACCTTCGATGCGGTGAGCGGGTAGACCGCGACGGCGGCCGCGTCCACGCCGGCGCCCGCCAGCGCGTCGGCGACCGCGTTCGCGATCGTCGCGGGGGCGCCGATCGTGCCGCCCTCGGCCATGCCCTTCATGCCGCCCGGCGTGTGGGGCGACGGCGTCTCGACGTGCCCGATCGTCATCGGCGGCATCGTCTCCGCCGTCGGGATCGCGTAGTCCATGAAGGTGCGCGACAGGAGCTGGCCCGACTCGTCGTAGCGGAGCTCCTCGCTCAACGCGGCGCCGATGCCCTGGGCGAGGCCGCCGTGGAGCTGGCCGTCGACCAGCATCGGGTTCAGCATCGTGCCGCAGTCGTGCGCGACCCAGTAGCCGAGCACACGGACAATGCCCGTATCGCGCGCGACCTCGACGGCGGCGACGTGCACGCCGTACGGGAACGTCCAGTTCTCCGGGTTGTAGGTGAACCGCGCCGCCAGCTCGGGCTCGATCCCATCGGGCAGGTTCTGTCCGCGCAGCGACTCCTGGGCGAGCGCCGAGAAGGAGAGTCCGCGGCCGGGCGCGCCGCGCACGCGACACTGACCGTCGACGACCTCGAGATCCTTCTCGTCGACCTCGAGCTGGTGCGCCGCCACCCGGACGAGCTTCTCCCTGAGCCTGCGCGTGGCCTGGAGCACGGCGGCACCGCCGGTGACCGAGCCCCGGCTGTCGGCCGTGCCGTAGCATGAATACGGCGTGCGCGCGGTGTCGCCGAGCACCACGCCGACGCGATCGTACGGGATCGCCAGCACGTCGGCCGCCACCTGCGCGAGCGCCGAGCGGATGCCCTGCCCCACCTCGATGATGCCGGTCGCGACGGTGACACGGCCTGACGGCTCGAGGCGGACGGTGGCGCTCTCGTAGCCACCCTGCCGGTTGCCCATGGCGGCCATCAGCTTCGTCGGCCCCATGCCGGTCACCTCGACGTAGTTCGCGAGGCCGATGCCGACGAGCCGGCCTTCGGCTCGGGCGCGCGCCTGCATCGCCCGCAGACCGCGGTAATCGGCGATGCGCAGCGCCTCGTCGAGCGCGCTCCCGTAGTTGCCGCTGTCGTACACGAGGTTGGCGGCGCTGCGATAGGGAAACGCCGCCGGCGGCACGTAGTTGCGGCGCCGGATCTCGGCGGGGTCGAGCCCAAGGCGCGCGGCCGCTATGTCCATCAATCGCTCGGTGACGAACGCCGCCTGCTGCATGCCGAAGGCGCGGTAGGCGCCGAACGGCACCTTGTTGGTCACGACGGCCTCGAGCTTCGCCTTGAAGTGACGGACGGCGTAGACGTTCGGCAGCACGACGCCGCCCAAGAAGATCGGCCCGGCCCCTTTGGTGTGCAGATGCGCGCCAACGTCGCCCTGCACGTGCGCCCGGAGCGCCAGCAGCGTCCCCTGTGTGTCGAACGCCGCCCGCGCGTGCACGCGCTGCTCGCGCGCGTGCACGGTGGCCGCGAAGTGCTCGGCGCGCGTCTCCACCCACTTCACGGGTCGGCCGAGCCGCATCGCGGCTACCGCCACCAACGCGTCCTCCGGGTAATAGTGGAGCTTCACGCCGAAGCCGCCGCCCACGTCGGGGACGATGACGCGGATCTTCTCCTCGTCGAGGCGCAGCACTCCGGCGAGCACCGTGCGGAAGAGGTGCGGCGCCTGGCTCGAGGCCCACACCGTCAGCTCGCCGGTGTCGCCGTCGAAGCGCGCGCAGATGGCGCGCCCTTCCATCGGCGCCGCCGTCTGCCGCGGCATCGTGAAGCGCGCCTCCACCACCGTCGGCGCCGTCGCGAAGATTGCGTCGGGATCGCCGCTGCCGATCTCCCGCGCGACGACCACGTTGTCCGGCCAGTCGTCGTAGAGCTTCGGTGCGCCGGGCGCCGTCGCCTGCGCGACGTCCGCGACGACCGGCAGCGGATCGTACGTCACGTCGAGTGTCTCGACGCCGTCCTGGGCGGCGTAGCGGGTCTCGGCCACGACGGCGGCGAGGGGCTGCCCAACGTAGCGCGCGCGATCGATAGGGAGCACCGGAAAGTCGGTCTGGCGCTGGCCCGGCGGGTGCGCCATCACCGGTAGCAGGCCGACGTCGCGAAGGTCGCCGGCGGTGAAGACGCCGACGACGCCGGAAACCCGGCGCGCGTGGTCGGCATTCACGCGCGCGATGCGCGCATGGGCGTGAGGGCTGCGTAGCACCGCCATGTGCA
>Ga0075418_10001513_pt1 | contig 26366 bp, 26 predicted proteins | sample SoiMetdeltSBSDD2_FD_81776 | JGI IMG/M metagenome (GOLD analysis project Ga0075418, IMG submission 81776) | Bulk soil microbial communities from a Populus tree surrounding site in Tennessee, USA - Soil MetaG P. deltoides SBSDD2 | ecosystem: Environmental > Terrestrial > Soil > Tree plantation...
AGCACGCTGATGAAATCCCATAACGCGCTGGCGTTTCGGCTGCTGGAACGGCAACGCGACTACCTGCGTTTCACCGGCGATTGGCGGGTACCGCCGGACAACAACGGCTCCGAACGGGATATCAGAATGATAAAGCTGCGGCAGAAGGTATCCGGGTGTTTACGCACTCTCGTGGGTGCGCAACAGTTCTGCGTCATCCGCAGCTACCTGTCCACCGCCGCAAAGCATGGTGTCCACGCCCTTGAGGCGTTAGTCATGCTCACCCAAGGCACACCCTGGATCCCTGAGGCCACCTAAACCGACATCAGCTTTCGTCGGCGAAACACCAGCCGCCCCAACGGAACCCACACCAACCATCTCGGGGCGCTGACCAGTTACGTTTCCGCCAGCGGTGAGGTGTCGCTGGTGATGCTCGGTGCGGGGCGGTGACGGGCGGATGCTGATCGCGGTTGGCTCGTTCAAAGGCTCGCCCGGGGTGACCAGTTTCGCGTTGGCACTGGCGGTGCGGTGGCCGGCGGTCGGGCCGGCACCGGTGATGGTGGAGGTTGACCCGTCCGGTGGGGACATCAGTACCCGCAGGCAGACCCACGACGAACCCGGCCTGGCGGCGATGGCCATGGCCGCCCAGGCTGGCCCGCTGTCGGATGTGTCGGCGTGGGCGCACCGGCTGGGCATCGCCGCCGACGTGGTGGTGGCCCCGCCAGGTGCCGCTGCCGCCGTGACCGTGAACGAGTTGTGCGCCCGCGCCCCACACGCCTTGGCGCAGCTGGCGCAACGGCGTCCGGTGCTGGCCGACCTTGGCCGGCTCGATGCCACGCACCCGGGACTGTCGCTTTTGGACAATGCCTACGAGCTGCTTGTCATGGCTCACCTGACGGCTGAAGGTGTGCGCCATGTCCGTACCCGCATCGCGCAGGTCGCGGCACGATGCCGGGTGCGGCTCGTGCTGACCGGACGTGCCGGCCTGCCGCCGGAGGAGGTCGCCGGCTATCTGGGGGTACCGGTCGCCGCCACAGTCGAGGCGGATCAGGCCAGCCTCGATCTGCTCGCCGGACGCGCGAAACGGTCGATGGGCTGGACCAAACGCCCGCTGCTGACCGCCGCGAGAACGGTCGCGCTGGGCTATCCGCTGGCCACCGCGCGCCCCGACCTACGCCAACCCATTGGGCTGCCCGGCATCGTGGAGGTGATTCCCAATGGTTTTGTCAAGTAGCCGGCGCTGTGTGGGTTGCTTGGTAGGGTCGGCCATCGCGCAGGAGCGCCCACAGGACGTTGACACGGCGTCTGGCCAGGGCGATCAGGGCTTGCTGGTGGGGTTTGCCTTCGCGTCGTTTGCGGTCGTAGAACGTTCTGGACGCGGTGCAACAGCGGATGGCGACGAAGGCGGACAGGTAGAACACGCGCAGCAGGCTGCGGTTGTAGCGGCGTGGTCGGCGCAGGTTGCCGCTGACTTGGCCGGAATCGTTGGGGACGGGAGCCAGGCCGGCGAAGCCGGCCAGGCGGTCGGCGTCGCGGAATGCGGTCATGTCACCGCCGGTGGCGGCCAGGAACTCGGCGCCGAGCGCGACGCCGATGCCTGGCAGGCTCAGGATCACTTCGGCGTGCCGGTGGCGGCGAAATCGGTCCTCGATGAGGGCTTCGATTTCGTCGATTTCCTGGTTGAGAGCGATCAGCCCCTTGGCAAGCCGGGCGACCATGTCCGCGGCGAGCTGTTGTCCGGGCAGAGTCGTCTGCTGGGTCTGGGCGGCGGTGAACGCCTTGAGAGCCAATGCTTTCACGTTACGGGCGTGCCGGTCGCGCAGCCAGGACTCGATCGCTTCCTGGCCGGAGTCGCGGATGGCTTGTGGCGTCTGGAATCCGGTGAGCAGGATCAGCGGGCCTCGAGTGGTGACCTCCAGTGCGCGTTCCAGCGCGGGAGAGATTTCCAGCAGTTGGGCGCGCAACCGGTTGATGTCACGGGTCCGGTCGGCGACCAGGTCGGTGCGGCGGGAGATCAGGATGCGCAGGTCGACGGAGATCTCGTCGCCTGGCCGCAGGATGCCAAGGTCGCGTCGGATGCGGGCTTGGTCGGCGATGACCGCGGCGTCACGGGCATCGGTCTTGCCCTCGCCGCGGTACGTGCCGCTGGCTCGGTTGACTTGCCGTCCGGACAGGTACAGCAGCCGTTGGGAAGCGTTGACCAGCAGCGCGATCAGCAACGCGGCACCGCCGGCGTTCAGGTCGACCGCCCAGGTCACCTGGTCTGTGTCGGCCAGGCGGGTGACATCGGAGATCAGCTTGGCCAGTACTGCCTCGTCGTTGAGTACACGCCGCGACAGCAGCCGCCTTCCCTGCTCATCGATGACGACGCAGTGGTGATGTTGTTTGCCTGCATCGATTCCGGCCCAAATCTCGGGCACGTATGCCTCCAATCAGTGGTCATGAATGGTTCCGGCAGACGACCACGCCATCGCATCCCTACACAGCGATCAGCTCGCATTTCCCAATCAGCGGCCGGGTCGTCGCGGGATGCCGGGCGGCCAATCACCTCAAGCCATCTAGGGCTAAAGCATGAGAGCCATACCCGGTATCCCCGGACGTTCAGGACCCTACAACGGTCCGAAACCTTCCAAGTAAGAAAGGTAGGGAAAGCGTGACCAGCCCAGGGTTTACCAGCAGCCAGCTGCGTGAGCAGCTCTACGCCGACGTCAACGAGGCACTCAAAGACGCCGCCCGCCGCGGCGCGCTGACCGGCGACCGCCCGGCAGCGGTCACCGCCCTGATCGCGCGGGCGTTGCAGCAACACAAACTCGCCGCGATGGCCAACGGCCGGGCACCGATGGAACCCGAACTGGAAACACTTCTGGCCCGCAGCCTGTTCGATGCGTTCACCGGCCTGGGCGACCTGCAGGCCCTCATCGACGACCCGGACGTGGAAAACATCTGCGTCAACGGCTACGACACCGTATGGGTCACCTACGCCGGCAACAAGAAGGTGCGGGTCGGCCCGGTCGCCTCCAGCGACGACGAACTGGTGGTGATGCTGCAAAAAGTCGCCGCATCCATCGGGACGCAGGAACGCCGGTTCGACCCGGGCATGCCCAAACTCGATCTGCGGCTGCCCGGCGGCGCCCGTTTGATCGCGGTACAGCAGGTCACCGAACGGCCCAGCGTCTCAATTCGCCGGCACCGGTTCATGCACGTCGGTCTGCCCGACCTGGTCGCGCTGGGCGCGATGACCCCGCAACTGGCGCACCTACTTGAGGCAATGGTCGCCGCCCGCCTCAACATGATCATCTCCGGTGGCATGGGCACCGGGAAAACCACCGTGCTGCGCGCATTGGCCCGGTGCATCGACCCCAGCGAGCGGCTGATCACCATCGAGGACCCGTACGAGCTTGGCCTGGACACCGACCCGCAACACCCGGATGTGGTCGCCATGCAGCCCCGCGAACCCAACATCGAAGACCAGGGCGGAATCGACATGGTGGCCCTGGTGCGGTGGGCCACCCGCATGAGCCCCGACCGGGTCTTCGTCGGCGAAGTCCGCGGCGCCGAAGTCATCCCACTGTTGAACGCGTTCAACCAGGGCACCGACGGCAGCTTCAGCACCATTCACGCCTCCACCACCGGTGAGGCGTTCCAAAAGATCGCCGCCTACGCGCGGCAGTCCGAGCAGCAGCTGCCCTTCGACGTCACCGCCCAGTTGATCGCCGGCGGGGTGGACATCGTCATCCAGCTCGGCCGGGCCGCTGACGGCACCCGGATCGTCACCGGCATCCGCGAAGTCGTGGGCGCTGACGGGATCCAGGTCCGCTCCAACGAAATTTTCCGACCCGGCAGCGACAAACGCGCCGTGCCGGCCAACCGGTTCTCCGACACGATGACCGACCGGTTCCTCGACGCCGGGTTCGACCCGGCCGACATACTGGCAGGTGCCCGATGACCGCCTTGCATGTCCTGTGTGGCCTGTCCGTCGGTGTCGGTGTGTGGCTGGTGTTCGCCGGTTCCCGCCGGATCGAGCGCCCGGAACCTTTGCTGCGGCTGCGTTCCATACTTGTGGGCACGGCCCGGTGGCGGTTGGTAGCCGTAGCGGTGGCGGTGCTGGCAACAGCTGTGGTGACCCGCTGGCCGGTGGCCGCTCTGCTCGCCGGCTTGTTCACCTGGGCCGCGCCGGCGCTGCTGGGCGGCAACCGTGGCGAACAGACGGCGCAGGCCAAGCTCGAGGCCATCGCCTCGTGGACGGAAACGTTGCGGGGCAGACTTCGCGCCTACGCCGGCATCGAGCAGGCCATAAGGGAATCAGCCGACATGGCCCGCCCGCCCCTCCACGCCCATACCACCGCCATGTCCACAGCGCTGACGGCCGGGGTCCGCCTGCCACAAGCCTTAAGCGCCTTCCAACACGACGTCGACCATCACGCAGCCGACCTGGTCGCCACCAGCCTGCGGATCGCGGCCGCCAAGCATTCCGGCAAGCTGGCCGCGCAACTGGGCTGGCTGGCCGACGCCGTGCGGCAACGCGTCGCCGCCCGGCAGCGCATCGAAACCTCACGCGCGGAAAGCCAATCATCGGCCCGCATTGTGATCATCATTGTCGTGGTCGTTGGTGCCGGCCTGTTCGTGTTCAACCGGCCCCTGCTGTCGGCCTACGACAGCGCCGGTGGCCAGGTGGTGCTGCTACTCGTCGCCGGGATCTGGACACTGGCCACCTTCTACCTGCAGCAGCTGACCCGCCTGCCCGAGCAGGAGCGGGTGCTGCGCGACGAGGCAGAACCGGATCACTCCCACGCGAGCGGGCCATGAACACCATTTCGGTGATGGCGGTGGCGGGCCTGGCCGCCGGAACAGGCGTGGCCCTGGTTTACTCCGGGCTGCGCCCGCCGCGCCCGGCGCTGGCCCAACTGCTCGACGGCCTGGCCCGCCCGGCCCCGCCCCCGATCCCTGTCAGGCGCCGGCTGGACATGACGCTGGCCGCGCCGCTGTCGCGGCTCGGGTTCCCCCGCCGACGCACCCGCCAGGACCTCGACATCCTCGACCGTGACCCGGCCGAATACCTTGCCCAGCAGGTGGTTGCGGCCGTCGCCGGGACACTCCTGTTTGGGCTGGCACCGATGGTGTGGGGACTGACGGGCCAGCTGCCGCTATGGCTGGCACTGGCCGGCGCCCTGTCGGCGGTACGGTTCATGGCCCGCCGCATGCACCTGGCCGCGCAGAAACGCCGGGAGCAGATGCGCGACACCCTGTCCACCCTGCTTGACCTGGCCGGCGGGATCCTGGCCGGCGGCGCCGGAGTCGAGCAAGCATTGGACGAAACCATGCGCGAGTTGTCCGGCTGGGCTGCGGCCCGGATCCGCCGCGAACTGTTCGCCGCAGCGCAAACCCGAGGCCGGCAACGCATCCGCTCCTGGACTGCGCTCAAAGACCTCGGCGCCGCGATCGGCGTCGACGAACTGGCCGAACTCGCCGGCGCGATCGAGCAGGCCGCCTCCGGGTCACCGGTGGCCGAGGTCATGTCCACCGTCGCCCACACCTTGCGCGCCCGGATCACCGCCGAGATGGAACGCGCCGCCAACGCCCGCTCCGCCCAAATGTCCATCCCGATCATGCTTTACGGCGTCGGCTATCTCATCTTCTTGCTCTATGCCGCCATGCACGCCATCTCCATCGGCATGAACCAATAACACACCACCCTAGTTGGAGGAACGCCATGTTTACCCATGCGGCGCAACGGCTAGCCGCCCGGATCGGATCCCGGCTCGCCGCCGTCCGCCGCCACCCGGAGCGAGGCGCCCAGACCGTGGACATCATGATGTGGGTCGGCGTCTTCCTGGCCGTCATCCTGATCGTCGGCGCCACCTTCCGCGACGACGTGCGCGACTTTTTCAACGCCCTGCGCTACGACATCGGTTTCTAGCCATGCACCACCGCCGGCGCCACACCATCCAGACACGACAGCACAACGATGACCGCAGCGACCGTGGCGCGGCCACCGTCGAAGTCGCCGGGAACCTGGCCCTGATGCTGCTGACCGTATCCGTCGGAGCGCAGGTCGCCGCATGGGGCCTGGCGGCACTGGGCGCCCACTACAGCGCCAACCAGGCCGCCAACACCGCACGCCTGCACGGATCCAGCGCCACCGCCGGCCAAGACAACGGCTACACCATGCTCAACTCCGCCGTCGGCACCGCACTACGCGACCCCACCGTGACCGTCACCCGCAACGCCACCACCGTCACCGCGACCGTCACCGGCCGCGCCGCCAGCATCATCCCCGGCATCAGCCCGCCGGTCACCGTCACCGTCCACGTCCCCGTGGAAAGGGTCGGCTGAACCCAGCGCCTGTTCCCGACATCTGAAGCCCGATCCGCAGGTACCTGAAGGGAGGTGTGCCGCTTGTCCCGCCACAGTCCTACGCATCAACACCATCGGCGCCGCCGTCATCGGAGCCGCGGCGATCGCGGCTCGATCACCGTGGAGCTGGCCGGGTTTGTCCTGCCCGCCATGGTGCTGGCCATCGTCATCTCCGCCGGCTTATTCAACCTGGCGGTCTCGCGGCTGGACCTGGAATTCACCGCGGCAGCGGCGGCACGGGCCGCCTCCCTGCAGCGCACCCCGGCCGGAGCGGCGACGGCGGCACAAGACGTCGCCCGCACGGATCTGGCCGCACGAGGCATCACCTGCACCGACCTGAACGTGACGACCGATGTCAGCCGCTGGCAACGCGGAGGATCAGTGACCGTGACCATCGGCTGCACCGTGACCATGCAACGGCTCGCAGGGATCGGAGGTCTACCGGGCAGCTACACCCGAACCTGCACCGCCACTGCACCGCTCGAGACCTACCGAGGGATCGAAACATGAGCCGCCATAACAGTATTCGCCGCTATCGGTCCACATCAGAGCGTGGATCTGCAACCCTGTTCGGACTGTTCCTTGTCGTCGTGGTGCTCGTATTGGCCGGTGTTGTCGTCGAAGGTGGCAACCTGATGAGCATCCGCGGGCAGGCGACCAGCATCGCTGCGCAGGCCGCCCGCGCCGGCGCCGACGAACTCGATCTCGATGCTCTACGCACTACCGGCACTGTGCAGCTCAACCCGGCTGCTGCCCAGGCAGCCGCGCAGGCCTACCTGGTCCAGGTCGGCCAGACCGGCACAGCCACCGCCACTCCCGCAGAAGTGAGCGTGACCGTGACCGTGACCAAGCCCGGGATTCTCGTGCCGGTCCTCGGGATCGCCACCCACACCGTCCAGGCCACCGCCACCGCAACCCCGTTGACCGGATAGCAGGAAGGAGACCATGTGATGCTTGCCGTTGCAGGCCGGCTGCTTATCCGGCTCGGCAGCGCTACCGCGCTGCTGACGATGCTGGCCGCTGTTCCCGCTGGGCTGGCTGTCTACATTGGGTGGCCGCTTCCCGACCACATTCCTAGCGGCGACGAGTTGACATCGTTTCTCACCAGCGGCATCGGTGACCACACCATCATCGACGCCATCGCGATCCTGCTGTGGCTTGTCTGGGCGCTGTTCACCATCGCTGTCGGCGTCGAGGCAGCAGCGGCAATCCGTGGTGTGCAAGCCCCACGCGTACACGCGCTCGGCCCGTTGCAGGGACTGGCATCCATCCTGGTCACCGGGCTGACCGCCAGCGTCATCGCCGGCAGCGCCTTGATCCCGACGACTGCCGCCAGCATCTTCGGCCCACCGGCCACGGCCACTGCCGCCAGCACCGTCATGCCAGCCAGCCTCGACCGGCCAGTCCTGCTGACCACCGCAGGGGCCTCCGACGCCGGCCCGCAGCTGCGCACCGTCGGCACGGTAACACTGGTCATCGACGGCTGCGGCTACGAACACACAGTGGTCAAGCACGAATCCCTATGGCGCATCGCCGAGCTGTGCCTGGGCGACCCCCGCCGTTGGCCAGAGATCTGGGAACTGAACAAGGGCAAGTACTGGCCCCACGTCAGCGGTACCAAGAAATTCATTGACCCAGACGTCATCTTCCCCGGCTGGGTCCTCGACCTGCCAGCTGACGCGGTCCTGCCGGCCCAAACGGCACCGCTATCGCCACCAATTCAAACCACCCCGCCGCAGCCCCCGACTCCGTCGGCATCGGCCAGCCCGTCGGCACAAACATCGCCGTCGGCCAGCCCGGCCACGCAGCCATCGGCATCACCAAGCGCCAGCACCGACGGCGGGGTGGTAGGGCTGATCCCTTCACCGCCCGCCAGTCACCACCTGTCGGCCTCGGCGAGCCCGACAGCGTCGACACAGGCCACCTCCAGCGCAACTGCCGACGCGGAAGGCACTCAGACACCCGCCACGGACGAGGCTGTCCACGACGGCGTCACCCTCCCCGGCGGCTGGATAACCGCCGGGCTGGCCACCGGCCTGCTCGCCGCGGTGGCCATGGTGTGGAAACGCCGCCGCCACCGCTACACCCCAACCCCAATCGCCACACCCGTTCTGACCGACGACGACCTCGTACCACCGCTGGCGGCCTCGACACGTATCCGGCAAGCCCTGCGCCGCGCCAACCCCACCACCGTCGAGGTATCCGTCGCGGCCCCGACAGTGCGCGAATACAGTGCCGCACATACCAAACCGGCCCTTCCGCCGGTCGGCCCGTCCGGGGCAGACCTGGCCGGGGCTGGCGGCCTTCTGCTGGCCGCAGGGCTGGGCCTGACCGGCCCCGGCGCACATGACGCCGCGCGAGCGATGCTGGTCGCGGTGCTGTCCAGCGGCACCTTGGACGATCCGGACGCGCAAGGCCGGGCAATCATCCCGGCCACCACACTCGCGACACTGATCGCCGTATCGGCCGTTGAGCTCGGGCCCATACCACGTCTGACGATCGCCGCGAGCATGACCGAGGCGATGACGATCCTCGAAGAGGAGATCATCCGCCGGGCCCGGATCCTCGGCGAACAGGAGGTCACCGACGTCGCCGCGTTGCGCGCCTCCGATGCGTACGCGGAGCCACTGCCCCAACTGTTGCTTATCGCCGACACCCCCGATCCCGCGAGGCAAAGGCGCCTTGCCACTGCGATCGGGCTGGGCGAGACCGTGGACATCGGCGCGGTCCTGCTCGGCGAGTGGCCGCACGGCACCACCCTGTCCATCGCCGGCGACGGCGCCACCACCGGCGGTGACGGGCGACAACGCCTGGCCGTGCTCGACACAGACAACGCCGCCGAAGTCCTGACCATGCTGCACGAAGCGTACGGCGATGACCCCGGCGCCCAGCCCGCCCGCGCCGTTACCAGCACCTCGGCGCCGTTCCACACGCAGGCCGATGACCAGCTCGATCCCGAGCCAGTCCAGGACGACACTGGCGGCGAACCAGCTACCCAGATTCCGGTCGTGTATGGCGCGCGGCGCGTCCAGGTGCGGGTGCTCGGAACACCCGCGGTGCTGGACTTCTCCGGGCAACCTGTGCACAAGCTGCGCGCCAAATCGGTGGAGCTGCTGGTATATCTGGCCGTCAACCGCACCGGAGCGCCCCTGGCGCAGATTATGGAGGCGCTGTGGCCAGATGCGAGCTGGCGCCGTGCCTCCGAGCGCCTATCGACGTGCGTGGCCAACCTGCGCCGAGCCATCCGCGCCGTCCTGGCCGATGGGCATGACGAACCCGGCACCGAAAGCCACAGGATCGAACCTGTGATCAACTCCGGTGGCCACTACCGCCTCGACCCCGGCATCGTCGACATCGACTGGTGGAACGTCCTGGACGCCTACGCACAGGTCGCCGGCAGCACCGACGACACGGCACGCCTTGCACACCTCAAGACCGCGATCGATGCCATCGGCGGCGGACTGGCCGACGGCGCCGACTACGAATGGGCCGACACCGACCGCGAAAACGTCCGACGCCACCACATCAAGATCTACACCTATGCCGCTGACCTTCTCGCCCGAGACGACCCGCATCAAGCCCGCGTCCTGCTCGACACCGCCTGCCAGGTCGACCCACTGTCCGAAGACCTCGCCCGCCGGACGATGCGCGCCGCCGCGGCGCTGGGCGACGCCGACGCCGTCCGCCACCGGCTGCGCACCCTACGCCGTTCACTCGAGAGCCACGGTCTGGAACTTAACGCCGACACCGAAAAGCTCGCCAACGATTTGGTGCGAGAACTCACCCGCCAACACCGCACCGACACCTGACCGACACACAGACGAGGAGTGACCATCACGATGACCGGCCCAATACTGATCGCCGCAGCACTGGCTGGCGTGGTGGTCGGGCCGCGGCTGCGCGCCCAGATCTTCGCCCACAGCCTTGCGTACGGCCGCCCGTCGCATGACCGCTGCCCCGCCTGCCACCAGCCGGTGCCCCTGCCACCATGGCGTGCTCTGCTACCGGCGACCTACCGCTGCGCTGGGGTGCCGGCGCCGCATTGCCCCCGCCGCCGGCGCGGTCGAAGCCTGCACCGCGGTTACCCTCATGCTGCTCATATGGCGCAGTCCCAGCCTCGCAGTTTTCGCCATTGCCGCATGGCTGGCCATTTATGGCCTCGTACTGTCCTTTGTGGACGCCGGCGTGCACCGCCGCCTGCCGGACCGGCTGATGTGGCGGGCATTCGTCGGTAGCATTGCGATCCTGACCGTCGACGCGGTCGTGTCCGAACGTGCGGGCCGGCCGGCAGCCGCTGCCCGGGGTGGGCTGCTGCTCGGGCTGGTCTACCACGTCCAACCGCAGTCGATGGCCTGGTGACGCGAAACTGGCCGTTACCGCCGGCCTTGCCCTGGGCGGACTCGGCATAACAGCGGTGTTCAACGCCCTCGCCGCTGGCGTACTGCTCGGCGGGCTCATCGCCCTGATGGTTGCCCACCGGATCACCGTTGGCCAGTCCATCGCCCACGGCCCCGCCATCCTGCTGGCGCTCTATTTCGCGTTCAGCCTGTTTGCCCCAGCCCATTGACAGTCCGTCGACGACACCGATTTGGAGGATCACTTGTGAACCGCCCCGCCGCCGCTTCTCGACCCGCGCTACCGCGATGAAGCTGTGGGACAGCAAGCTCTTTGCAGCCACGGACAGCCCAGGCGTTGAGCGCACTGCGTATGTGTTCTACGCCGTCGCCGCACTTGGATCGAGCATTGGCCAGATCTGGGTCGGCGTGGACACGGCACCGTGGCCCGAGACCCTGCCGTCGGTATGGCGGATCGCCATAGTCGTGCCATTCGCTATCGTCATCGATCTGGGCGGGGTCGTCGCCGCCGCCTTTGCCGACTGGCGCCAGCGCCTAGGCGAGGCCGCCTACGGCTGGCGCGTTCTGTCGGCCGCGTCGGTCAGCATCGGCGTGGCGATCAACGTGATCGGACACATCCGGATGCCCTACCTCGCCGTGGTGTTCGGCGGGCTCGGCACGTTCGCGTACTGCGTGTGGCTAATGCACTCGGCCGCCCGCCGCCGCGACGCCCTGCGCAAGGACGGCAAGCTTGCCGCCACCGCACCGGTCTACGGAATCGGCCAGTGGCGCCGCGAACCCACACTCACCCGCCTGGCCCGCAACCTCGCCCTGCAGAACGGCTACGGACTACACGAATCCCTCGAGCGCGCCCGGCAGCAACTACGCGACCGCGCCCGGGACACCGCGCTGCTGGCCCATGTGAACCGCTACGTCACCGAACAGCACGAAGATCCGATCCTCGCCTCGATCGCCGTCACCGCCGTCGACACCGACGCGCTCGCGGCGAAAGTCCGTGACGGCCTGGACGTCGACGCCATCGCCGTCGGCATCCTCGCCCAACTCAACCCGCTTACCCCAGACGTCGGCGTTCTCGATATCGGAGACGACAACGAGGAGATCAACACCGATGCAGCAGACGCTGAGACCGCCAGCCGGGTGCCGGATGTGCCCTTCGACGTGGTGCGGGAACTGCCCAGCAAACAAGCCGACGTCGAGCGCTACCGCGACCTGTGGATCAAGTTGCAGGCCGACTCGGATCTCAGCGACGCCGACTTCGCCGACCGCCACGGCATCAGTCTGCGTACCCTGCAACGCATCCGTCGGGTAGGAAACCACGGGCTGCTAGACATCCCACATCAGCATGCGCAATAGCTGGATCCGCTAATTGTCAACGGATCGAGCGGGGGCCACCTGCCAAGACAGCAGACGAAGACGAATGCCATGACTGGCTCGCCCATCATCCTTGGGCCCACACATCGCCTGGGTGGCAATGTCCAGGAGCGTGTGATGCGCGACCTCATCGTCACTTTTGCTTTCCTGGCGTAGCCAAGGTCGTCACGCCGTTGCCCCGACCACGACCAAAATCCGCCGTCCTAACCGGCACGGCCGTTCACGCACCGACTCACGGCCGTAACGTCGTCCGCAACCGTTCCTGTAGCTCTCGCACCCTTGGCCGGCCGCCATACGCCTCGGTGTCGCTCAGCAACTCCCGCAGCCGCGCCCGGATCATCGCGGAGTTGACCGTCCCCGCCACTTCAAGCGCCTCTTCGCCGTCCTCACAGGCTTGGTCCGGCTCGCCACCCACAAACCGCACCCGGCTCAATCGAATCTGTGCCAAGGCCCTCAGACGTCCATGCCCCTCACCGACGTTTGCCAGCGCCTGCAGGGCGCGGGCTTCAGCTTCGCTCGCCAGACGTTTGTCCTCGCGGGCCAGTACCATGTAGGCCTCCGCTGCCTTGGCCGCAAGGTCCGGTCCGGCCTTATCAACCGACGACCGGTGGGCAATGCCCGCAAGCACTTCGCGCTCCTCATCGCTGGCGTCGGCTTGAAGGTCTTCGGACAGTGCCGCCGAACTCCGTACCTCGGGCAGGCATACAGATCCCAGGTAGGACAACGCCTGGGCCTTGCTGCTGGTGATCAGCGCCCGCGTCAGGCTGAACCGGTTGCGGCCAGGCGGCAACTGACCTAACGCCAGGTCGAACAGCCGCACCGCCGTGTCGTATTTGCCTGCCCACCGCAGCTGCTGCCCTATATCCTCGAGCAGCCGGACCACCAGCAGCGGTGCTCGGTCGTCGGTCGACTCTCGTGCCGCTTGGAGTCCGTAGAGGAGATATTTTTGGGCCGGGCCGCCCATTCCGCTGTCGTGGCTCATCCAACCCGCCAGGCCTGCCAGGCCTGCGATTGCCACGAGCAGTCGGTTACCGACCGTCTCGTCATAGCTTGCATGTCGCGCCAGATCTACCGCGTATTTCAGCTGGCCTACGGCCGCCTCACGGCTCAGGCCCCCGCCGGTGCGAGCGTCTAGGGCCGCGAAGTGCCGGGTGGCCGCTTCGGTGCTTTCGACCTCGTCCATCCCGATCCGCCTTGTCGCGTCCGCGGGCGCACGCAGACCCCCAGGTGCGACGTTCAGCCATCGCGTGAGCGGGTCGACCAATGTGGCGCCCGTTGCTGCGCTTATCGAGGCCGCTAAGGCTTCGCGTCTGGATAGCATGTCAGCTCCAATGAAGGCTCCCAGGTCATCCAGCGTACGCGTCGGCACCCAGGCCTGCAGATAGGCCGGCGCCGGCCCTTGTCCCTCCCGCAATTCCGGCCACGCCACTTGTACCGGGATCGGCACACCCCAAGCGCGTGACAGGGCTTCCGCCACCGCCTGCGGGTTCTGGCAGACAGATCCCGCCAGCCACCGTTTGACCGTTACGTGATCGTAGAACAGCTTGAGACCAAACACTTCCCAGCCGCAGGCGTTGACCGCCATAGCGAAACGTTCCAGGGAACGGAAACCTCCGCCTTGGATCAGGGCTGCCAACCCTGGATTGGCTATGCGTTTGGGCAGCTGCAGCTGCATCTTCTACTCCCAGATGATCTTCGAATTAACGGGGGTCAATTTGCTGGACGATGCGGACCGCAGGATAACCCGGGGCTCAGGTGCATGGGATGCCTACGCACCGATTGCGCACCCCCACGGTTAAGCAGCCATTGTCTCTACCCCGATCTAGCGGAGGCGGTTGTCTTGTTCCATGGCAGCGCCACGGATGACAACCCCGCGACCGTCATCCAGGGAGGGGCACGATCGGTATCGGGCACCGGTCGAACGGTGCTGCCGCCAACGGCCCCGGTCGCACGCGAGGTGCCACGCGTTGCGGCCGGGTGCCGACGGACGTGCAGATCGGAGGTTCGTCTTGTCCAACAGCCACCTGCGTCTCGTCGTAGACAACCGAAAGCCTCCCGACCCGTGCAGCTGCCGTACCTGGGGATTGCTGCGAGCCTTCAGCCGTGACCTCGTTCTCGATGACCTCATGCAATGGGCCAAGCTCTGGCACGGCGTCGGTCTGACACTCACAACTTGCGGCGAACACGTTGTCGTCTCAGGCCTCATGGCCACTATGCGCACACGTGGCGGCGCTCGTCGTGTGCTGACCGACTTGTGTTCCTGGGCCGATTGTGCCCGCGTCACCTTGGAACTTGCAGCCGATGGACTCTGGTCGGCCGGATCTGGCCACCCCACCGCTTTCTATGTCTCACTGGGCTTTCGACGTGACCCGGCCCAACCAGCGCTCTTCGATCTGCCCGGCTCCCTCATTCGCCACCCCATTAGAGGCCAGGCACATGTTCGCCTCTGATTCAGCTACCCATTACTGACATAGGAGCAACCGCAACCATGAATATCACGAAACTCGTCATCACTGGACATGACGACGCTGCCATCCTGTTCGCCACCACCCTGACTGAGGACGAAGCCAAGGTCGTGCGGCCGGGCACGGACGAAGAAGGTGAAACCGTGATTGGTGAATCACACCAGAAAGCCACGGACGTCTTCGCTGCCATCCGCGACCTCATGGACGACGTCGTCAACGCTTCCACGAAGGACTGACAAATGTCCTTCGATGAACTGCTCATCACCGGCTACTGCGGGGACAAGTCCCGCTTCACTGTCAACGTCGAGCCTGGCTGCGCCACGGTGGTGCTCACCCGCACCAACGCACAGGGCGAGACCGTGGTGGATTCGACCTGGAAGCAGGCGACCGGTGCTTTTACCGCACTCCGCGAGGTGCTTGACGGTCTTGTGGCGGTGTCGCCGGCGGATTCTTCTTAATTAAGATAGGCGTCTATGTCGGGATAGTCGTACACGGTTGCCGGGCGCGGGTTAGGTCGTCGCCTTTCCGGCTGTTAGGCGCTCGCTAGCCCTCGTGGCGAAGACGAGCGAAACGCTTCATGAAGTCGGCTCGTGGCTCGTCGGAGCTGTATGCATTCTGGTGCTTGGCGATCGCGCATCCCGTTAGTTGTGCCATCAAAACTCGACGCAGTCGAAGCGTTACCTTGTGTAACTTCCTTGGATACAGAAAAGGGCCTGCAGCGCGCTGAAGGCGCGGATGTGTTTCCATCGCGAACGCCTCGCGGTCGATGTCGTTCTATGGCGGGTCGATTCGCGACGTGCGGGACGAAGTCAGATAGTTCGTCCTGAGCGGACCTCTGACCCTGTCAACTCGAAAATTGCGCCGCCGCTCAGCTTCTGCCCGAGCTTTCCCGGCTCTAGGCACGGTCAGGCGATGCATCCCGGCAGCCAGCGCCGGGTTCGCCGTCGGCAGAGTCCACGACACCTTGGACGGTCAGGCAAGTAGGTGAACGCCCCGGTAGTGATCGCAGCCTGACGTTGATCAGTTAGTTACTGGGGGAAGCGTTCCGCATATGAACCAGATCGTATTGGTCGTCACGCACGCGCACGGACAGGTTGTGAGCCCGTGTTGACAGGTGAGCCGACGCTGAGCCGTGGACGGTAACCTGACCCGGTGCCTATTTGGGTCCAGGTGGTAGCTCTCGGCTTACCGATGGTGATCTCTTTAGCGGCTGTGTTCTACGCCCGCCGATCGGCTGTGTCGTCGTCGGCCTCGGCAGAAGCGGCGCGACAAACAGCGAGAGTTGATCGCGAGAGCTGGCACGCTCAGCGTTCGCCGAAGCTTGAGGTTCGGCTGGAGCTCAGGGGCTCTAGGGGCTTCGAGGTTCCGGGTATCGCGTTGGAAAACGTCGGTGTTACAGAGTGTGAGCAGGTCGACGTCACGCTTGAGACTGCCACAGGCTCTCGGCAGACCATTTCCGCTTTCAAGATTGGGAGCGGCGGATGGTTCGGTCCGTGGAAGGTTTCCTCGTTGCGTCGTGGGGACGTCGCATGGCATGAGGTGCTTCCAGCGGACCCCCACGGCGGGCGGACGATGGTGCGTTGCGTCTGCCTTGGCTACGACGGCGAGGTGTGGGCGGTGCGCCTTCCGCTTGATTCGGCAAGCCTTGCGGGACAGCCTCGGGAGAACACGCTAGACCGTGACGTGGTCTCCGGAGGCTGAGATGGTGTCTTACGCTGCGGATTTGTCGTGGACTCTTGGATTGCGCGAGTTGATCGACCGCTACGGCGCCATGAAAGCCACGCCACGTGGTGGCGAGCGTCGACGAGGTCAGGAGTTCAATGGCCTGATCGCCGATACGCTGCGACACTGGGGCGCGGACGACGTTGAGGCGAACATCAGAGGGATGGACGGCCGCGACGAGATCGACGTCGCCTTCCGGTTAGGCGGCATCCGGTACCTGCTGGAAGCCAAGTGGGAGGCCAAGCCGATCTCGGACGAGCCGGTAGGCAAATTGGCTGGTCGGCTTAGGTCACGGCTGGGCGGCCCGCGCGGAATCCTACTTTCCATGTCGGGATTCACTCGCCATGCGGCGCCTGCGGCAGAGCGTGGCGACCAACCATCCGTGCTTCTAGCTGATCGCTCGCATTTCGAGGCCATGCTCAGTGGACTGGTGTCACCCGACGTACTGTTGCAGGAACTGGAGCGCCACCTTGCCGCGCGCGGCGGCGTCTCCGCGAGTCTGACCGACCTGATGCTCCACCATGACCCTCCGCCATCGATGGCGTCTATCCACGATGGCGCTCCTGTCAATGATGTGGCTGGCGGGATCACCGCCCGCGCAGTCATGGTGGGCGAGGCCGGTTGGCCGGAGTGCGACTCGCTGAATGCGTCCATGGTGAGCGATTCACTTCTGATCTCCACACCGGACGGCATTGTCGATCTCGCCATCGGAACAGGATCCAGCCGGTGGGCGCTACCCATGGCAGGCTGCCACGGCGCCACCCTGGCCACGAGCGACGGCTCTCTGCTGACCATCTCCAGCTTCGCGGCGATCCGATGGACCGGCAAGGGCATCGACATCCTCGGCGGCGCACTCACCGGAAATGCCACTCTCCTTGTCGGACCGGACGGAGCAATGTGGGCGTTCCAGAACACGGGTGAGAACCACAACAGCGAGGTGTCCCTAATACAACTAGGCGACAGCCTCGGCACGCAGACGTCCCACGCCATCGAGTTCCCCGCGTGGAACGCTGCCTGGCTCGAGGACAAGCGATTCTATCTCGCCGCAGATGGTTACTCGGCCGTTGTAGATCTCGCAAGGTCAAACCAGGTTCCCCAGGAAAGCTGGCAAATTTCTCCGCAAGCTGGCCCACGATCCATCGTCGTGTCTGGCCCATCGACGGTTCTCACCTTCGCTAGGGCGCAGGGAGTGAATGTTAGCCTCGTTCAAATCAGCACGAAGACCGGTTCAACAGGACAGCTGCTTCAGGTCCACGCTAACCGCGCACTGGGGATGACCCGTGGCCGTAACGGTCGGCTGTATCTGCTTGCTGACCAGCGCGGCAACGAGCGGTTCCCGCGGCCCGTTCTGCTCGAAGTCCTCGGCGTGACGTAATTGGGGGCTCCCATTACATCCTTCTTACTTAACTGGCGGAGTGCTTGTATACGAAACCTGCCGTATTCCCTCGTGGATCACGGCTCGACTGGCGCCGTCAGGACGGGGCGGCATTCTCGCTACGCCGCTAATGCCACCTACGTGTACACCGCCGAGACTCAAACGACGCGGGGTGTAGTGACTGGACGCCCCTCATATCCGACAATCCCAACGCCCGGACACACCTATCGTTCGGATCAGACGGACTCCAGAACACGGGATGAGAACAGGGAGGGACAAGTGGATCGGCACGAGAAGAAGCAGCTCCGCGACCGCATCGGAGAACGCCTGGATGTCGCCGGTGCGCGCCTGACGGACGACGAGGCGACTTTCCTGGCCAACTTCGTCGATGAATACGACGAGACCTACAAGGGCCGTACGGAGACCCGCACCACGAGTCGTGACGGCTGGAGCTCCGACGGGAAGTACACGCGGCAGGAGACGTTCTCCGACACGTTCACCGACGACGTCGGCATCCGCCAGGACTACGAGTACAAAGACGATGACGGTCAGAGCGGGGCGTCGTCGAACGAGATCAGAGATGCCCGAGGCATCCTGAACTGGTTCAGAGATCGCTCCTGACTGGTCGAGCGGATGCTTGCTGATGTGCGTAGAAAAGTTGGTCAGTGTGAGTTGAACCGGACCTGCGGATCACCACGGCCGGATCGACGGCTCCGGCCTCAGCGTGTGCGTGGCGGGTCCGCCGCTCCATTGTGCTCGAAGGCCTCTGCTCGGCACGTTCTCGACTGGCTGGGCAGGGTCGTTTAGAAGGGCTACGTTAAGGCGGATGCTTGTCTTCGTAGGCGCGATAGGGAGGATGCGTACCCGCTCGTCTTCGCTCGGCTACGTAGCGGCGCCCCCCGCGGCAATCGACGTCCGCATGCGAGGATCAGGCTATGGCACTGATCTCCGCCAATGCCCTGGCCGGATACCTTCTTGAGGAGGCAATCGCCTTCCTACTCAGCTCGAACGGATATCGGCTCCTGCAGCACTCGGACGCTGACGAGCAAGCCTTGCGCCAGGCGGGACACGGTCTGCTAGTTCGCGGCCGAGGCGCTGATCACCAGGCTGACGTGTTGGGTGATCTGCTGATGCCGACACCGTTCTCACTGCCTGTTCGGCTGTTCGTCGAGGCGAAGAACCGCGGCTCGAAGGTGGGTCTGGCGGAGGTGCGCAACGCCCACGGCGTCATCGATGACGTGAACCAGCAGTATTCGACCGAACTATCGACGTCTTACCGGCATCCGCTACGCCGGTACCAGTACCGCTACGCGTTGTTCTCGGCGGCCGGTTTCAAGAAGGACGCGCAAAGCTATGCGCTCGCTCAACAGATCTCGCTCGTCGACCTATCCGGGCCGGCGTTCGAACCCCTCGTAACCGCTGTGGAAAGAGCGGCGGACCTGATCCACACGGAAGCCACTGCTGCGGACCTCACCACCTTCCCCGTCCGGCAAGTAAGAACGGCACTACGAACCGCTTTCGGCAAGGCAGGAACCGGGTCGATCTTGGCGGGGATGCCTACCGACGGCACTAGCGGCGGGCTGCCAGCGGATCGGCTGGCGTCCTGGGCGGCCAGCACAGCCGCCGAGGTGCAAGGTTCGGAATCCGGCGAAGGACTCATCCTGGGCTTCCCCGCAGCGCCGTTCATTCTGGCCATGCACCCCGATAGCATGAATGACTTCGAGACCTTCATCGCCAACCACGGCTCTGACATCCGAGTGAATATCCGTTTCGGCCGCGAGGGGCCTCGTGGAGACTGGACCATCACCCCCGTCGAAGATCCTGAGGCTTTCCGGCTATCGTTTGGTCTCCCCGGCGCGCTCGAGATCTGGCTGCTGTCCGTGCCCGCGCAGGAACGCCGGCGAGCGGCAGACGCGAAACGGACCTTACTGTCAACGATCAGCCTGTTCCTGGAGGACCGGCTGATCCAGTTGCGATACCAACCCGTGCAAGCACCGCCCCGGTCGGCCTCGGAAGAGGACGAGCACGCTCAAGGTGACGCGGGGACTGACGCCGCCGATACCTCCGTCCTGCGACGCGAACTCCCCGCACAACCTCGGCACCGCAGACGTCCCGAGCCGCCGATAGTGATCGACAATCAGGCCGAGCGGGTGCCACGCGACGTTCGGGGTTGGTCGGTAACAGCGGCTGTGGAGCTGATGCGCGTGCTCGACACCTCCTACCCGATGCGGGCGACCTTGATCCGTACCGCAGCACGCCAACGCGGTCGGCTGGAGCGGAGCCAGGTATACGCGATCGCCGATTTCCCACCGGATCGGACGTTGCGCGGCCTGACACGTCCCACAAACCGCATCACAGCTATCCTCATCGAACAAGGCCGCCTTCCCGAGGAACTCGAGTATCCGTTACAAACGGGCTACGACCACGGGGTCCAAGCAACTCACTTCACCGTGCCGCCCGACCTCGTGGCGGCACTTCGAGCCCTCGGGCCACCACGAGGCATCTGACGTAACCCTCTCCCAGTTGAACCGGCAACATCAGCGGGCAGCCACGGAAGGATCGATGTCCACAGCGAGTCACGCTGCTCCGCTGGCTGCCTGGAAGGAGGGAAGTCACTCGAACGAAGTACGCTTGTACTGTCGAAAGCATTGGCGTGTAACGGGTTACGGAACCGTGGATGTTGCATCAGATGCAATCATTCCTGGTTAACGATGCGGCGGATCTTGGCGATCCGCGTCACCCACGAGTCGAGCTTCGTCAACTTTACGAAATCGCCGGTGTGTGGTGATTGGACGATGATGCCCTGGCCGATGTACATGCCGACGTGGCCGGGGTCATCCATGGTCCCGCCTGAGCCCGGAATGAATACCAGATCCCCGGGTTTGAGCTCGGCGACGCTGGCCACGGGGGTACCGAAGTGCTGCTGGTCGTCGGTGACGCGCGGAATGGCGATGCCGGCGGCCCGGTACGCCTGCTGCATCAGACTGGAGCAGTCGCACTGTTTACGGGGATCCCCGGAATGTGGGTCGGTGCAGGAACCGCCGAAGTGATACGGGGTTCCGAGTTGCTGCAGCGCCCACCAGATCGCGATGGCGACCGGAAGCGGGGTGTTGGCGGGCAGGGTGAAGTCGGCGGGCAGATGCTCGCCGATGGCGGACATACCGTCGCCGCTGTTGCAGCCAGAGGTCATGCCGGTGGTAACGGCGACGATCGCGGCCGCATCTGTCTCCCAGCGCGCATATCGATCGCCGAACGCGGAACGTTGAACGGCCTGGGCTGCGTCGGTGAGTGGCATGGTTTCCCAGCCGGGGATGGTGAGCAGCTTGTCGTAGAACTTGGTCGAGGCATATACCGGGTCCATGATCTGTTCGGGGGTGCCCCAGCCCTGGCTGGGTCGCTGCTGGAACAGGCCAAGCGAGTCGTGGTCGTTGCGGTCGCCGAGATGGCCGTGGTTGTGTAGCGACGATTCCTGGATGGCGATGGCGACCGCGATGATCTGGCCGCGGACGGGGATTCCCCGGCCGGTGCCGACGGAGACGATGACGGCGGCGTTGCCCAGTTGCTCGTAGTCGTAGCCGGCGACCGTTCCTGCTGACGTTGATGTGGATGGTTGCGAGCCTGGGCTGCACGCTGCGGTGGCGCCTGACAGGCCGATGAGCCCGCCGATGCCGCAGATCGCGGCGCCGACGGTTCCAAGCATTAGGTAGGTGATGGCGCGGCCGGTCATGACCGGCTCCAGGGGTGCGGATACATGAGGGATCCCTTTCGCAAGGCGGGACGCGCCGCGGCTATTGGTGCTCGGGGCGCGGAAGAATTTCGGTGAGCAGCGTTGGGCCCGGGGGCGGCACGGTCGCGGGGGACCGGGGCCGCCCCTGGCCGGGACGGGTGGGTTTAGGCCGAAGCCGGGATGGGCTCGCCTGGCTGGTGACCGTTGAGCGAGGCCACCTGGTGTTGGATGGCCAGCTGGGCGAGGCGGATCGCGGGCGGCACTGGGTCGTCCAGCAGCCCGGTCGGGCCGACCGCGCGGATGCGTTGCACGGTGCGCAAACCGATGCCGAGCCGGTCAGCCAGAGTCTTGCTGCCGGTCTTGGGTTCGTGGCGGATCTGCTCCCATATCTGGCGCCACCGGTCGTATTCGTCTTGCTTGCTGGGCACGGTACGTAGCGCGTCGGCGGGCATGACCGCGGTCAGGCCGGGCAAGGCCGGGCTGCCGGTGGTGTCTGCTGGTCTGGTGGGTGGGTTGAGCTGGATGAGGATGCCGGCGGCGATGGCGTCGACGTTCATGCCGTCACGGATTTTGGCGGCCAGGGTGTCGGTGTCGGTGCCGGTGACGGCGATCGAGGCGAGGATCGGGTCGTTGTGTTGTTCGGTGACGTAGCGGTGGACGTGGGCGAGCAGCGCGGCGTGGCGCTGCTGGGCGCGCACCTGCTCGCGTGCGGCTGCCAGGGATTCGAACAGGCTGTAGCCGTGCTCCAGGGCCAGGTCGCGGGCCAGGCGGGTCAGCGCGGGTTCTTTGATCCAGCGCATGATGCCGTAGACCGGTGGGGTGGCGTCGAGCTTGCCTGCGGCGCGCAGCGCGTCGCGGCGGCGGGCGGCTGAGTGCATGAGCCACACCGAGTAGGCGAAGCATCCGAGGCCGCCGAACACGACGGCCAGATACGGGGTGTCGTAGTGGCCGATGACGTTGATGCCCACGCCGACGGTCATCGACAGCGCGGATAGCACTCGCCAGCTGATCGCGGTTTCGCCGAGGCGCTGCCGGTGATCGGCGAACGCGGAGGTGACGACACCGCCGAGGTCGATGACCAGAGCGAACGGGGCCACGATCGCTGCTCGCCAGCCCAACGGCAGGGTCTGCGGCCAGGGGGCGGTGGTGACCCCGACCCAGATCTGACCGATGCTGGAGCCCACAGCGGCGATGGCGTAGAACAGGTAGGCGGCGCGTTCGACGATGGCGCCGTCGCGGATAGTGCGCAAGTGCATGGCTGTCCTCCCTGATGCGGGATGGGCGCAGCTCATGCGTCCCGTGCGGCGGGGACGCATGAGCCTTGCGGCTTAAGGCGTCCCGCCTGTGGCGGGATCTGGCTGTGTGACGTGCGTGAGCGGGATGCGGCGCAGCGACACAGATCTGTGGCGCGGTTACGAAGTCTGCGCCAGGCCGCGTCAGTGGTTCTGGCGCCGGGTTTCCGGTGTGGTGGCACCGGCGTCAGGACGCGTCTTACGGCGACACCCTGCTGTGTCACGGCCGCTGGCCTGCGGCCGTGCTTCTGCTACACGCTTTCGCGTGTGCGGCAAGGGGACCCGGCGAAGGTGTTGGCGGGCAGCGCTTTCATCGTGATGGTGCTGGCGATGATGTGCGCTGGTTAGTCCCACCACAGCCGGATGGACGCGACACGCTCGGGTGGCGCCAGCCGGTAAGCGACATGCCGCACCGGGTCGGCGGTGCCGGCGAACAGGATCGCATCGGCGCGGCACGACACGGCAGCCTGGCAAATGGACTCGACCAGAGCGGCGCGTTCGCTGTCAGGCACAGGCACCGCCAGGGCGTTGTCGCCGCCGTTTTGCTGCTGGCGGGTGAACGGTATGGCCAGCTGGATGAATGGGCTGGAGTCGCGGCCGACGGTCACGGTGGACAGGTCGTCCCACATCGGCCCGAACGCCGCGGCAACCTGTGTGCCCGTGAAGTGGTTGCACGCGACGATGGCTTCGACCAGGCAGGTTTCGAAGGCCGCCCGGTCCGGCATGTCGATGCCGAAATGCAGGCTGCGAAGTGTCAGGCCGTGGTGATCGCCGTAGCCGAGGCGGACGAACTGCACCACCTGCGCGTCGGGCAGCGCCCACAGGGCGGCATGTGCCAGCCGGGCCAGCACCGCAGTGATCGCGGACTCCGCGACGTTAGGTGCGGTGCGGGACCGGACGGTGGCCCGCTGCAGCCGGTCCAGGGCGGTGGCCAGGGCCGACTGCTGATCGCTGTCCAGCGAAACCTCGTGCGGTCCGGTGTCGTCGAGGGCCTCCAGTTTGGTCTGGGTGACGGCGAGCGCGGCGCGCCGGTATGCAGCCAGGTGCAGCGGTGCGGCGAGCATACGTCGGCAAGCTGAGCGGGCATTGGCCAGCTCCTGCTGGGTGTGGAAGGTCAAGGTCAGGTCGGGCACGTGTGGTGTCCTTTCTCATGGGTCCGGGCACGGCCGTTTGGCCGTGCCCGGTACGCGATGCGCGATGGTGGCCGGGCTTCGGCCATTGGTGTGATGGTGGTGGTGGATGCGGCGGGCTGGGCCATGCCCTTGGGCGTGGCCGCCGTGTGACCGGGTCAGGCGCCGGGGTGGTGCGCTGCGGCGCCGCACATTGCGCAGATCCAGCCGTGCCGCACATGCGCGGCCGTGGCCGAGGGCTGGGTGCGGTCGCAGATCAGGCAGGTGATGGTGCCGTCGGGCGCGACTGCGTGTTGGGCCGCTTCGCGTTCGGCCATCGCGGATACCACCGGGCCTAACTGTTCGGTGATGCCACGGGTCAGAGCCGTCATGGCCTCATCGGTGGCCATCGCAGTGACGAGCTCGTTGCCGCCGCATCGCGCCAAGCGTTGCGCAGCGGCCCCGACGATGCGGGCGAGCATCTGCGGTACAAGGGTTTCGGTGGCGTTCGTCTCGTCGGGGTAGGGCATCGTGTGGTAGAGGAACTCGGCGAGCACCTCGCCCAGGCCCAGAGTGGCGTCGTCGCGGATGAGCCGCAGGAGGGGCTCGGACAGGATCGGCCCGCGTTGGCGGTGCACGAGATCGAGGCGGTACCAGGTGCGTTCGAGGGCTTGGCGGCCGTGGAACCGCCCGCCTGGCAGCCGCCACGCGAACGCATCGAACACGACCTGGTAGAGGCCGCGTTCGTCGGGATGCACGATCTCGGCGCGTTCGTTGTCGGTGCCGGCCCGGTGAGTAATGATCAGGCTGGTGTTGTCCGAAGCCCAGTCGAGGCGGGCGACCTGCGCGGTTCGGGCCTGGCGGCTGATCCCGTACAGGTTGCCGCCGAGTTTGGCGGCGACTCGCTCAACCTCTTGCCGGTCGATCATGGGCCGGATGGTGTGGTCGTCGGGGCTGTGCGGCCGGACATCGATTAGCGCATACAGCGACAGGGTTTCCTCGGCGGTGGCCGCCGGGTTGTCTTCGACGACGTGTTGCCAGGCTTGGCCTTGGTAGGCGCGTGGTGCGGGTTCAAGGTAGTGCCAGCCCACAGATTTCCTCCGATCACTTTGCTGGGCTGTGCCAGTGCGGAATGTGCCTACCGGTACAGGAGTTCTCGGCCGGTGGCGGTCTGTGGTGGTCAGCGTGGCGCGGTGTAGACGTCGTTGCCGCCCACCGAGATCCGTATCGGCACGGTGCCGCGAGGCTGCAATGCCAGCCACGGTTCGGCCTCGTCGAGGTCGACGCTGACGTGCAGGGTGCCGTCCGGGTCGATGTAGCCGAAGACCAGCACGCCAGCGATGCGTACCGCCGGGTAGGCGACGTCGAATGTGGACGGTAGAAACGAGGCGTTCAGGTTGGCCGCCGCGGCGGTGATCGCGGTGGAACGCTGCCGTAGCCGGTACTGGCCGGCCCGTATCGCCCACTCGTTGGGGTCGGCGCCGGGCAGCGCGATGTCATTGTGGGTGTCGGCGAAGTGTTGCGCCCGTGCGGCGATCTGGTCGCAGCAATGCGCTGCGGCCGCGTACAGGCTGGCGTGGGTGAGCGTGTGTACAGGGCTGGCGTCGGCACCGGGGCCGGCACTGGCGCTGATGGAAAGGCGCAGCGCCTGAGCGTGGGCGGCCAGGGTCAGGTGGTAGTGAAACTGCGGGGCCCGTGTGGTTGCGGTTAGCTCGTTGCCGGGTAGCAGGATCGCGGGCAGGCTGGCCTGCCCGGTGGCGTACCGGCAGTAGGTGGCGGCGCTCAGCGGAAGGTTGTTGCCAGTGGCCCAGGTGTAGTAGTCGGCCAGTGCCGGGACGGTGAACAGCGGTTGGGCGCTGGGCGACCAGAACCGATGTGTGGCGATGACCCGGAGTCCGTCCTGTATGTCGACGGTCATCAGTGCGGTGGTGTCCACAGAATTCCTTCCAGTGGCAGACGAAGCGAAGCCATGGCGCAATGCGCGACAGCTATCGGGGAGGCGGAGGCCGGTTGTGTGAGGCCTGTCTTTGACGCCATGCCCAAACGGGATTCAGGTCATGCGGCGTCGGCAGGTGTCAGCGGATTCCGGCGTCGATCCAGCTGAGGATCGTGTCCAGATCTTCGCCATAGGCGCTGCTAGCGACCTGTTCGAGGCGGTCGCGGGCCGCTGACGGGTCGGCTTCGGTCCAGCCCTTTTCCATGTACAGGGAGGCGGCGTTGACAGCCAGGTTGAGCGCGTCGCGCAAACCTTCTTCACCGGCCTGCTTCACCTGCAGCAGATCGTCGGCGACCGCGTTGAGCACGTCGGCGATGTTCATTGCGGCTTCTGCCCGCTCAGCGATGGCTGGCCGCCGACCGCGGCGACTGCTGCGACGGTTGGCTCGCGGTGCTGCTGCCCGTTCCCGAGGTTGAGGCGGGCGGCGATGACTGCGCCCAGGCGCAGCGTGTTGGTCACCGTAGGCAGGTGTCGGCGTTGCCATCCGTTCAGTGCCCCGGGCAGGTCGGCGTGGTGGCGTTGGTGTTGGGTCAGGGCGGTGACCAGTCCGGCGGCTTGTTCGATGCCGTTGTTGGCGCCGCGGGCGGTGTGTGGGCGTACCGGTGCCAGGGCGTCGCCGAG
>Ga0075418_10001514_pt1 | contig 26366 bp, 31 predicted proteins | sample SoiMetdeltSBSDD2_FD_81776 | JGI IMG/M metagenome (GOLD analysis project Ga0075418, IMG submission 81776) | Bulk soil microbial communities from a Populus tree surrounding site in Tennessee, USA - Soil MetaG P. deltoides SBSDD2 | ecosystem: Environmental > Terrestrial > Soil > Tree plantation...
GTCCCTCGAGCAGTTCCATCACGTAGTAGAACCCGCCGTCGTCGGCGATCCCGAAGTCGAAAAGGTCCACGGTGTGGGGCGATCGCAGGCGCGCAATGACCTGCGCCTCGCGCTCGAACCGGCGCCGCGCGTCCTCCGACACTCTCGCGGTACCGTCGCCGGCGAGCGTCGGTCGAATCAACTTGATGGCCGCCGGGCGCGCCAGCAGCCGGTGCTGGGCCTTCCACACCTCACCCATGCCGCCCTCGCCAAGCCGCTCCACCAGGCGGTAGCTTCCAAGCTCGCGCGCCCGGCTCACTTCGGCGCCGAGCGCATACACGACGCGGGCGCCAACGTAGGCCATCACGACGACCAGAAGGTAAGGGAAGACGAGCCCGAAGAAAAACTGGAGTGTATTGGGGAGGAAGAACACGTTCCCCGTGCTCATCCCCGCCGCGTATACGACCGGCACGGCGCTGACCGACCCCAGCGCGGCGAAAAGAGCCCGTCTGGGCGGAGTCGGCACGACGACCGTGAACAGGACCGTCCACACGGCCACCCACGAGAGTCCAAGGAAGGAGACGGTCGCCTGGGTTACCCCCCTGGGATCGAGAAATTCCGCCGCGGCGATGCCGTAGCTCCCGGCGACCTCGAATACAAGCCCGATGTTCAACGCGACTCGACGCGGAACCCGATCGCTCCCAAGCAATGCGGCGACGACTAGCGCCATGGCGATTGAGATCGCCGGCGGCCCCCACAGCATGAATCTGCCAAAGACAAAGGCTCGATCCTGTGGAGACAACATTGCCGGGAAGAGTCCCGCCATGAAGAACACGAACGCGTACAGCAAGGCGATCGTGCGCAGCCGCGAGGCCGACTGGTTGAGCAGATCCTCGGGCAGCTCGGTCGGAAAGCGCCGTGAACGGGTGGTGCCGCGCGCCGGATGCGGCAGGAAGAGCGTCGGACCGGCTGCCGGCGATTCCATCGGCGTCAGGATGCGTGTCCGCGAATTGCGGACAGAAAGATCTCGCCCAGGTCGTCAGCCTTGCGCGCGCCCACCCCTTTCACGGCAAGCAGGGCGTCGATCGAGGTCGGCCGAAGGCGGGCCATCTCGCGGAGCGTCGCGTCGTGGAAGATGACGTAGGGTGGCACTCCGCGCTGCCGCGCGGTTTCGAGCCGCACGGCGCGCAGCCGCTCGAAGAGCGAGCGATCGACGTCCTGCCACGATTCCGCCTCGACCCGCGACCGAGGGCGGGCCGCATCCTTGCGCGGCGTCCGCTGCCGAGCCAGGGCAAGGCCCGGGCAGCTCGCCTCGTCTTTCAACAGGGCGACGCCCCTTGCCGTCAGCGCGAGCACCGAATACGCATCGTCGGTCATGCGCAGCAGACCGAGCGCCGTGAGCTGCTGGATGTATCCGCGAACTTCGGCCACCGAGGCGTTCGGCAGCAGGCCGAACGTGCTCAGCTTGTCGTGCCCCCTGGCCACGACCTGCTCGTTGGCGTGCCCGCGCAGGACGTTCGCGACGTGCATCGCGCCGAAGCGCTGCCCGACCCGTACGACGCACGACAGGATCTGGCGCGCCACGAGCGTGGGCGTGACCGCAGGCTCGAGCTCGTCGAGGCAGTAATCGCACGCGCCGCAGCGGCTGCCGTCATATCGGTCTCCAAAGTATTCCGCGAGGTGCCGATGGCGGCATCCGACACTGGCGGCGTACTGCTCCATCTGGCGCAACAGTGTGCTGCTCGCGTCGTTCAGCTCGCCGTTTCCTTCGAGCATGACGCGCCACCTCATGAAGTCCGCTGTCGAGTAGATCAGCAGACATTCCGCTTCGAGTCCGTCGCGTCCTGCGCGTCCTGACTCCTGCTGATAGTGCTCGATTGATCGCGGCGCTCCCGCGTGCACCACGAAGCGGACGTTCGAGCGATCGATCCCCATCCCGAAGGCGACCGTCGCCACGATGACGTCCACGCGTTCGCTGAGGAAGGCATCCTGGTTTCGGCTGCGATCGGCGTCGCCAAGGCCCGCGTGATAGGGAAGCGCGGGAATACCTTCACCTGTCAGCCACGCCGCCAGCGCGTCCACCTCGCGCCGCGAGGTGCAGTAGATGATGCCGCCTTCTTTCCGGTGCCGCGCCAGGACATCGAGAAGCTGGCGCTTCAACCCGCCTCTCGGCAGCACGCGGTACAGCAGGTTCGGACGATCGAAGGATCCAACGATTTCGAGCGGATCGTGCAGGCCGAGCTGCGCGGTAATGTCGCGGCGGACCCTGGCCGTCGCGGTGGCCGTGTAGGCGTGCACGCTCGTCCCGGGCAGCAGGTCCCGCAACCGTGCGAGCTGACGGTATTCCGGCCTGAAGTCATGGCCCCACTGGCTGATGCAGTGCGCTTCATCCACGGCGATGAAGCTTACGCCGCACCGGGCGACGAGCGCGAGGAAGCTGTCGCTGCCTTCTCCGACCAGCCGCTCGGGCGACACATAGAGGAGGCGATATCGTCCTTCGCGCAGCCCTTCTACCACCGCGCTTTTTTCGGCCGGCGCCAGCGAGCTGTTGAAGAATCCTGCGGGAACGCCGTTGCCCACGAGCGTATCGACCTGGTCCTTCATCAACGAGATGAGAGGAGACACCACCAGGGCGAGGCCGGGACGCACGAGGGCTGGCGCCTGGAAGCAGAGAGACTTGCCGCCGCCCGTAGGCAGCACCACCAGCGAGTCGCGGCTGGCGAGCACGGCCTCCATCGCTTCGCGCTGAAGCGGCCGGAATGTCGTGTAGCCCCAATAGCGGCCGAGCGCGTCGTCGAGTGAGATGGACGGCCTCCTAGCTGGGACTGGACGCGGCGTAGTGCTCGACGATGCCGTCCACCAGTGCCGCAACGGTATAGGTCTGAGGCTGGATCGTGACCGGGATGCCCGCCTGCTTCGCGGCCTCTGCTGTCACGGGTCCAATCACCGCCACGACGGTGTTCTTGAGCAGATCTGCAGCCGGTTCGGCCCCGTAGATCTTCACGAAGCTGCGTACCGCGGACGGGCTCGCGAAGGTGACGACATCGATCCGGCCATCCAGCAGCAGGCGATAGACGTCGGGATCATGCTCGCGCGGCGCGTCGTCCAGCACGGTGCGGTAGGCGACGACGTCGGTGACGACGGCGCCGGCCTGACGCAGCTGTTCGGTGATGACTTCGCGCCCGATGTCGGCGCGAGGGACAAGGATCCGCTGACCGGCGACCGGGCCAGCGGCGGTAATCGCCGCGACCACGGCCTCGGCGCGGAACTCGCTCGGAACCACGTCCACCTTGATGCCGTAGTGGCGCAGCTTTTCGGCGGTTCCGGTGCCGAGCGCGCAGAGGCGCGGTCCTTTGAGCGCGCGGGCGTCGCCGCCGGTGTCACGGACGGCGAGCATGAACGCCTGCGCGGCATTCGCGCTCGAAAAGACGATCCAGTCGAACTCGTCGGGCGTTGCCGCGGCCGCACGCAGCGGCGCCGAATCCGTCGGCGGTTCGATGCGAATCAGCGGCGCCTGGATGGCGTCGGCACCGAGCATCGTCAGTCGTTCGACCAGCTCGGCTGCCTGGTCGCGGGGCCGGGTCACGAGCACGCGGCGGCCGAACAACGGACGCTCGTCGTACCAGCGCAGATGCGGGCGCAGGCCGGCGACGCGGCCGACGACGAGCGTCGCCGGTGTGCGGCGCGGCGTCTCGCGCAGGATCTCGATCAGTTCGGCAATCGTTCCGGCGATCGTCTCCTGGCCGGGCATCGTGGCGTTGTAAACGGCCACTGCCTGCGTTTCGTCCGGCCATCCGTGCGACACGAGCGAGTCGAGTACGCGCGGGAGCTGCTGGGGGCCGGCATAGCAGACGACGGTTCCACCAAGTTGCGCGAGACTTGCCCAGTCGATCTCGGGCGGCGTGCGGCTCTGGTCCTCGTAGCCGCGCACCAGCGTGATCGTGTCGCCGCCACCCGGATACGAGACCGGCACGCCTGCATAAGCCGGCGCGCCGATGGCTGCGGGCACGCCAGGAACCACCTCGAAGGGCACGCCCTGCTCGTGCAGGAACAACGCCTCTTCGCCGCCGCGATCGAAGACGAACGGGTCGCCCCACTTCAGGCGCGCGACGGTCTTGCCTTCGCGCGCCTTCTCGGCGAGCAGGTAATTGATCGCTTCCTGGGCCATCGGCTGCGGCGACGCCGTGCCAACGTCGATCAGTTCGGCGCCTGGCCGCGCATGCGCCAGCAGTCTGCGTGAAATCAGATGGTCGTAGACAACGACGTCGGCGATGCGCAGGCACTCGAACCCGAGCACCGTGATCAGTCCGGGATCGCCCGGGCCCGCACCGATGAGAAAGACGGGCGATCGCCTCACGGCTGCAGCCCCTCGACGGTCGCGCGGGCCTGCTCGACCTCGGCGAGGATTTCGCCGGCCCCGCGCGCGAGCAGATCGTCCGCCGCGCGGGCACCGAGCCCGGCGGCGTCGGCCAGCGGTCCGCGCACCTCTGCGCGCGCCGTTCGCGACCCGTCAACTGAGATGACGATGGCGATCAGCGCAAGCATGCCGGCCGACTCGGCCGCGTAGGCGCCGATCGGCATCTGGCACCCGCCGCCGAGACGCGTCACAACCGTGCGTTCAGCCGTCAGCGCTGCCGCTGCTGCTCCGTCGTTGATCGTGTTCATCACGCTCGTCGCCTTTTCGTCATCCTCACGCACTTCGACCGCGATAATTCCCTGACCGGGCGCCGGAACGCACGCGCCGGGTTGAAGTGTCGCCGATATCCGGTCCTCGTGTCCCAGGCGAATGAGTCCCGCGGCCGCGAGCACCAGCGCGTCGTATTCGCCCGTATCCACCTTTCGAAGGCGGGTGTCGAGATTGCCACGAATCGGGGCGAAGCGCGCACCAGGAAAGAGCCGCATCAACTGCGCGATCCGCCGGACGCTGCTGGTCCCGATCCGGGGCGACGGCCCGAGGTGACGCACGATGTCCTCGAGCGACATGGCGGGTCCGCTTCGCGGAACCCGCCCTACGGACCCGTCAGACGTGGGCCGGGTTCCGCGAAGCGGACCCGGCGCAGCGAACACGACCGCGTCCCGGGCATCGGCGCGAGGCAGGACGGCGCCGAGGGCAAGGCCATCCGGCAGGACGGCGGGCATGTCCTTGCTGCTGTGCACGGCCAGATCGATCCGGGCATCGAGCAACGCGTCCTCGATCTCTTTGACGAAAAGCCGCTTGCCGCCGACTTCCGACAGCGGCGCGTCTGCCAGCCTGTCTCCCGACGTCTTGATGACGACGATGTCGCAGGCGACGCCGGCGCGGGATTGAAGCAGCGCGGCCACCGTGTTCGCCTGGAACAGGGCGAGCTGGCTGCCGCGTGTGCCCAGCTTCAGGGAGGCCATCGGGATGCTAGTTCTCGCGCGGACGATCGGTGGGTTCCGCTTCGGGCGCCGAAGCCTCGAGCGACTCGGCATCTCCGAGCCTGAACAGGCGGTTCACGGCCTCGGTGTAGGCGGCCTGCGTTTCCTCGTCCGGGAGCGCTTTCAGCTGTTCGGTGGGCTCGAGCAGCAGCTTTTCGACGATCAGCCGCGTCACGTCCTCGACGCGCGCGCGCGCGTCCGCGGGCAGACCGGACAGCCGCGGCTCGAGCCGCTGGAGCTCGGCGCGGCGGATGTCGTCGAACCGCTGGCGAAGGGCGACGACGGTTGGAATCGCCCGGCGCGAACGCTGCCACACTGTGAAACGGGCCACTTCCTCTGCGACGATCGCTTCGGCCTGAGCGATCTCGGCGCCGCGCCGCTCCAGGTTCTCCTGCACGATCCCCTGCAGGTCGTCGACGTTGTAGAGGAACACCTGCTCGATTTCGCTCACCGACGGGTCCACGTCGCGCGGCACCGCCACGTCGATGATGAACAGCGGCTCCGTCCGCCGGCGTCCGGTGACTGCCTGCACATCCTCGCGGGTGATGATGGGCCGCTGCGACCCGGTCGCCGTCAGCACGATGTCGGCGCCCGCGATCGCGCGCCGCATCTGCGCCCACGGGACGGTCCGGCCACTCACCTGCGCCGCCAGCGCGTCGGCGTGTGCCGCCGTGCGGCTGGTAATCACGATCTCCTCGACCCCCTGGCTGCGCAGGTGCTGCGCGGTGAGGGCGCTGATCTCGCCGGCGCCGACGACGAGCACACGGCGGCCTTCGAGCCGGCCGAAAATCTTGCGCGCCAGCGCGACCGCGGCAAAACTGACCGAGACGGCGCCTTCACCGAGTCCGGTCTCGGTGCGGACCCGCTTGCCGACGCCGAACGCCCACTGGAACGTCTTGGTCAGGAGCGGTCCCGTGCAGTGCCGCTCGGCGGCGGCCTGGAAGGCCTCCTTCACCTGACCAAGGATCTGCGGCTCGCCGATCACGAGCGAATCCAGTCCCGCTGCGACGCGGAACAGGTGCCGCGCGGCGGCCATGTCGCGATGAGCGAACAGGTGGGGCATGAAGGCGTCGCGCGGAAGCTGATGATATTCGCTGAGAAACGCGACGATCTCCTGGCGAGCCTGTTCGGCATCGGTGCTGGCGATGTAGATCTCCGACCGGTTGCAGGTGGAGAGGACGACCGATTCGGCGGCGGACGATCGCGTGACGAGCACCTCGACCGCGGCGCCGACGTCGCGGCTCGAGAAATCCAGCTTCTCCCGCAGCTCCACGGGCGCCGTTCGATGACTCACGCCGACGAGAAAGAGGTGCACTCCCGGCGTCCCCTAGAACGTATGGCTGGTGGTGACGAAGTAGCTGATGGGGACGAGATTGAGGAGGACAATCGCGAACCCGAAGACCGACAGCCTCGCGGTGCGGCGGCCGCTCCAGCCCATCGTCCGCCGCGCCAGCACCGCGAACGAATAGACCGCCCAGGCGAAGACCGCGAACAGAATCTTCGGGTCGACCAGCGACGACATCGCCTGAAGATTCGGATCGTCGGGCACCACCGCACGCGCCTGCGCCGCCCAGACCGCTCCCGAGACGAGGCCAATCGTCAGAAACAGCCAGCCGACCGCGATCGCGCGCGCGTTCATGAAGTCAAGCGTCTGCAGCGAGGGCAGACGCGTGTAGAAGTAGCCCAGGTGCTTCTTCTTGATCTCCTTGAACTGCACGATGTAAGTGAGCCCGAGCACTGCCGCGAGCGCGAGGCTCGCATAGGCGAACAGCAGCGACGACACGTGCACCCAGAACCACGGACTGTCGAGGATTGGATCTCTGGCCTCGGCACCCGGCGACAGGGCGGGAATGGTCTGCAGTCCGATCAGCACCGGAATGATGAACACGCCCATCGCGCGCTCGTCGGTCGTGATCTCGAGATAGAGGTACGACAGGGTTAGCAGCCAGACGAACGTCGAGATGGCGCGCGACGGGTTCGCAAACGGCACGTGCCCCACCTCCATCGTCTGCATGCCGATGACGAAGGTATGGACGAGCGCGGCGAGGATCAGAACGGTCGTCGCAACCCGTCCCGCCTGGGGGCTGCGGCGTGCGAAGTGAATGGCGTAGGCGACGCCGGCGGCGGCGTAGAGAACGAGAGGGAGAAGGTTCAACGCGTCGGGGCGTAATAGCCCCGCTTGGTTCGCGGAGTCAGGCCCGGCCGCGCGACCTGCACGACGACGCGGCGGAAGTTACCGTCGTTGCGCGGGTTCTTCGAGGTGTAGCCGAGGGTGTACTGGCTGGCGAGCTCGTCGGCGATCTGGGCGTAGACGCCGTTGAGATCTTCGATCTTCGCCGGGAAGAACGAGCGGCCGCCGGTCTCCTGCGCCAGCTGGCGCATGATGAATTCCGCTTCGCGGAAGCCGCGCGTGTTCGCCTCGGTGCCGCGCAGCGCGATCGTGTAGATCGAGGTTTCCGATCGCTTCGCCAGGTCGAGCACTTCTTCGAACGAGACCAGGCTCGAGGTGTCCTCGCCGTCGGAGAACACAATCAGCGCCTGGCGGCGGACGTCCTCGTCGCTTTGCGCCTTGATCTTGCCGAGCTCCTTGAGCGAGATGTAGATCGCGTTGTGCAGCGAGGTCGAGCCGCCGGAGACCGCCTGGCGGATCGCGCCTTCGAGGTCGGCCTGGTTCGACGTGAAGGCCTGCCTGATCGAGACACGGCTGTCGAAGTCGATGACCTGGGCAAGATCGTTCGGCTTCAGGCGCTTGACGAAATTGGTGGCGGCGATCTGCAGCGTTTCGAGCTTGTCTTCCATGCTGGCGCTGCTGTCGAGCAGCAGCGACAGGGCGATTGGCTGAGGACGGCGCGTGAAGAACACGATGTCCTGCTTGACGCCGTCTTCGAAGACCGAGAAATCGGGTTGCTCCAGGTCGATGATGTAGCGGTTGGCGCCGTCGATCACCGTGACGTTGAGCGAGACGATGTCGATGGTCGTCCGGAACGACGGACGCTGGCCCTGGGAATGCGCCGGCACGGCGGCGAAGCAGGCGAGCATGCAGACGGCGAGGAACATCCGGTTCACGTTACGCCCCACCTTGTCCGCGCGCCGGCGTGCCGCGCATGGTGACCCCGGCGCGACCCGACGCGACTTCGGTCTTCTCCGGCGGAATCAGCGATTCGGGCCGGCCGTACACCACTTTATATTGTGACGAGAGCTGGCGCGCCAGCTTCGTCAGCGCCTGTTCCACGGCCATTTCGGTGAGCAGCGTCACGTGCTGGCCGCCGGTCTGGTCGCTCCCCTGGTCCATGACCAGCCCGCGCTCGCGCTCTTCGGTCGTGTCGAAGTCGAGCACGCCGATGACGATGGCGTGCAGCGCAACGCCGGCGTCCTGCATCGACCGGATGACGTCGCGCGCGTAGCGGTTGGTGAATTCCACGCCGTTGGTGATCACCGGCACGATCACCGCGCGGGTCGCCTCGCGTCGCCGCAGCCCGGCGGAGGTTTCCGTGATTGCGTCGAGCAGCGTCATGCCGCTCGAACTCATCGAAAAGATGCGGCCGGCGGTGTCCTCGAGTCGGGCCCGGCTGGAGGTGTAGTCGAGGAGGATCGTCGGTCGATCGGCCAGTCCGATGATCGCGATCTGATTGTCGCCGGCCAGCGCGCCGACAAAGGCTTTCAGTCCGTCGCGCAGCGACGGGATGGCGCGCTCGGCCGCGGCGCTGTTGTCGACCAGCACGGCGATGTCGATCGGCTCGACCGCCTTCGAGATCCGCAGGACTTCGCGGCGCCGTCCATCCTCGGTGATGACGAAATCAGTGGGACCAAGTCCGTCGACAGGTTCGCCGCGCGAATCGACCGCGCTCACAAACAGCGTGCGTTCGCGGGCGCCCGCCTGGGCATGGATCGAGGGGGCGACGCCTGCCGCCAGCATGAACGTGGCTGAGAGGGTGGAGATCAGCGCCAGACGGAGCGAAAATGCGGCGCGCATGTCTTTCTGAAGCCGAGTATAGCCTTCGGCGCGTTGCCACTGTCAATGTGCGTCTGCTACGATTGATTGTTTGTTTGGACCCCGGAAAGAGCGGCGTGAAGGCACTCCCCGCGAACTCGTCCCGACTGGCAGCCTGAAATCGCTGCAGACGACGATTAGCAGGTCGGGACCGGCGGCGACGGTCAGCTATACCTTGATCGGCGCGATCGTGCTGCTGGGCGGCATCGGCTACGCCCTGGACGAATGGCGCGGCACCTCGCCGTGGTTCCTGTTCGGCGGGCTGGTGCTCGGCCTGATCGTCGGCTTCTACGAGCTGGCCAAGACGATCTGGCGCAAATGAAGCCGGCGTGGTGGATGGTCGGGGCGGCGCTCGGATCGTGGCTCGCGGTGGCGGCGGTCCCCGGCATGGAGAGCGACGTCGAAGTGCTCTTCGGGATGATCGCGCCGCTCGCGGGAGCGGTGGCGACGTGGGTGCTGGTGACGCGCACCTATGCGACGCGGCCGGAGCGGCTGACGCCGCTGATGGTGGCGGCGTTCGGCGGCAAGCTGGTGTTCTTCGGCGCCTACGTCACGGTGATGCTCGGCGTGCTGTCGCTGCGGCCGCTGCCGTTCGTCATCAGCTTTACGGCATATTTCATCGCGCTGCACCTGTTCGAGGCGCTTTGCCTCCAGCGCCTCTTCGGTGACATGAACGGATGATGCAGATCGAAGCACAGGCGACCGAGCACGCGGCCGAAGCGGCGGCGGGAGGGTTCAACGCCGGCGAGGTGATCATCGAGCACGTCGCCAACAGCGGCATCGACCATCCGCTGATTCACCTGCCCACCATTGGCGGCATCGACTTTTCCGTCACCAAGCACGTGTTCATGCTGTGGGTGGTGGCGGCGGTCGTGTTCCTGGTCATCACGACGACGGTGCGCCGATACCTGCGGCAGGATCGCCTGGTTCCGACCGGCTTCATGGGCGCCCTGGAAACGATCGTCGAGTTCATCCGCGACACGGTGGTGGCGCCGAGCCTCGGGCCGAAGTGGACCAACGCCTGGACGCCGCTGCTGCTGACGCTGTTCGTGTTCATCCTGAGCGCCAACGCGATCGGCATGTTCCCAATCTTCGACACGCTGGCGCTGCTCAACCACTGGGTGTTCGGCTTCGGCGAGGAGTCGTTCGTCGGGTTGCTGCTCCACGGCGGCTCGACGGCGACGTCGAACTTCAACGTCACCGCGGCGCTGGCGGTGGTCAGCTTCTTCGCCATCATCGTCGCCGGCTCGAAGGCGCATGGCGCGGTCGGACACTGGAAGAACCTGGTGCCGCACGGCGTGTCGCCGGCGCTGGCCGTGGCCCTGATCCCGATCGAGATCCTCGGCATGCTCGTGCGGCCGTTTGCGCTGACGATGCGGCTTGCGGCGAACATGACGGGCGGCCATATCGCCATCCTGGCGATCCTGTCGTTCGTCTTCATCTTCACGGAGATGGCGGGGCAGATGGTCGGCATGGGGATCGGCCTCGCGTTTTCGGTGCCGCTGGCGGTGGCAATCTCGGCGCTCGAAATTATCGTGATCCTGGTCCAGGCCTACGTATTCACGCTTTTGACGGCCGTGTTCATCGGCATGGCCATTCACGCTCATCACTGAGCCAACGACGGGGAGACGACGAATGGATGGTTTTGCGCTTGCGTATATGGGTGCCGGTATCGGCCTGGGACTGGCCGTGATCGGCGCGGGTCTGGGAATTGGCAAGCTGGCCCAGGGGCTGGCCGAGGGGATTGCGCGTCAGCCGGCCGCGGTCGCCCAGATCACCGGCGCGGTGAACCTGCCGCTCTTCCTGCTCGAAGGCGTTGCGATTCTCGCTGAGGTCTTTGCGCTGCTCATCGTGCTGCTCAAGTAGCCATGAATCCTCTGGTCCAGCCGGATCCCGGACTCTTCATCTGGACGATCCTGACGTTTCTCGTCCTCGTCGGGCTGCTGGCGAAGTTTGCCTGGCGGCCGCTGCTCGACGCGCTGGAGAGCCGCCGCGCGACCATTGCGAAGTCGCTCGAGGACGCCCTGAAGGCGCGCCAGGAGCTCGAGCGGCTGCAGCGCGAGTCGGCCGAGATGATGCGGCAGGCGCGCGTCGAGGCCGAGTCGATCATCTCGCGGAGCCGATCCGACGCCGAGGCTCTGCGTGAGGAGCTGAAGCAGAAGTCGCGCGCCGAGGCGGCGGCGATCGTCAAGAACGCCGAGAAGCAGATCCAGATGGAGACGGCGCGGGCGATCCAGCAGATTCGCACTGAAACGGTGGACCTGTCGGTCGCCATCGCGTCGAAGATCCTCAAGCGCCAGGTGTCGAAGGAGGATCACGAAGGGCTGATCGAAGACACCCTCAAACAGGTGGAAACCCGCCGGCACGTGTGACGAGGGGCCGCCGCGTCCCAGGCTGGCTGCTGGCGGCTGCCTGCACGCTCGGCGGCCTGGCGCTGTTTGCCTGGGTCGTCAGACGAACCGGTCCCGCAGACATCCTCCACGGCATCGAGCGCGTTGGCTGGGGGCTCGCGGCCATCCTGGCGCTGGCGGGCGCCCGGCTCGCTGTGCGCGCCGCGGCGTGGCGGTTGTGCATGGCTCCCGGTACGACGCTGACGTATGGCCGCGCCTTCAGCGCCTTCCTCGCCGGCGACACCGCTGGCACGATTACGCCGTTTGGCATGCTCGCCAGCGAGCCAACCAAAGTCTTTCTGACGCGGCATCACCTGGCGACGCGCGACTCGATTGCGTCGCTCGCCGTCGAGAATCTGCTCTATTCGATATCGGTCCTGGCAATGATCGCGGTGGGGCTTGCCGTCATGCTGGCCACGGTGCCGCTCAGCCCCGCGTGGCGATGGTCGATTGCCGGAGCGCTGGTCTCGATGGCGATCGCCGTGCCGATTGCGTGGCGGCTGATGCGCGGCACGTGGGACGAGCGGCGCGGCGCCCGGTCGCCCTGGCGCGAACGGATGGCCGCGGCGCGCCTCGCGGTCGTAGGCTTCGCCGCCGAACAGCCCGGCCGGCTCTGGCGCGCGTTCGGCTTCGACGTCGTCTTTCACCTGCTCGCGGTGATCGAGGTGTTCCTCACGCTGCGCTGGCTGCTGGGGCCGCCTTCGCCCGGCTTCGGCGAGGCAGGCTTTCACCCGACGCTGGCGCAGGCGATCGTCTTCGAATCGCTCAACCGCGTGATTATCGTCGCCTTCAAGTTCGTTCCGTTCCGGATTGGCGTCGACGAAGCGCTCACCGGCGCGCTGGCGCCGATTTTGTCGCTGAACCCGGCAGCCGGCGTCTCACTCGCAGTCGTGCGGAAGGTCAGGGGTCTTTTTTGGGCGGGCGTCGGCCTGATCGTCATCGGTCTGCATCCCACGAGGCGAACGTGAGGTGCGATCCTGGACGGGAAGTCGGTGCGATCTCTCTGACGCTCGTCGGTGCGAGCGAACGACTCTCGTGGGTGCGCTAGTCGTCGTCAGATTTGGTGCGACCCCTCAAGGTTTTGACGGTACCGCGCAGCTTCTTTGACGCGAGGCGCGTTTCCTGGGCACCCGGTCGCGGTTTCGTCGGGCGCCGCACGCGCGGCCGGACCATGGCCTTCTGTATCAGGGCGATCAGTCGCTCGCGCGCGGCGGCGCGATTCTGGGCCTGCGTCCGATGCGTCCGACTGTCGACCAGCAGTACGCCATCCGATGTCATCCGCGACCCCGCGATGACGTTCAGCCGCTGCTTCACGTCGGGTGACAAGGACGACGTCCGAACATTAAAGCGCAGCTCTACAGCCGTCGAGACTTTGTTCACGTTCTGACCGCCCGGTCCGGAGGCGCGAACGAAACGCTCCTCGATGTCGCGGTCGTCAGGCATCCACGGCATTCGCGGATCTCAGCTTCCGCCGACCTTGCGAGGCGTCCGCACGCGCTGGTGAGCCCCGCGCGTCTGGGAGGCCTTCCAGGGCTGCTGTGTCGTGTGCTTCGGCGCACGCCGCGCGGTCGGGGCGGCATCGGGCGAAGACTCAGGCGCCTCGGCAGCCGCTTTGGCGTTCGCGATGCGGGCTTCCGACTCGTCCTTGTCGAGACAACACTGCTTGTACTTGCGACCTGAGCCGCAATGACAAGGTTCGTTGCGGCCCGGTCGAACGGCCGTGGTCTTGTTCATCCTGATTGTTCCTCTCTCTGCCGAGACTCCGTCTATGATCCTCCGAATCCGGCCCTGCGCCGACTCAGGAGGCAATCTTGGCCACGTTGAAGCAGATACTGGGTATGCTCGAAGAGCAACGCCGCGAACTGCTGGATCAGCTCGACGGCATTGATAGAGCAATCGCAGCGCTTGGCGGCACGGTGATCGAAGCCGCGGAGCCGGGTCCAGCCGCGTCCGGTGTTTCGGTCGAGGACACCTCCGGAACAGTGCAGCCAACACACGTCAAGGCGAGACGCGTACTGACTGATGCGCATAAGCAGGCGTTGGTCGCGGGAAAGCGCAGGGTGCGCGTAGCCCAAGAGGTCGCCAAAGGCATCGCTCGCGAAATGCCAGGCGACGCGTTCGTGCCGGCAATCGGCACCCGTGGCGACCGCCAACCACCACCCAGGCTCATAAAGACACCGGTGAAGAAATAGCCAGGCCTATCGCACCAACTACGCGCCTTTGACGACGAAACCTTTCTTGAGCAGCAGATCCCGGACACGGTCGCGCATATCGCCCTGCACCTCCACACCGGTCTCGAACACCGCGCCGCCAGTGCCGCACGCGCGCTTCAGTTCCTGGCTCAGGTCTTTGAGAAATGCCGTGTTGCGAGGCAGGCCATCGACGACCGTGACCGTCTTGCCGCCGCGCGCCTTCTTTTCCAGCCGCAGCTTCGCAACGGGACGCGCCGGCACCGGCTCCTCGCGCCTGCTGCTGCACTGACAGTTGTGCTCCGGCCATCCGCATGTCGGGCAGATGCGCCCGGCCGCCGTCGAATAGACGGTTCTGGTGTTGCCTCGATTGCTCATTTCCGGTGGCGGCTGCTCGTTCTAGGAAAACGATCGGTTGAATAACTCGTCGATCGCGCGTTTGCTGTTGTCGGTGAGCGTTCTCGTCCCGGTTCCGGTGAAATGGGGATGCGTGATTCGCGGGGGCTCCCCGCCGCTGGCCGGCGTCCATGCCGAGCCGGTCCATCGGAACCACGCATCGCGGTTCTGATCGAACGTGTAAAGCGGCTTGTTGCAGAGTTTGGCGAATTCCGCGCCCCAGCCGGTGCCGCCGCGCACCGTATCGTCCTGGTTGATGGTCCCGATGACGTAGATCTCCTGGCCGTTGTTCACCTGATACCAGAGCGTCTGCAGCACTTTTCGTATTGTCGGTCCTTCAGCATAACGGCGATGCATCAGCCGGGAGACGTACTCGAGGCTGACGTCGCCGGCCAGCAGCTCTTCGTGATTCAGGACGCGGACGCCGCGGCGACGCTCGATCCGATGACCCTCGAACGTGAAGTTGACTTCTTCAACACCGTGCCGCTCGGCGCAGGCGCCGAAGTGCGCTTCCGCGCCAGGAGCGCCGCCGCTGAAGAGGATGCAGTCGGATGGATTCATCGTGGCAACATGTTAACGCGGTGGCCGTCGATTGAAATCGTTCTACTCCGAACCATCCGCACGGCTCACCTCGACAGATCGGTCGCCGCCATCGCGTGAAACGCGGACGCGCCACGGATTGCAGCATACCTCGCAGTCCTGAACGAAGCTGCCGGTGACGTCCGGTTCGACGTAAATCTCGCTCTCCTCGCCGCAGTACGGACACGTCACCACGAATTCGTCGTCCATGTCGCGTCACACTTTCCGCTGGATCATCAGTGTGCCGAGCGCGAGAAACCACACGGTCCACACCACGACAACCAGCGTCATCCCTGTCAGGTCGAGGCGGCCGATCTCCGCCGGGAGCGCGACGACCAGGCCGGCTCCCGCCACCAGGCCAAGAACACCCGTCCATCGGACTGGGCCTCTGTCCCGCGCCAGGTCAGCCGACCACAGGCACACTGCCATCGACATCCCGATGGTGCCGATCATCACCATCACGCCGACACCGGATGAGAGCGTCTGCAGCGTCACCCGCAGGATGTCGTCCGTGTCCGGCGACGCCAGAGCCCGGCGCCCGATATCGACGATAACGAACCCGTTGAACACCGGCCCGATGATCGCGACCACGGCACCGATCGACCAGGCGACGATCCCGGCCGTCACAAGCGGGCGGTGGAACCCACGCCGGGCAGCGAAGACGAGGAGGGTCCACGTCAACACCGCGACCAGGACGATCATCGCGCCGTGCACGGCCTGGTTCACGGCCGCCATCCGCTCCACGCTTCTGGCGAACGCGGCGAAGTCTCCGCCGCCGCTGGCGGTGGGGTGATGCGCCATCGCGGCCACCGCCACAATCGAGCTGGCGACGAGCGAGATGCCGGGAATCCGTGTATCGATCGCGTTCTGCATGGCGTTCATCAACGCTTCAGACTTTTCCATCGTAGTGAAAGACGTCGTCCAGCGGCACGCCAAAGACGGCCGCGATGCGAAAGGCCACTTCGAGCGACGGCGAGTACTTGCCGAGCTCGATGGCGTTGACGGTTTGCCTCGTCACGCCAATCTTGTCGGCGAGTTCCTGCTGAGTCATCTCCCCGTGATCGAAGCGCAGCCGCCGAATCGTGTTCCGTACCGCCGTGTCCACGTCAGGCGTCCCGGCGGTACAACACAATCTGCCTGGCGAATTTGACCGCTTCGGCGAACACGATGGAGAAGAGGATGGCCTGCATCATCAGCCAGAGATGATCGTCGGCGTCGCTCAGGCGCAAATGAACGGTCCCGATCGATCCGAACGCGCTTACGAGCAGGACGTAAAAAGCCGTACGCGTTGCCTTGAGCTCGATCAATTGCTCGCGTTCATCCTTCGGCGTCCGCGCGTCTCGCGGGGACTGGGTGGCGATCACGAGGTGCAGCACAACCTCCGCGATGATGAAAACGGCGACCATGACCAGAAATAGAGCGAACCTGTTCCTGGCCAGTCCCGCCAGCACCATTCCGATGTACGAGAAGTAGGCGCCGAAGACGACGACGAGCAGGACAAGCGAAATCCACGCGCTCTTCTCTCGGAATGACATCTCAGACCTCAAATTCGACGTGTCAAAGATTATTGACATGAATGGGTTCGTCTGTCAAGAATATTTGACACGCGGCCAGTATTTATTGAAGTTTTTGCCGGCGTTCGACGACCATCGGCATGCCGAATCGCGGGCGAAGCGTGATGAGCGGCCACGCGTCGACCCTGTGGCCCGGCACGAGATGCAGCCGGTAGCGTTGTGCCAGGGTCGCAAGTATGAGGTGGGCCTCGATCAGCGCGAACTGGTTCCCGATGCACTGACGTGGGCCGGCGCCGAACGGCAGGTAGACGAACTTCGGCCGGGCCGCGGTGCGTTCGGGAGCAAACCGCTCGGGATCGAACACGTCAGGGTTCTCCCAGAATGCCGGAAGGCGATGCAGAACGTAGGGGATGACGAACACGAGCCATCCGCGCCGCACGCGGAATCCGCTCACCCTGTCCTCGGCGAGCGCTTCGCGCGAGAAGCCCCATGCGGGCGGGTACAGGCGCATCGCTTCGTCGATCACCATTCGCGTGTACGGCAGGTTCACCAGGTCGGCGTAGTCCGGCGGGCGACCGTCGAGCACCGCGTCGAGCTCGCGCTCGAGACGCCGCTGCGCCGGCGGATTCTGCGAGAGCAGATACCAGATCCATGTGAGCGCCAGCGACGTCGTCTCCTGCCCGGCGAGAAGAAATGTCATGACCTCGACGCGCAGCTGCTCGTCGGTCATGCCCTCCCCGGTTTCTTCGTCGCGCGCGGCCATCAGCATCGACAGCAGGTCGGCGCTGTCAGAGGCGTGGCGGCGGCGATCGGCAATGACGTGTTCGACAGCACCGCGAAGCACGGCTCGTGCAGACTTGAACCTGCGCATCCTGGCGGAGGGCCACCAGTCCGTCAGCCCGAAGGACCAGAAGCTCTCCCCGATGTGCTCGTTCAGAATCTTCCAGGCTCCATCCACCTGCTCCGCAAATGGACCAAGTTCAGCTCCCAGCAGCGTCCGCAGAACGACAGTGCGCGTCAGACGCATCATCTCCTCGTCCACATCGACGACCGGCCGCCCCGCTGACGCAAGGGCTTCCCAGCGCGCGGCGGCCTCTCGTGCGGCATCGGCCATCACACCGGCCAGTGCAGCGATGCGCTGCCGATGAAACGCCGGCTGCGCGATCCGCCGCTGCCGCAGCCAGAAGTCGCCCTCGCTGGTCAGCAGGCCGTTGCCAAGCAGTACCCGCAGCTTGTCGTAGAGCGGACTCTTGTGATAGTTGCGCGCGTTGTCCTGCAGAACGTGGCGAACGTCGGCGGGATTGGTCACGAGGTAGCCGCGCCGCGGACCGATCCTGAAGTAGACGACCTCGCCATAGCGGCGAGCGGCGTCCATGAACACGCCGGTCGGATTCCGCCGCACCGCAGGCAGCATGCCGAGGAGCGGCACGCCGCGCGGTCCCGGCGGGAGCTTATCCACGGAACCGATCAGCGGGTACGCTGAAACAGAACGAGAGACGGATCGCCGCGGAACCGGGCGCGTGCGTCGGCCCGGAGCGTGGCGGCGCGTTCGGGGTCGCCGGCAATCGCCCACAGGCGGGCCGCCGTGTCGTACCCCTCGGGCGTGGGGGATGCCTCGATCAGCGCGTCGAGGGTGTCTTCAACGCCGCCCGGCCGATTCGAGGCCCGGTACAGCATCGCGAGGCTGGAATAGGCGCGGATGCTGCGCGGGAAGGCGCGCAGCTCCTCGCGGAACTGCGTCTCGGCATCGGCGTGCCGGTCGAGCCGGGCGAGCGTGTCGCCCAGGTACCAGTGCAGTTCCCTGAGCGGCCGTTCGTGCTGCGACGCCATCGCGGCGGCCTCTTCGAAGGCCGCGAGCGCCTCCTCGAACCGGCCTTCGGCATGGAGCACGCGGCCACGGACGAACGGCATCATTGGCAGGGCAGGATCTTCGTGCTGGGCGGCCGCCGCGTAGATCTCGGCCTGCGCCGCCTCGTTCTGCGCCAGGGCGACCCTGGCGGCCGCTTCGTAGGCAGTGGCACGCGCGCGCGTGTCGCGGTGTTCGGCCAGCGCCACCGCAAGCGCGGCGCGGTCGCGCGCCTCGTCCAGCTGACCCGCCCGTACGAGGACGCCGGCCAGCGCAGCCGGGATATACGGATTGTCAGGCTCCATCAGCGCCGCCGCGCGGAACGCGGCTTCAGCCTCCGGCAGTCGTCCGGTGCGCGACAGCAGAACGCCGAGCTGGTAGCGCACGACCGTGATCTGCGGGTGTGCGCGCGCGATCTTGCGCAGGTGATCGATCGCAGCCGCGTACTTCTTCTGACCCGCCAGCATCGCCGCTTCGCGATGGGTCTCGAGGATGCGCGCCTCCTCTTCGGGATCGATGGGAAGCGATTCGTCGGCGATCGTGGGGACCGTGCCCAGGTAGCCAAGCGCCGCGTAATGGTCTTCGTCGGCCGGAGCGATCTCGGCCGGCGGTTCCACAGGCCGCCCCTCGATCAGGCGATCGAGCTCCGCTCTCAGGCGAGCCGCCTCGGGATCTTCGGGCGGCGGGGAGGTGACGTCGCCGCGCTCGAGATCGATCAGCTCCTCGCGTTCGCCGCGAATGTAGAGGTGATCGGAGTCCGCGACCGCAAACTTCGCGGGTCTTCCGAAGCGGAAATGCTCGGCCAGCGACTCCGCGTAAATCGGCCGGTCCGGCACTGCGCCGGTGTCGCCTTCCAGAACCGCGCGGAGCGAGCGGCCACGAAGGTCCGAGGGAATGGGCGCCCGAACGAGGTCGAGGACGGTCGGCAGAATGTCGATGTGCTGCACCGGCACGGCGATGCGGCGGCCGGCGCCTTCGCCATCCGGCTGCTTGACCAGCAGCGGCACCCGCAGCGACGCGTCGTCCAGCGTGGCACCGGCGTCGGTCGCCCCGCGGTCGGCGGTGAGGACGATCGTCGCCTCGTCATAGAGGCCGAGCTCCTTGAGCTCGCTCACCAGCTGAGTGACAGCCGGCTCGGCGCTGCGTTGGTTGACCTGGACGAACAGGAAGAATCGCCGCCCCCGCCGCGAGCGCACCCAGCGGGCGGCCGCATCGGTGGTATCGGCGCCGTCGCGTTCGACGGCCGGCATCGGCGCGTCGGCTTGATCCGGCAGCTCCGCGTCGAAGAACGAAAATCCCTGCGCCATGCCCGATTCGGGGCGCAGCAGAAACGACGAGACGGCAGCGCCGGTTTCGAACCCGCGGCTCTGCAGCAGCTCCGCCATCGACTTCGCGTCTTCTTTCAGCGCGAAGCCGGCCTCGTCGCGCACGCCATGCTCGAACGGCAGCTGCCCGGCCAGGATCGAGGCATGCGCGGGAAGCGTCAGCGGCGAGTGCGTGTAGGCGCGCTCGAAGACGACGGCGTCAGCCGCGAGCGCATCGATCGAGGGGGTCGCCGAAGGAGCGGCCGCCGTGTCGGTGCTGCCGGAGACGGGCGGCCGGGTGGGACGAAGCCCGTCCACCGAAATGAGCACAATCGGGCCGCGAACCGGCGTCGATTCGCGCGCATACCACCAGCCGGCCAGCGCGGCGCCCGCCACGGCCATGATCACCAGCGTGGTGATAAACGTAGCTCGCCATCTGCGCGTGGCTGCGGACACTGAGCGGGGCATCTTCGATCAGTATTTTATTGCACGGACGACTCGGGGCGGCGGTCTGACATTTTGTCCTGATACATCCGGCTGTCGGCTTCCCGGATGGTTTCCGCGAGGCTGTCGGCATCCACCGGCGCCGACGCGACGCCGATGCTGAGGCCAAGCCGGTCCGGCAGCGACCCGGCGACGCGCTCCCGTTCAAATGCCACCTTTAAATCCGCTGCCTTCCGCTGCGCCTCGCCGTAGCTGCAGGTCAGGATCATCAGGAACTCGTCGCCGCCCCAGCGAATGACGTAGTCGGATTCGCGCACCTGCCGTCGCAGGAATGCGCCGATCGTCGTCAGAATGCGGTCGCCCATCTCGTGGCCCATCGTGTCGTTGAACCGCTTGAAGTGGTTCACGTCGGCGAACACGATCGAGAGCGGCGCGCCGTAGCGCCGATGGCGCTGGATCTCGCGCCGCTCGATCTCTTCGAAGAACCGGCGATTGTGGCATCCGGTCAGGGGATCGGTGATCGCCAGGTTCTTGACCTCGCGGTTCGCGAACGCCAGCTCGCGGTTCGTGCGGCGGAGCTCGTCGGTCATGTCCTCGAACACCAGCAGCTGCATCCCGAGCGCGACGAACATGCTGAGCACGATGTTGAAGGTCAGCAGACGGTTGAACGGCGCGGCGCCGAACTGGGCGTCGATCACCACGCTGGCGGCCGCCGCGCTGGTGGCACAGGTCAACACCATTCCGCCGCAAATGACGTAGGCGCCGATGTGGCGCGTGCGACGGCCGAGCCGGAAGTACCGCAGCGACGCCCATCCAAACAGGATCGCGGCAAGGGCAGGGCCGGTCGACAGCATCACATTGAGCGGAAGCACCCACGGGCCGGCCAGGAACCACACCGCGGTGGCGGCGGCCACCTTGAGCGGTGTCGTCCAGCGCAGCGGATCGTCGGGAAACGCTTCCGCAGCGAGGAGCATCAGGCCGGCGGACCAGACGCCGAGCAGCTGCGCCAATCCCAGCACGACGCTGCCGAGGCGGATATCGTCATACCCGCGCGCCACCAGCATCATCGACCCGGCGACGAGGAGCCAGCTGCCGATCCAGTAGACGACGAAGGCGCGGCCCCGATAGAGGTACAGGATCATCAGCACTGCCGCGGCCACCAGCGCCCCGTACGCGGCGAACATGCCGGGGCTGATGGTCATCGGCAGCGGCGACGGGATCGCTTGCGCCTGCGGGGGCATCGGCGGTCAGTAGAGCTGATAGAGCATCAGATAGATGACGACGCCGGTCACCGAGACGTAGAGCCAGATGGGTAGCGTCCACCGGGCAATCCGGACGTGTCGGTCATACTGGGCGAGCAGGCCGCGCGCCGCGGTCGTGAGCGCGAGGGGAAGGATGGTGGCCGCCAGTGTGACATGCGTTATCAGAATCGCGAAGTAGGCCAGACGGATCGGTCCCTGGCCGGGAAACGGCCGCGAGCCGGTGTTCAAGTGGTAAACGACGTAGCTGATTAAAAAGAACGCGGACGTCGTCAGCGCGGCGAGCATGCAGCGCTTATGGAGGTCGGGGCGCCCCCGGCGAATGAGGACGTATCCCGCTGTGAGAAGAACCGCCGAAATCCCGTTGAGCGTGGCGTTCAGCGCCGGCAAATCCTGGATCTGCATCAGATCCAGAGGCGGTCGGCGACGAGGGATCCCAGTAGCAGCGGCAGGTAGGTGATCGAAAAGAGGAACAATCTGCGTGCAGCTGCGGTCGAGCGGTCTCGCGCGAAGCGGGCGCTGAGCGCAAGCAGCGCGAGGCCAAGCACCGTCGCGACGATTGTGTACGCGCTGCCTCCGAGCCCCACCAGCGGCGGCATCACGCTGACCGGCAAAAGTGCCGCGGTGTAAAGCAGGGCCTGCCGCCCGGTCCGCCGGCCGTCAGGTTCGAGGACTGGCAGCAGCGGGATGCCGGCGGCCGCGTAGTCGTCGCGATAGAGCCACGCAATCGCCAGGAAATGCGGCATCTGCCAGAAGAACACGATTCCGAACAGAACCCACGCCGGAGGCGTCAGCGCCCCCGTGGCAGCGACCCAGCCAATCACCACAGGCAGCGCGCCGGGGACGCCGCCAACGAGCGTCGCGAGCGAGGTACGCCGTTTGAGCGGCGTGTACACCAGCACGTAGCTGCCGAGCGTGAATGCGGCAACGGCCGCCGAGATGATATTCACGCCGGCGGCAAGCTCCACGAGCCCTGCGACCGACAGTACGAGGCCGAACCACGAGCCTTCAGGTGCGCGCAGCCGTCCGCTCGCGACCGGGCGCCGCCGCGTCCTCCGCATCAGCGCGTCGGTGTGGCGCTCCCATACCTGGTTCAGCGCGGCCGCCCCGCCCGCGACCAGGGCGGTGCCGGCGAGCGTATGCAATAGAACAGCGGACGGCACGCCTTCTGGCGCCGCCAGGTACAGTCCTGCGGCCGTCGTCACCAGCACGAGGAGGTTGAGGCGCGGCTTGGCGAGCGTGATGAAATCCGCGAGGAAATGGGTGATGTGGCGCGAGCCTTCGTCGGTCAAGAAGGTCCGCCCGGCATCGGAGGGCGTGGCAACCGCAGGCTTCACGCCGCCGCCCCGGTGCAGATCGTTTGTTCTCCCGGCCCGACCAGCCGCGCGCGGTACGCCCGCAGCGTCAGCACGAGCGACGTACCGAGGACAAGCGCCCCGGTGACCACGTGCAGCGAATTGATGATGTAGTGTTTTCCGCTCAGCACCGTCAGCGCGCCAAGCGTCACCTGGATCGCCACGAGGGCCGCCAGCAGCAGGGATGGGCGCCGCAGTTCTCCGCGCGACCGGTGATGGTAGAGAACGTGGCCTATCGTCGCCAGCACCAGGGTTGTGACGATGACCGCGCCGACACGGTGCGCAAAGTGGATGGCGATGGGTCCGGTCCACACCGGAGGAATGAGCCGCCCGAAGGCCCACGGGAAGTCGGGAATCGCCAGCCCGGCGCCCGTATGCCTCATTGTGGCGCCGACGATGATCTGGACGTAGATCGCCGCCGTCGTCACCGTCGCAATCGCACGCAGCCTCGAATCATCCGCGAGAGTCTTGTCGAGGTTGCGGCGGCGCGGACCTTCACGGTCCGCGTACGCCCGCTGCCACCCCGGCGATGTGACCAGCGCGATCGAGACCGTCAGGCAGAACACGAGCTGCGCGAGCCCCGCGTGCGCGATCGAGACGGCGTCAGGCAGAAACCACAACACCGTGATGCCGCCGAGAATTCCCTGCGTCACAACCGCGCCCAGGGCGACGTAGCCGAGCCTGCGCACCCACGCGCGCGGCTCGGACGTCCACAACCAGATGGCGAGGACGACGATCAGCGCGCCGACGCCGCTGGCGATCAGACGGTGGCTGTGCTCGTAGAAAATGCCGCCCACCATCTTCTCGAGCGGGAAGGTGAGCATGAACCAACCGTAGGTCGTCGGCCAGTCCGGCACCGAGAGACCGGAGCCGGTGCTGGTGACGAGGCCGCCCGCGAAGATCAGAAGGGCAGTCGAGGCGGCGACGAGCAGGGCAAAGAGATGAAGCAGCATTTCCAGCGGTGGGTTCAGGCCTTGAAGGTAAACACGATGTCCTTTGATTCCTTCTCGCCGATCGTGACGCTCTGTGTCTGCGTCCCCAGCGTTTCGTGCCAGGCCTCGATTGTGTAGGTGCCGGGCGGCAGTCCTTTCAGGCTGAAGGAACCGTCCGCGGCCGTGACCGCGAAGTAGGGGTGATCCAGCACGCCAACCCACGCGTTCATCCAGGAATGGACGTCGCACTTGAAGGGCACCATGACTTCGCGCGTGCTGAACTGGCGGGTGAACTTCATGCCGGGCAACGGCTGGCCCTGGTTGAACTCCTGGTTCGCCTTGGCCAGCGCGTGCACGTTGTGCAGCGTGGGGTCGCTGTTGACGATCTCCACCGACTGGCCCGCCTGCACGCCAAGCACGTGCGGCACGTAGTGGCAGCCCTTCTGATCGAGCACGACGGGGGCTGACGGCACCGGGAACCGCAGATTTCCGAGGCCGTCCTTCACGTAGACGAAGACGTTCTGGATCGCGCCCCCGTCGCCGACGAGGACGCTTTCATCCGGCGAGGTTGCGCCCTGTTGCACGCAGTTCGGGTCGGCATCCATGCGCACGACGCCCGGCTTCGGCGGGGTGCCCTCGAACGTAATCCTGCCTGCGATATTGCCCGCCGTCTCCGCGTTCACCGGGCTCACCGTGGGGGCCGGCGTCGCCGGCGCGGAGCTCTCGGGCCCGCCACCGCACGCCGATGCGGCCACCGCCATCACGATCAGTCCCAACATGCGGCGCGGACCCTTGCGATCCGCGGTATCAAGTCTCATCGAGATCTCTCCAAACGATCAATTATGGCACGCTGCTTCCGCCCGCCTCGGCGATCTTGCGCAGCACGCGGTCCTGCATCCACTTCGGATCCCACCACTCCACCGGGTTCACCGCCTGCCCGTTCACCAGCATGGTGAAGTGAAGATGGTCGCCGCCTGCAAGCCCGGTCTGGCCGCTGCGGCCGAGGACGTGGCCCTTTTCGACCCGGTCGCCTTCCTTGACGTCGATCGACGAGAGGTGCGCATACAGCGACTGCACGCCAAGCCCGTGATCGACGATGACGCAGTTGCCGTAGATGCCAAGGTCCGCCGCGTAGACGACGACGCCGGTGTTGGCGGCGAGCACGGGGATTCGCTGCGTGACGGCCAGGTCGAACCCGAGGTGGACCTGCCGGTCGATCTCCTTGCCTTCGTTGATGTAGGTGCGGTTGTCGGCAAAGGCCGCCTCGATCGACGCATTCCCAAGCGGCTGGAACGCATCTTTCCACATCATCTCGTTGGCGGTCTTCTTCGCCTGCGCCGCAATCGTTTCGGCGTTCTGGCGCCGGAGGTCTCCGTTGATGCGCAGAAACGACGCCACTCTGTCACCCGGATCCGTCGAGATGTTCATCGCGGGGGTGGTCGCGGCAATGGCCGGGACGACGCGGTCGAGGAACCGGTTATCGATCTCGATCCGGCTGCGCCTGAACGGCTTGGGGAACGGACGATGGTCGAGCGCCGCGGTTGCTTCGTTCCCCGCCGGGTCCCGCGCGTAAAGCGCGATCGGCGTATTCAGCTCCTGGTCGTGGAGCAGCGCGAAGAAGGCGACCCTGGTCGAAGCGTCAGCCTTGATGCCGGCGCCGGCGGCCGGGAACCCGGGGTAGGTGCGGTCGCCGACGCGCACGCCCGATTCGACGTCCGCCGGCGTCGCGCGGTAGACGACGAACTCGGCGCCGCCGTGATTGATGAAATGGAATGTCGACAGGATCTCGACGCGCGGCGGGTCGAGCCGGACTTCCACGTCGCGCGTCGCCTCGGATTCCGCCTGGCGCCATCCGTACAGCACCGGGCGCGCCGCGCGGACGACGACGCGCGCGGGCCCGGCCTGCAGCTCCGGGATGTCGCGCTTGCCAACGGGACGCATGATGTAGATGCGCTCCGCCGTCTCCTGCTTCACCGTGGCCTGCGACGGCTGCTCGAGGGTGAACACGGGGTGCGATCGGCCGCCCTGTTCGAGCGTCACTTCGACGCGCGAAAACTCGCCGCCGGGCGACTCCACCCGGACGTCGAGCGGCGTCGCCTGGCCGATGAAGCGCTCCGGCGCCCGCAGGTCGATGCGCGGGCCCTCGGCACGCCCCGCCCAGAACCACGCCCCGGCCGCAATGACGAGGAGCACAACGATCAGAAGCAGGAGTTTTCGCATGGCCTAAATGTGATTGTGGGCTGGGGGTTCCAGGAATTTCAAACGGCGCTCCCTGACGTGGCGGACCGGGGCACGCGCCGAACTTCAAAGGTAGCATTTCACGAGTGATGAACTACGTCTATGGATTCGGGCTGGTCGCCGCGTTCATAGCATTATGGATAGTCGGCTGGTATGCGTTTACGTGGCTGCTGTACGGGTTTCTTTCGCTGTTGCCCTATGTCGGCAAGAGGCACCGCCACGCGCGGTGGGACGAATTGAACCGGATTAAGCGGCAGACGTGAGCGCGTCAGCACCGACGGCCGGGCTTTACCAGCCTCCACTCATCCGCTAACATTTGAAGGTTCCCGCCGTGGCTTCTAGCTTTGGCGGAGCAAGCCCCATCGTGCCGGTATCGTCTAGGGGTCAGGACACGTGGTTCTCAGCCACGGGACCGGGGTTCGAATCCCCGTACCGGTACCACCGCCCAGATCGCCAGCTACTCCCGGGTACGAAGCTAAGGACTGATGGTCACAGTGCTTCCGGATGCTAAGCAGTTATTGGTTTCATCGCTCTCGGCGACCTTGGCCAA
>Ga0075418_10001517_pt1 | contig 26353 bp, 24 predicted proteins | sample SoiMetdeltSBSDD2_FD_81776 | JGI IMG/M metagenome (GOLD analysis project Ga0075418, IMG submission 81776) | Bulk soil microbial communities from a Populus tree surrounding site in Tennessee, USA - Soil MetaG P. deltoides SBSDD2 | ecosystem: Environmental > Terrestrial > Soil > Tree plantation...
CGCGCGAGAAGTTCGACGACTACATCACGAAACGGAAGGCCAAGAAGGAAGCCGAACTCGAGGGCGGCGGCGAGAAGAAGGCCGACCCGCCAAAGGGCAAGTAGCCCCGCCGCGATCGCGCGCACGTTCGTCCGAGAAGTTCTTCACGTGACGTCGGTCGCGAGGAGGGTCCCTGAGCCGAGGGGCCGGTCGATGCGCAGTCCCCGCGCTACCGCAGGTGTCGAGCCCTCAGCTTCGTGATGGTCGCAGTCGTGCCTGCGGGAGCGACGATGCCGGGCTCGCCCTTGCGCGACTTCGTTGACTTGATGTCCTCGGCATAGAGGAGGACGCCCTTGTATGTGACCGTCAGCTGGTTGCCGATCGTGCGGATCACGAGGTTGTAGACCCTGCCGTACTCGATCGGGATGGTTGCATTCTTCGTTCCGACGGTGAACCCGGGGACCTCCTTCGTGTCCATTTTGTCGCCGATGCGCGTGTAGAACACCAGGGAACCCGAGTCGAGCTCCAGATCGATCTCGAGCACATAGTCGCGCCACTTGTCGGCGGGCGTGTAGCTGAGGCCGCCCGACGCAGATTGCGCTCCGGGCTCATTGGTCAATGTCAGGCCGGCATCGAACGTGTGCTTGAAGGAGCTCGAAGCTGCGAGGGTCCAACCCGAGGTGTGGGCCAGAAGGTTGGTCCACGGCACCTTGTTCTGGTACGCCTCGTCGAACAGCTTCGCGACGATCCCGTTGATCTCCGTGTAGGTCTGCTTCCACATCGGTGTGAACAACGACTCCCCCTCCTTGTCCTTGTTTGCCATCGCCTCGTGCAACAGGGAGCGGATCGTGTCCTCGAGGGGGCCATAGGGAGCCAGCTGCTCCCCGGTGGTCGCCGAGGCAGCGGCTGTCGCGGCAGTGCGCAAGGCATCGAGGTAGCGCTTGGTCACTTCCTTGGCCGCTTTGTTGTACCGGGTCAGGAGCTCGCCCCCTGCGTCGGTCGCCTGCCCCTTGAGTTCGGCGTCCCGCACATCGTTGAAGAGCTTTCTGAGGATGTCGGTGGTCGGCGCCGATGCCAAGTGCGCCTCGATGGCGGACAACTTTTCCCTCAAGGAAGGAGTCTTGACGGGGTCCTGCGGGTGGCTCTCGACCCACTCCTCGAATTCGCGAAGCTGCTCGTTGCACTGCTGCTCGGCATGGATGAGCGAGTCATGCGTGTCCATCACGAACATCAGCACGATGCCGGTCACCAGAGTGACGCCGCCGATGACGAGCCACCCGATCCTGGCCATACGCTTTGCATCCGCGTCGCGAACCCTCTGCGGATCGACGTCGTGAGGGCGGCTGCGCCCTGTGTGTCGTCGGACCATCGGCTCACTTCCTCGCTTCGTAGTCCCAGCCTGCGGCGAACTGGATCTTCTCGATGTTCTCGCGCTTGGCGAGGTTGACCACGCACACCACGTCGTGCCAGGGAACCATCGGGGCCGCGTCGACGATCGCGGGAGTCTGCGGCTTGCCGAGACGCAACCAGCCGGCATAGCTGTCGCGGATCAGCTCCTGCAGTTGGGTGTCGTCGCGGACGGTCGTGTTGCCGAACTTGCGGATCGTGCTGCTGTTCGCTTCGTCCCAGAGCAGGGCGACGCGGATCTCTTCGATCGGCGTTGGCTGCGACGGCAGGTGGACCTGCCCCATGTCCTTGGGCAACCACGACTCGAACTTGCCTTCGAGCTCCTTCCACTTCATGGAGCACATGAAGAACACGCACAGACAGAAGATGATGTCGACCATCGGGACGACCTGGATGCTCACAGGGTTGTCGTTCGGATCTTGGCTACCGGCCATGGCTGGCTCCTGCTCGGGAAGTGCTGGGTTGGTTTGGAGGCTGATTTGGGGGTTGGGGATGTACAGGGATCACGCCCTGACCGGCTTGGGTGCCGGCCGATGCGTTCGCGCGGGGTCGCGCGCGTGAAGGAGTGCGAGTCTGCGCTAGCGCAGGTGTCGAGCGCGCAGCTTGCTGATGGTCGCGGTCGTGCCGGCTTGAGCAACGATGCCGGGCTCGCCCTTTCGCGACTTCGTGGACTTGATGTTGTCGTCGGACCAGGCGATGCCCTCGCCGGTGACCGTCATCTGGTTGCCGATCGTGGTGATCACGAGGTTGTAGGTCTTGCCATACTCGATCTGGATGAGCGCGTTCTTCGTGCCAAGCGTGAACCCGGGGACCTCCTTCGTGTCCATCTTGTCGCCGATGCGCGTGTAGAAGACCAGGGTACCCGAGTCGATCTTGACCTCGCACTCGAGCACATAGTCGCGCCACTTGTCCGCGGGCGTGTAGCTGAGGCCGCCCGACCCGGATTGCTCTCCGGGCGCATTGACCAGCGACAGGCCGGCACCGAACGTGTGCTTGAAGGAGCTCGAAGGAACGATGGTCCAACCCGAGGTGTCGCCCAGCAGGTTGGTCCACGGCACCTTGTTCTGGTACGCCTCGTCGAACAGCTTCGAGACGATCTGGTTGACCTCGATGTAGGTCTGCTTCCACATCGGTTCGTAGTAGGCCTGCGCCTCGGCGTTCTTGGTCGGGCCTGGAGCCATCGCCTCGTGCAACATCGTGCGGATCGTGTCCTCGAGGGGGCCATAGGGAGCCAGCCCCTCTCCGGTGGTCGCCGAGGCGGCGGCGTTCGCGGCAGTGCGCAAGACCTCGATGTACTTTGTGGCCACCTGCTTGGCCACGTTGTCGAACCTCGCCTTGAGGTCGGCAGGCGCACTCTCTGCCTCCATCGTGAGATCGGTGCCACGCACTTCGGCGAAGTCCCTGGAGAGGTTGTCGATGGTCGGACTCGATGCGAGGTGCGCCTCGAAGCCCGCCAACTTCTCTTTCAGGTTGCGGGTCTTGATGAGGGTTGCCAGTGCCGAGCTGAGCTTGTCGCCTATCGTCTTCACTTCTTCCTGGATGCGTGAGCCCTTCCAGAGCTTGCTTTGCGCAGCGATCTTCTCTCTTGCGCTCTTGATCGAGTCCTCGTTGTTGAGGTCTGCCCGCTTGATGCTGTTCAGGAACTCGTCCAGCGACTGTTCGTACTTTTGCTGTTCATTGGCGCGCGTGTCGTGCGTGTTCATCACGAACATCAGCACGATGCCGGTGATCAGCGTGAGGCCGCCGGTGACGAGCCACCCGATCTTGGCCATGCGCTTTGCATCCGCCTCGCGCACCTTCCTCGGATCGACTTCGTGGTGGGGGGCTGTGGGATCATGGCGCGACGGCGCTTGCGTGATGCGCCCCGACTCTGTCACGCGGGAACTCGCCGCCGAGCGTGTGACCGTACTCGGGCGCGCGGCGCCGACGGCCTGCGAGACTGGCGCGGGGCGTGCGGGCGGTGGAGCGGCCCCTGCCGCCTTCGCGGCTTTGGCCTTGGCCCGGCGGTCGGCTGCGCACTTCGCGCAGAGGATCTTCGATGAAGTGACTACTTCTGGCATCTCGAACTTGATGCCGCAGTTTTCACAGATGGACATAGCGTCGGACATCAGTGTTGGCCCTCGGAGGAAGGTTGGGATGTATGCGAATGCAGGTGGGGGGCGCGCCACTGGACCGTGGGACGACGGGCGCGCGCGGAGACGACGCGAATGACTCCAAAGGCGACCATCGCCGAAAGGGCAAGGACCAGGATGAGACTGGCAGGGTCCATGGAGCCGAACGCCGAGTGTGGCTCTTCGGGCGCGAGGCGGAGTTCGCGTGCGATCAGATACGGGATCTTGAGGACATTCCCGTTCTGCGCTTTGTAGCTGACGAGCCGGTAGAAGTGTGCGACGACCTCGACCGTGTCTCGCTGTATGGTCAAGGCCGGTGGCCGATCGACGACGTCGACGACGACGCCGTCGGTGCCGTCGTAGTCGGCCAGGAAGGTGTGCCACATGGCGTCGACCTGGAACACCGGATTGTCGAGTTTCTCCGCCCAATAACCCGCGACGAGGCCGCGCAACTTGACGACTTCACCGCGCTGCAAGTCGGGTGCTCGCATCGCGAGCTCGCGGTTGAAGAGCGGTGGATTCTCGACGACGTCGCCGGGCCGGACGTGGTCGATCAGCATCTGGATCAGGCGCCGGTAGCCCGGTGTCTGTGCGAAGCCGGCACCGTCGGCCGGGTCGAGGTAGGCACCACCCACGAGGGTGGCCAGCTTCTTGCGCTTGCCCTCGAGCACGGCCTCGTCCACGGGCTCCTGGAACACCTTCTCGATCGCGCGCGGCACCTTGCCGCGGAAGGTGACCATGAAGAACAGCATCACGAGCAGCAGCAGCGCGAGCCCGTAGATGCGGCCGGCACTGCCCGCGAAGCCAGCGCCGCCGGAGAGTCCGGCGGTCACGAAGCTCGCGAAGGGGCGGCTGCGCCTGGGAGGCCGGCGGACCATCGGCTCACTTCTTTGCTTCGTAGTCCTTGCCCGCGGCGAACTCGATCTTCTCGATCTTCTCGCGCTTGGCCAGGTTGACCACGCGCACCACCTCGCGCCAGGGCACCAGCTCGGCTGCGTCGATGATCGCGGGAGTCTGCGGCTTGCCCAGACGCACCCAGCCGGCATAGCTCTCCTTGATCAGTTCCTGCAGTTGGGTGTCGTCCTTCACGACCGTGGAGCCGAACTTGCGGGTCGTGGTCCTTTCCGCTTCGTTCCAGAACAAGGCGACGCGGATCTCTTCGATCGGCGTGTCCATCGTCATCGGCTGACTCTGGCCCTTGTCCTTGGGCAACCACGACTCGAACTTGCCTTCGAGCTCTTTGAACTTCATGGAGCACATGAAGAACACGCACAGACAGAAGATGATGTCGACCATCGGGACGACCTGGATGCTGACTGGGTTGTCGCTCGGGTCTTGGCTACCGGCCATGGTTGGCTCCTACTCGGGATTGCTGGTTTGGGATGAAGGCTGGTTGGGGATGGGCCGGGGGACTCAGGTCTTGCCGTCCGGTTTGGTGGCGACGACCTCGATTTTGTAGAAGCCGGCCTTCGAGCAAATCTGGATCAACCTCTGGACATGCTTGTAGGGCGCGTCCGCAGCGGCGCGCAGCTGGATGGCCCGCGTCGAGAAGTAGGTTCCAGGCGCATTGCCTTCTTCCGCTTCCCCGGGCTGATGGGCGAGATTGTGGAGCTCGGTCTTGAGGAGCTCCCAGTCGTGAAAGTGGTGACTGAGGATCACGACGTGCCAGTCGTCCATCGCGCCCTCGCCGACGAGGTTCACCGTGGTGGTCTCGTAGCCCTCCTTCTTCTTGGCGTCTTCCTTCACCATGTCCGCTTCCGGCAGCTTGATGTCTTCGGTCACACGCTGCGACATGTCGGCGCTGAGCATGAAGAAGAGCAGCAGGAGGAACATGATGTCGATCATGGGAATGAGGTTGCAGCCCACATTCTCCTCGACATCCATACTCTTGAAGCGGGACATGTTCGGACCTCAGCCAGTGGTCGTGTGCTTGTGCGACGTGATCTTGCCGACGAGGCTGCGCAGCATCTCGACTGACTGCAGGTTCACGGACAGGGTCATCTTCGTGACCTTGTTCTTGAACACGAAGTAGGCCGTCAGGAAGATGATCGCGAGGAAGAGGCCGAGCGTCGTGTTGACGAGCGACTCGTAGACGCCGACCGCGAGGTCCTTGGGCGTCGGTGCCTTGAGCTGCTCGATGACCTGGAACGACGAGATCATGCCGGTCACCGTGCCGAGCAGGCCGAGCAGCGGCGCCACGTTGCCGAGCAGCGACAGGTAGCTGATCTTCGTCTGCAGCTTGAACGTCTCCTCGGCGGCGGTCTGCTCGAGCACGCCGATCATCTCTTCGTAACCGGCGTGACGCATGCGCAGCGCGTTGCCGATCAGGTTGCAGACGTAGCCCTGGTCGTCGTCACAGACCTCGATGGCCTTCTGGTAGTCCTCGGCCTCGATGAGGGCCTCGAGCTCCTGGATCAGGTCGGGCGGTGCGACCTTGTCGCGCCGGATGCTCGTGCAGTGCTCGATCACCAAGGCGGTGCCCACGATCGAAGTCAGGAGCAGCAGGTAGCCGACTGTTCCCGTGGACTCGAACAACTCGAGCCAGGACTTACCGTGGTGGGGTTGGGCCGCCGGCTCCTGCGCGATCAACAAACCGCTGCAGATGGTCAGGGCGACGGCGACGAACGTGAGTTTTCGGATGCTGGGACTCATTGGGGATTCCTTGCTGCAAGGCTTTGTTTCGGGGAGAAGCTGCTATGGGAACTGAAGGGGGAGGAAGAGGCGGAAGGACGTGAGGAACGGGAAGTGAGTCGGAGGACGCGGATCAGAGGGCGTCAGGACTTGAGGTAGATCGAGCTCGGGAATTCCTTGCGCAGCTGGTCGAGCCGCTGCTTCGCACGCTGCTGGTTCTGCTTCTTGCTGGCGTCGTCGGTCCCCAACTCGGAGAGCTGCTGGAAGACGCGGCCCGCGCTGGCGAGAGAGCGTTCGTACTCACTGGTGCCTTCGCCAGGTGCCGGGCCGTACTCGACCACGCCGCGCAGATACATCAGCAGCGCGTTGGTCAGTTGCTCGGCGTTCTTGGCCTTCATGGCGTCCTGGAAGACGATGTCCGCGAGTCCGTTCCAGGCACCGGCCAGCACTTCGTTGCCGACGTCGGGAAGGTCGATCAGGACGCGGTAGGCGTCCCGGGCCTGCTCCGAACGGCCTTCGGCGTGTTCACAACGGGCCAGGCCGAGCTTCGCCATCGCGGTCCACGATGCCGGCGCACCGCGGGCCGCCGCGGCGGCCTGATACTTGACCTTGGCGCCGACGAGGTCCTTCTGCGCTTCCTTGAGGCGGCCGCGGAAGTAGTCGAACACCGCCAGGAACAGCGCATCGACGCCGCCATCGGTGGCTGCCTTCGACAATGCCTCGATGGCGGTCGTGCCGGTGGCCGGGTCGCCGAGGGCTACATAGCAATCGGTGATCCCTTGCGCCGCGAGCACGATGTAGCGCGACTTCGGGTTCTCCTTGACGAGCTGCTGCAGGGCAGTGGCTGCCTCGGTGAACTTGCCCATTCGCTGTTGGGCCTGGGCGAGCTGGAACACGACCAGAGGCTTGAGCTCCTTGCGGAAGCTCGCCGAGCCGGCCAGTCCCTCGAGCCTCGAGACGGCGGCGGCGTAGTTGCCGTTCGTGAGCTGGTTGACGGCCTGGTGGTATTCGGGGGCGCCGTAGGTCACGTCGGTGATGTCGTCCCACTTCAGCTTTACGTCTTTCTCTTCCTTCCCCTTCTTCGTCTTGAAGAGCAGGACGTCGTACTCCTCCGCCACGATGCGGCCTTCGTCGACCGTACCGCTGCGGAGTTTGACCTTGTCCTGGGCGATCACCGGGGACTGGATCATCATGGCAGGAAGGAGCCAAATGCCGGAGGCGATGAGGGGTAGCTTTGTCATGTTGGCGAGCTGCATGATTTCAGGACGGGTCTAGTTCTTCTTCTTCTCGGGGTCTTCAGGGGGCGGCTGGGCCGTCATTTTTTCTTCAGGGGAACCTTCAGCGAGATGTCGCTCTTCAACTTCTGGAACCGCAGCTTGAGTTGGAACTGGTCGCCGTCGAACTCCTGGTTCGTGCGCTCGAGCGAGCTCATCGACACGTCCGCCTCGTCGTAGAGGCCGCGATCGAAGAGGGTCTGGATCTGGCCATAGCGCGAGAACCACCACTGCTTCGGGTTCTTCTCCTGCGACACGCTGCGGAAGACGCGGTCCAACTTCTCGGAAGCGCGCGCGCGGCGCGCCTTCTCCTCGCCGGAGGTCGTCGGCATGCGCAGCGCGAAGCCCCATTCGAGGTAGGCGTTCAGCAGTTCGGGGTTCTTCTGCAGTGCCGCGGGATCGAGCCGTTGGTTGGCGCCGAGAATGTTGTGCTCCTCGAACAACTTCGCGAGCTCGGCTTCGCACTCGTCCCACTTGCGGAGATACCCGAGGATGCTCGCGCGGCCGACGCGCGTCTTGGGCGTCGTGGCGTCGTTGTCGGCCAACCGTTTGTAGAGGTCGAGTGCTCCTTGCCACGCCGTCGTGTCCCTGGCCTTGAAGTCCAGCAACTCGAACCAACCTTCGACCTTGTCGCCGACGTCGTTGGCGATCAGGCCGATCACCCTCAGGCGTTCCGCGATCTGCGCGACCTCGGCGTTGCTGGCACCCGTGGCGCTGCGCAGGTAGTACTGCGTGGCCTGTTTCCAGGTGCCGAGCGCGCCGAGGCGGTCTTTCTTGCTGGTCTCGACGGCGCGGTTGTCCAGCGTCGAAGCCAACGACCGGCAGGCGGCGACCAGGTCGCGCGATTCGGGCGCTTTGTCCAGCGCAGCCTGCATCTCGGCGGCGGCAGCTTCGATCTTGCCCTCCTCGAGCTTGATCCGGATGCGCAGCGCCCAGAGCTTCGGCGCCTGCTTGTCGTCGTCCGACATCGTGATCGGCTTCAGGATCTTCTCCGCCTCGGCCGGCTTCGCGGTGCCCGAGAGATACAGGTTCGCGAGCGCGATGCGCGCGCCGATCTCGACCTGCTCGATACGCGCCTTCACCTTGCCATCGGCGACGGTGATCTTGGCGCTCTCGGCATCCTTCAGCACCGACAGGAAGCCATCCATGGCCTTGGCCGTGAACGGCTCCGCTTCCTTCGGCTGGCTGCCGTTCTCGAGCTTGCGCGCGTGACGCGAGTAGGCGCTCGCGGCGTAGTAGCGCGCATCGAGATACACGACCGAGTCGGAACTGATCTTCTCGTAGACCGCCGCCGCCTCGAGGTTCTTTCCGGCCCGGTCGAGTTGCTTCCCGCCGAGCAGCAGCAGGTCGCCGACGTGCGAGTCGGTCGGGTAGTCGCGGACCAGCTGCTTGCTGCGGTCTTCGATGAACCGTTTGAACATCGGCAGCTTGTCCGTCTCGTCGAGCTCGAGGTAGCACTGGATGGCCCGCCAGAGTGCATCGGGTGCCTCCTCGGACTTCGGGTAACGCCGCACCACGGCGTCGTAGGCGACCGCGGCCTCGTGGAACCAGAGCCGGCTCGCGTTGATCGCACCGGTGATGAACATCGCCTTCGCGGCAAACTTCATGTCCTCGGGTGTCTTGGCCTGCAACACGGTCTGGCGGCACAGCTGCAAGGCTCGTTCGTACTCGCCCTGGCCGGCCAGCGACTCGGCCGTGTTCAGGGTCTTCTCGGTGCCGACCGGGCCGCCGCCCGCGATGATGCTGCTGAGAAGCTGCTGGCCGCGGTATCCCCAGCGGCCCTTGGGATCGATCTCGATCAGCTTCTGCGCGACGGCAGTCGCCGCATTGTTGTCGCCGAGCATCAGGTGGGCTTCGCCCTGGGCAGCCAGCACGGCCTTGCCCTGCTGCGCCTCGAGGGCTTGCGGAATCGTGGCGAAGTAGTCCTTGGTGACCTCGAGGATCTTGGCGGGTGCGTTCTGGTCCTTCAGGAACAGCGTCTTCTGCAGCACGGCCGCGGCAATCACGTCGGCCGCGTTGGGGTCGACCTGGTAGATGTTGGTCTTCTTTTCGTGGTCGAAGCGTTCGCGCAACGCGATCGCGTCGTCGCAGAGCTCGAGTGCCGTCCCAGGGTCGCCGAGGCGCTGCTGGCACAGCGCCATCATCAGCTTGGCTTCGAAGCCCGCGAGCGTGTCGCCGAACTCGAGGTCGAAGTCCTCGAGCGTGGACACCGACTCCTCGATCAGGTGCTTCGCGGCAAGGGTTTCCGGGGGGTAAATCAGCGCCTGGTAGTAGCAGATCTTGCCGAGACCATAGAACGCCACGAGCAGCGGCACTTCGCTGCCGGGCTTGTCGTCGACGCGCAACGGGGCGTAGGCCTTCTTGCGCTCCTTGAGGTCGGCTTGGGCGGCGGTGAACCGTTCCGCGGCCGCCTTGCGGATCTCCACCTGCGCGGCGGGATCCTTCTCTTGTGCGAGCGCTTCGGACACGGCGTCGGCGAGCAGGCGGTACTGTTCGATCAACTCGCCGAGCGCTTCGATCGACGCTTCGCTGCCGGGCGCGGCCGCAGCGAGCAGAGCCGTCTTCTCGTCGATGACCTTGGTCACGAGTTGGATCCGCTGCTTCGCGTCGCCTGAATTCACTGCGATCGCGATCAGCAGCTTCATGTGCGACGCCTCGACTGCCTTCTTCTCGGCTTCGGGCAGATTCGACGCGGCGACGAGCTGTCCGATCTTGTCGGCGTAATCGATGTAGCCGGCCTGCCACAGACCGTTCAGGAACGCGGCATTGTGCTTGCCCAGCACATCCGCGGACTGCCCCGGAAGCACAGCTGCGCAGAGCAGCGCGATCGGGGAAACCGTGGTCCGGAGCAGGGATGGCTTACGCGGCGCGGCCGCCGCACGGCGAATGTCAGCGACCAAACGACACCTTGCCATAGCGGTAGTAGGCCTCGAGGCAGAGCACCATGATCGCCGTGGAGTACACGCGACCGCCGTCTTCGCCCCATGGATCGAGCGGATCCCACGAACCCCTCGGGTTGCCGTCCTTGAGCTGCGTCTTGACCGCTGCGTCGGTCATCTTCCTGGCCCAGCCGTCCCAGTGGGTGCCGCCGACCTGATACATCGCGTAGCTCGCGTAGTACCAGTAGTACATGTCGATCGAACCATCGGTCGCGTTCCACACGGGCGGCTTGCTCATGATGAGGTCGGCCGCGGGCCCCATGGTTTTGCAGTCCTTGGGTTCCTGCTCCATGAGGTAGCGGCACAACAACACGACGGCCGTCAGCGCCTCGGTCTTGTTCTGCGGGAACTTGGCCAGCTTGCCGACTGGCCGCGAGCTGCCTTCGCTGATTTTCAGATACCCGGAGGCGCCGGTCGCATCGGTCACGCCGTCGAACCACACGGTGGCGGCTTTGAGCGCGGCATCGTCGTACGCGAGGTTGAACGCCTTCGCCGACAGCAGCGCCTGCACCATCCAGCCCGTGATCGACGTGTCGTTGTCGTTGTCGCGCGGCTGGTAGCGCCACACGCCGTAGGGATTGCGCGCGTTCGCGATGTAGTTGATCGCGAGCTGGGCGTGCTTCTTGAGCGGCCGGTGCTCGGAGAGACCGTAGGCTTCGCAGAGTGCCACGGTCGCGATCGCGTGCGAGTAGACGTATGCGCTCGAAGCGTTCTGGCCGATCAGACCGTTCTCCGTGTTCTGCTGCTCGATCAGCCACTTGACTCCCTTGCGCACGACCTCGCGGTAGGTGCCGATCTTCATCGTGTTGCCTTCGCCGAGGAAGGCCAGCAAGGCCAGACCGCTGACGCCGACGTCGTTGACGGGGCTGCCTGCGCCGGTGCACGGCTCACCGTTCAGGTCGTGCTTCATGAACTTCTCGCAGTCCCAGCGGCCGTCTTCGTCCTGGTGCTTGCGCAGCCATTCGAGGCCGAGCGTGATCGCCTCGTTGACGCGTCCGCCGGCGCCGCCCTTGCCTCCCTTGCCGAACCGGCTGCCGTACTTGCCGCCCAGCTTGCGACCACCACGTGCATCCGGTGCAATGCCGTGGTGTCCGGGGCCGGTGACGCCGATCGCGGAGCCGCCGGTCGTGTCGCCGCTCGGCAGGTTGGACAGTTCCGTCGGGTCACCCGACTCGGGTTCGTCCGTGGCGTCCGGATCGAACTCCGTCAGGTCGCTCGGCAGGATGTCCTGGTCCTTGAGCTTCGGCACCTCCTCGCGGTCGACGATGTCGGGCGGGATGACCTGCTCGACCAGGGCACTCTGCGTCACCGTGATCTCCGTCGGCAGCGTGTCGTCCGTCGACGAGTCGCGCGCGTAATACATGATGCTCGCGACGGCGACACCGGCAACGTGCAGCAGGATCGCGATGAGCACCCACGGGGATTGAGTCGCTATCTTCTTGCCAATCTGCTCAGTCGGGGGCGATTCCAGGGCTTCGCTCATAGGTGGGACCTCGTGCGCAAACCGGGACAGTGGAAATGCCGGCTTCGGGGGTTCGAGCCTGCACTTCGCGGGAGAGGAGCCTCCTTCTAGCAAGCGCGACCTGCTTGTCACGTCGAACTCCGCGTCGACGAAGTTCGGCAGAACATGTTGTGAGGATCGGGTTTGCGGGAGATCGCGCGGCAGGGGATCGCCCGTTTATTCACTTCATTGACTTCGCAGGCCGCTGACTTGATGCAGCCTTGATGTCGCGTCGGGGCGAGTTGCACCATTTGACCGGTGCGTCGATGCTGGCGGTGTGGTTCCTTCTCCCTCCGGTTCGTCAGTGAACTACTCCGTCGGCCAGAGGCACGGAGTGGCCGCGCGGAGCACCACCGAGCCAGCCTGGATCAGCTACCTGACTGCGTTCGCCGCCGTCGCCGTCGCGACGCTCGTCGCGTTCCCGATGTTCCAGCTGCGCGACCTCGCGAACATCGTCATGGTCTACCTGCTGGCGGTGTTCCTCGTGGCCGCCGTGCTCGGCACCGGACCAGCGACCCTCGCGACCGTGCTCGCGGTTGCCTCCTTCGTCTACTTCTTCGTTCCGTACTACTACTCCTTCATCGTCGCCGACTTTCGCTCCCTTCCGACGTTCGCCCTGTTGTTCTGTGTCGGGCTCGTCGCAGCGACGCTCACGGGCCGGCTGCGCGCCGAAGCCGTGGCGGGGCGCGAACGCGAGATCCGCAGCCAGGCCCTGTATCAGTTGTCGCGCGGTCTCGCTGCAGCGGAGACGAGGGCCGCGATCATCGCGGTGGTGCGCGAACACGTGCAGGAAGTCTTCGGCTGTTCGTCCTGGCTGCTCGAGTGCAAGAGCGACGGACTGGTCGTCGTCGAACCCGCGGGTGAGGATCCCACGCTCACGCCCGAGGTCATGGCCTTTGCGCAACGTGCACTGCGTGAACGATCCGTGCTCCGGGCCGATACTCTGCTGTTCGTCCCGATGATCGTCGCGAGCGAACCCGTGGGCCTCGTGTTCTGCCGCGGCATCGACGTTCGCGACGTGAGTTCCCTGCGCCTGCTCGAAGCCTTCGCCAACAACGCCGCGATCGCGCTGCAGCGCCTGATCATCGGCGACGAGGCGCGAGAGACGCAACATCGCATCGATGCGGTACGCTTGCGCAACGTCTTGTTGAGCTCGATGAGCCACGATTTCCGGACGCCGCTTGCGTCGATCACGGGCGCGGTGACGACGCTGATCGACAGCGGCGCGTCGATCGATCAGGAGACGCGCACCGACTTGATGCACTCGATCCGCGAGGACGCCGATCACCTCGAAGTCCAGGTCCGCAACATGTTGGACGTCACGCGACTGGAGTCCGGCAATCTGCAGGTCGAGCGCGACTGGCACGCGCTCGAGGAGGTGGTCGGATGCGCGCTGACGCGTCTCGAGCGTTCGCTCGCGTCGCGCAGCATCAAGATCGAGATTCCGGCCGATCTGCCCTTGGTTGCCATGGACGCGCTGCTGATCGAACAGATGCTCGTCAACCTGCTCGAGAACGCGGCCCGCTACACTCCCCCGGGCAGTCCGATCGAGATAACCGCCGCGGATCACGAGGAGTGGATCCGCATCACGATCGCCGACCACGGCCCCGGGATCCCCGCCGCGGAGCGCGAGGCAGTGTTCAAGAAGTTCTATCGCGGTGCCGGCGCCAAGGTGCGCGGCGGCTCCGGTCTCGGGCTCGCCATCTGCCGCGCTATCGCGCAACTGCACGGCGGATTCGTCTGGGTGGACGACCGGCAGGATGGAGCCCCAGGCTCTGCGTTCCAGATCGATCTCCCGAGCCAATGGGAGAACCAGCAGGTGTCGACGCAGACGACGAGGAACAACACGAAGGACGCCGAATGAACGACGTCGCGGGCGCCCCGCCGGTCGCCTACCACCTGCTCGTCGTCGAGGACGAAGCCCAGATGCGCCGGTTCTTGCGCGTGACGCTGCGCGTCAACGGCTACCGCGTGACCGAAGCCACGACCGCCACCGAAGCCATGGCGATCGCCGAGACGCGGCGGCCCGACCTCGTGATCCTCGACCTTGGCCTTCCGGACCTCGACGGCGTGACCGTGGTCGGCAAGCTGCGGACCTGGTTCACGGGTCCGATCATCGTCGTGTCGGCGCGGCAGCAGGAAGGCGACAAGGTGCGCGCCCTCGACGCCGGCGCCGACGACTACCTCACGAAGCCGTTCGGCACGGCGGAGCTGTTGGCGCGCATCCGCGTGGCCCTGCGCCACGGCAACCGGATCGGCACCGAGCCGGACCAGGGTGTGTTCCAGACCGGCGACTTGCGCGTCGACCGCGATCGCCACGACGTGTCGGTGCGCGGGCAGAGCGTGAAGCTCACGGCGCTCGAGTACCGGCTGCTCGATGCGATGATCCGGCACGCGGGAAGAGTCGTCACGCAGCGGCAGCTCCTGCGCGAAGTCTGGGGCGAAGCGCACGTCGAGGAAGCCCACTACCTGCGCGTCTACATGTCGGCGCTGCGCCGCAAGCTCGAAGAGAACCCCGCGCGGCCGAAGCTGCTGCTCACCGAGCAGAGCGTGGGCTACCGGCTGCGTTCCGATTGAGTCACAGCACCGCGCCGGCGCGATCAAATCCCGTAGACCGCCGCGTTGCCGAGCATCTCCTCGATCCGCAGCAGCTGGTTGTACTTCGCGACGCGATCGCTGCGGCAGGGCGCTCCGGTCTTGATCTGACCCGTGCCGGTCGCGACGGCCAGGTCGGCGATCGTGTGGTCTTCGCTCTCGCCCGAACGGTGCGACATGACGGCGCGCATGCCGGCGCGGTGGGCCATCTCGATCGCTTCGATCGTCTCCGTCAGCGTGCCGATCTGGTTCGGCTTGACGAGGATCGCGTTCGCCGCCTTCTGTTCGATGCCCTGCCGTAGCCGTTCGGTGTTCGTGACGAACAGGTCGTCGCCGACGAGCTGGGTCTTGCCGCCGACGGCCGCCGTCAGCATCTGCCAACCCTTCCAGTCGTCTTCGGCCATGCCGTCCTCGATCGAGAAGATGGGGAACTGCGTGCTCCAGCTCGAGAGCAGGTCCACCATGCCCTTCTGGTCGAAGCTCTTGCCCTCGCCTTCGAGCGTGTATGTGCCGTTGCGGTAGAGCTCCGTGGCCGCGGCGTCGAGCGCCAGCACGATGTCGCTGCCGGCCTTGTAGCCCGACTTCTTGATCGCGCCGAGGATGATCTCGAAGGCGGCCGAGTTGCTCTCGAGGTTCGGCGCGAAGCCGCCCTCGTCGCCGACCGCCGTCATGAGCTTCTTCTGTTTCAGCTCGGCCTTGAGCGCGTGGAAGACTTCGACGCCCATGCGCAGACCTTCGCGGAACGAGCTGGCGCCGATCGGCATCACCATGAACTCCTGGAAGTCCACGTTGTTGTCCGCGTGCGCGCCGCCGTTCAGGATGTTCATCATCGGCACCGGCAAGCGCCGCGCTCTGCTGCCGCCCACGTAGCGGAAGAGCGGCATGCCGAGTTCGTCGGCGGCCGCCTTGGCCACCGCGAGGCTCGCGCCGAGGATCGCGTTGGCGCCGAGCTTGCTCTTGTTCTTGGTGCCGTCCACATCGCGCAGCAGCGAGTCGACGAGGTGCTGGTCCTCGGCGGGCTGGCCGAGCAGCGCCTCGCCGAGGATCGTGCTGGCGTTGGTCGCGGCCTGCGTGACCCCCTTGCCGAGGTAGCGCTTCTTGTCGCCGTCGCGCAGTTCGGCGGCCTCGTGGGCACCGGTGCTCGCGCCCGACGGCACGATGGCGCTGCCACGCGCGCCCGATTCGAGCTCGACTTCGACTTCGACGGTGGGGTTGCCGCGCGAGTCGAGGACTTCGCGGCCCTTCACGTGGACGATGGTGCTCATCTGGGCCGCAAGGGATAGCGGCCGGGGGGCCGTGCGGGAAGGGCTACTCCCCGCAAGCGCAGTTACCGGCCAGCGAAGGCTGGCCGGCTGTTCCCTTTCCCTCTGGCTGGTTCGCCGGCGATGCCGCTGCGGGGCAGCAGGCTCAGCAGCCGCTGCCGCAGTGGCTCCGTGGTGCGTGTCTCAGTTGCGGTGTGTTGCGGCAGTGGGGTAACCGCGTCACTGGCAGCCCGAGTACTTGCAGTCCGTCGAGATGAACTCGATGTTGCCGCCGACGAGATCGAAGGAGCCGACCTGCATGTAGAAGTACTGCTGATACCAGTTTGGCCAGGTGCGGCCCCACGAGAACTCGCCGAGGTCGTTGGTCACGAACTTATGACCCCAGACGAAGTCGCAGAGCAGCAGGCACCCGGGGCCGGGCAACGGCGCGGACCACTGCGTGAGTCCCCAGTTCATGAGACCCTGGGCGTGCGGGTGGAGGCCCGTGGCGCTGACGGTGATGTTCATGTTGCCGCCCATGCCCTGGGGCGTGAACGTCACGGAGAGCGTGGCGCAGCTCGACGCTACCGAGGTCGAGGTGCAGGTGAGCTGTGCTGACGCCACAGTGGTCAGCAAGAGAGGTACAAGAGAAGTAAGGAGGTTCATGGTTTTCGGTTAGGTCGAGGACACGGACACGCTTCGTTCCCCAGGAGGCGTGGGTCACGACGCCAGACTCGCAAAACAGGGGCGGATCAGCCGCACCCGCACTCGATTAGTCACAGGGGGAAAAAAGGGGACACAGAAAAACCTGAGACGAGATGCTCGAGGGCTTGCGCCGTGGGGTCGGTGCCATCGCGACTTCGAACACCGAAGCTGCACGCAACACGACACTTGCATCGCGTCTTTTCAGCGCGAGCTTGACCCGCGCCGGAGCCATCACCCGCGGCAAGAAGTGGCAAGAAACCGTCGGCGGTCGAGCGACGCGTCGCCGAGAAGTCGACGCAAGAATCATGGTGGAAAGTCTGTGAGAGCTGCGAGGCACCATGAAGAGACCATGAAGAGTGCTCCTATCCGCAATCACGAGGCTCGGTGCGACACAGCAATGCCGTCCACCGCAGACACGAAGCCCCCAATGCGCAGCGGGGGAAAATGCGGCAGCTACACCCAACTGTTGGTCAGCAGTTCGCCCATGCCGCCTGCGCCGGGCACGATGTACTGCACGTCGTTGAGCCCGCGTTCTTCGTCGGGCCAGGTGCCGGGCGGGTTGGCGAGCGCGCGCGCCGTCGACAGGCCGCGATCGAGGCGACCGGCGTAGAGCCGCACTCCGGGGTGGGCCCCGGTCACGCGCTGAATCGCTTCGGGTGTCACCATGAGGTGCGCGGCGACGATGCCGAGCGCATGCTCACCGCCGTACTCGCGGTAGACCTCGACCGCGCGGCAGATCGTGCTGCCCGTTGCGCCCATCGGATCCGGGATCAGGACGAGCGCGTCGTCGACGGGGCCACCGAGCTTGGTGCCGTCGAGCCGCACGCCGGTGACCTGATGCTGGCTGTCGGTGACGCGCGAGAGGTTCAGGAAGTCGAGACGCACGTTCTCGGGTGGCAGGACCTCGATCGCCGCTTCGTAGCAGGCCTGGGCCGGCAGGATGCCGGCGCGGATCACGGCGCAGATGACGAGCCTGGTGTCGCGGCAGAGATGGGGACCATGCACGAAGGCGCGCGGCTCCTGCGCCGTCATGCGCGTCTGGGCGCGTTGCTCGCGCAGCGGGAACTCGCGCGCGAGCACTTCCTGCAGCAGGCGCACGTAGGCCGTGCGCACGAGGGCGGGCAGCTGCGCGGTGCTCGTCTGCGGGCTGCCGATCCGCAAGAGCAGCGTCGACAGATACGGATCGTCGAGCACCAGGACGTCGCGGCCATAGCGATGGTCGAGCATGGGGAACGAGCCGAGACCATACCATTGCGGTCCGGTCGATTGGCCCACCCCCCCAGTCTGGCTCAATGCCACCGTCTCGTGAGGTCCTGTCCGGTGAGGTCCGGTGCAAGGTCTGCCGCGGCCGGCTATGGTCCCGCGAATGTTCGCGACCTGCCTCGCCATCTCGCTGGCCGCCGGGCTGCCTCAGGGCAGCGAGGCCGACCGGCCCACGGGTCTCACCGTGGTCGTCGTCGACGTCGGCCAGGGTGACGGCATCGTCGTGCGCGCGCCCGACGGCAGGGTGCACGTGATCGACGCCGGGCCCAACGGAGAAGGCACGGCTGCCGTGCTGCCGACGATCAGTGCGCTGCAGCCCGCGAACTACGGCTTCACGTTCCTGTCGCACTTCCACGACGACCACCAGGGTGGGCTCGACGAGGTGCTCGTGGCGCTGCCGTTCCAGTTCGCCTACGACCGCGGCGACGTGAACCGGCCCTCGAACCCGGGCGTGAACAACTACCTGGCGGCGGCGGGCACGCGCCGGCGGACCGTGACGCTCGGGACGATCTACCAACTCGGTGGGGGAGCGACGCTGCGGTGCATCGCGCTGAACGGCAACGTGCTCGGCGGTGTGTTCGTCGATCCGACGGCGTCGGCGCAGGAGGAGAACTCGCGCTCGATCGCGCTGCGGCTCGACTATGGACAGTTCTCGATGTGGCTCGGCGGCGACCTCACGGGGGGCGCGAGCAGCACGGCCGACGTCGAGAGCCCGGCTTCGCTGAGTTGCGGCGACGTGGACGTCTACAAGCTGAACCACCACGGTTCGAGCACTTCGACGAACGACAACCTCGTGACCAGGCTCGCTCCGGAACTGGCCGTGGTGAGCTGCGGCGACGGCAACCCGTATGGGCATCCGACCAACACGGTCGTGAATCGCCTCAACCAGGCGGCGGCGTCGCGCGCGCTGTTGTCTACGACGTTGGGCAATGGGACCACGATCGGGTTCGGCGTCGCGGGCGGCATCCGCATCGACACGGACGGCACGCGCTACCGCGCGACGGCCGAGAACGGCGACTTCCTCGACTTCTATTGCGACGAGGTCGTCACGCCGGCGCTCGCCGCGGGTTCGGTGCGCATCAGCGAAGTGCATCGCAACCCGAACGTCGTGCCCGACACGAACGGCGAGTATGTCGAGGTGATCAACATCGGTTCGCGGCCGCAGGGCCTGCGCGGCCTGCGGCTCTCGAACTCGACCGGCACGGTCACGATCGCGAGCAACTTCCAGCTCGTGCCGGGCCGGCCCATGTTGTTCCAGGTCGACGCGGCAGCGGGCCGCAACGGCGGACAGCCGCTCGGCCAATGCCTGCCGTTCGGCTCGCTCTCGCTCGGCGACAGCAGCGGCGGGATCGTGCTGCAGCAGAACACGACGACGATCGACAGTCTGTCCTACGCGACCGGTTTTCCGGGTGGTGCGGGCGTTGCCGCCGAACGGCGCGACCTGAACGCACCGAACTCGGCCGCGAACTACGCGGCGGCCGTGGCGACGTTCGGGTCCGGCGACCGCGGCTCGCCGGGCAGGAGCAACGACGCCGATACGACGGTCCATGCCGTGCAGATCGCGGTGACGACCGAGCCTTCGCGCTTCACCGTGCACGGCAGCGCGCTCGACTTCGGCTACTACATCAGCGTGCTCGGCCTCGCCTATGGCAGCTCGCCCGGTATTCCGTGGAACGGCGCGCTGATCCCGCTCAACTTCGACCCGCTGTTCCAGGCGGCCCTCGGGGCGCCTTCCGTTCTCGCCATCATGCCCGTGCTCGGATACCGTTCGCTGACGGTGCAGCTTCCCGTGCCAAACCCGGTCGCCGGGATCCCGCTGTTCGCGGCCCACGTGGTGCTCGACTACTCGCTCGCGGTCCCGGGGCTGTCGCCGGCCACTTCGTTCATATTGCCGTGAAAGACTCCCCGCCGTTCCGCGTGCTGCTCTCGCACGACCAGATCCTGCGGCGCACGCACGAGCTGGCGCGCTCGATCGCGGCGGTGGCGACGGGGGAGCCGATGCTGCTCGTCGCCGTGATCGAGGGGGCGCGGCCTTTCGCGCGGCAGCTGCAGAAGTCGCTGCCGTTCCAGCTGCCGTTGCACGAGGTCCGAGCGTCGTCCTACGGCGCCGGCACCACGAGCGCGGGCGTCGTGGAGATCACGGGCGAGCCCGCCGTGTCGTGCCGTGACCAGAACGTGCTGCTGCTCGAAGACATCGTCGACACGGGCCGCACGGTCGCCGCACTGCAGCGCCACTTCGCCGCCGCAGGAGCCAGGAGCTGCCGCGTGGCGACTCTGCTCAGCAAGCCGTCGCGGCGGGTCGCCGAGGTGCGGCTCGACTACGTGGGTTTCGAGATCCCCGACGTGTTCGTGATCGGCTTCGGCATGGACGTGGCGGGTCGATACCGCGAGCTGCCCGACGTCGTAGTCTACGATGCCGAACTGGAAGCCTCGTTCTCACGAGCAGCTCCGGTGCGGTGAGGAGCCCGAGCGCTGCGGGCCGCGGTGCCGCGGCGAAGGGGGCGTTTCCTCGGCGGGCTGCCATGCTACACTGTCGCTCCCCTCTCCTTCCGATTCCTGATCCGCATATGCGTCGACTGCAATCTGGCTTCACCCTCATCGAGCTGTTGATCGTCATCAGCATCATCAGCCTTCTCGCGGCCGTGTTGGTGCCCGCGGTCTTCGGTTCGCAGACTGCCGCGTTCGCGCTCGCGGACTCGGCCAACCTCAGGTGGCATGGCCAGCAGCTCGAGCTCTACAAGTTGCAGAACAAGCGCGGCCTGCCGATCGAGGGCGGACACAAATTCGTGCTATCGACGTGGACCATCGTCGGCAAGACCGAAGAGAACTTCGACCGCTACTTCACGCCGGGGCGCCGCGACAACGATCCCGACTATCGCGCGCTGCGTGCGCAGCTCGAGCGCGGCGAGAAGGTATGGGAGGAAGTGAAGAACACGAATTCGCAGGACACGCACTACGCCGGCCGCGCGCGCGAGCATCTGCAGTCCGCGACGAGCGGCGAAGACGAAGCGTGGATGGCGGACGACAACGAAGGCGTCTGGTCGCACGCGGACGGCACCGTCAACGTGCTGTTCAACGGCGGCATCGTGCGCTCGTACAGCTTCCTCGACATGAAGAGCCGTGGCTTCGTGCAGGGTGAGTTCGACAAGAACAACCCGATCGAAACCACGGGACCCAACTCGCCGATTCCCGAGTGTCGCAAGCTCGCCAACTGAGTAGTTTCCCATCGCCGCGGGGCGGACGCCTCGAGCCGCCGCCGCGGCGATGAGTTCTCGGAGCAACCGGCGAGTTACGCGCGCGGCAGCGGCGTCGCGCTAGAAGAAGCACATCACGGGTACTGCGTAGGAAACGACTCCGGTCGCCCCCGTGTGATCCGTGCTGTTCGCGATCCGGCTCGTCGGGATCGGCAGCGGGCCCGCCGGCGGCGTGACCACCGTCGTCGCGTCGCTGAACGCCAGATCGGCCGTGACCAGGCTGATCGAGCCCGCCTGACACCACAGCCGGAAGCCCGGGGGCAGGACCGGCAGGCCCTGCAAGCTGCCGTCGTAGGCGCCCTGGGTGTTCATGACTCCCGGCAGCAGGAACCCGATGTCGGCCGAGCTCCAGATCGTGCAGTCCGGTCGCGTGGGCCACGTGATCGAGCTGATCGAGGTGCCGAGCATCAGGAAGGGCACCGTCACGCCGGTGCCGGGGTCGCGGACCCCGTCGCGGATCGACACATCGAAGCGCGTGCCGCCGAGCAGGCGCCAGAGCGTCATCTGCGCAAACGAGGGTGCCGTCTGCCCCGGGGCCGGGCAGCCCAGGCCGGTGCGGAAACCGGGCTGCTCGGCGCGACCGTCGGTGTAGTTCTCGTGGGCATCGAGGTAGATGCTGAGGTTCTGGTTCTGGCCCGAACCGGACACGTTGCCGAAGATCGTGACGTCGACGCAGAGCGTGCCACCCGCGGGCGGCACGAGGAACGGCACCTGGTATGGCACGAGCAGCTCGAAGGTCGGTGCCGGATCGGACGGTGGGCGATCGGTGGCCGGGAACACCACGAACGTGCGCGGCAGCGCGACCGTGGGGTTGCTGCCCTCGTTGATCGCGAACGTCGTCGATGCCTGGTTCGGCAGCCGTGGTGACATCGACAGCTTCACTTCCAGATCGCTGCTGAAACCGGGCACGATGCCGCGCACGCCGATCGCATCGCGGCGGTAGCCGTGGCCGCTCAGCAGCGTGCCGCCGGGCACGTCGCTGTGCAGTGTCTGCATGCGCGCGTCGGCGCGGCCGAGCGGCAGGTGCGTGAACGAGCTGCCTTCGAGGTTCTGTCGATCGGCGGGGGAGACAGCAGGCTGCTGGGCAGCAGCTGCTGCACACACGAGGTGCGCTACGAGCAAGGTCGAGAGTTGCATCGGTGGTTCCTTTGCTGCCGCGGGACCATCCAGCTTGGCAGCGAGGTAGTGGAAATGCGGGCCGAACTTCCGGCAGAAAATGTCGGCGAGTCGTTGCGGACGGTCGCTGCCCTTCGCTAGCATCTCTGCCCCTCGTCGACCCTGCTCTCACGCGGTGGGGATGAGCAACCTACAGAAACAGTCGAAGATCGGTTCGAACGCCCTCGGTGCCGGGGTCACTTTGGCTGTGTCGGTTGGGTTGTTTGCCTATGGCGGGCTGTGGCTCGATGCACAGTGGGGCACCCGACCCTGGATGCTCCTGTTGTGCGTCTGCCTCGGCATGCTCGGTGGCATGCTGCATCTGATCCGCGTGTTGGCGCCAGAGCTCTGGCCCTTCGGGAGGTTGCCGAAGAACGGCCCATCACCGCCAAAGACACTGCCGCCAAAGACATCACCGCCGAGAAGCTGAACCCACAGATGCCCGAGACCTCACCCGCGAACGCCCATCACGGCACGCCAATGTCCGGCACGCCTTCGTGCGCCGTCGACGTGCTGTTGCTCGGCCGGGCGTTCGGCTTCGCGGTGCTGGTCGTCCTGCTGTTCGCCGCGCCGGTCTGGGCCCTCGGTCTCGTGCCGCAGGACGGTGTCCCGTACTTCGCCGCGGGCATCGGCGCGTCCTTGGTTGCAGCCTTGCTGGCGATCTGCGTGCATAGCCGTTTCCTCGACGCGCGCGCGCCGGCCGCCCTGGCACACGATGGCCGTTTTCTGGCCGGCCGGCTGCAGGCGCTGCTCGCCATTGCGTTCGGCGCCAAGCTGGCCGTGCTCGTGCTCGGCGTGGTCGTGCTGCGGCAGGCCGGCGTGAAATTCGAAGCACTTGCGACCTTTTGCATCACGTTCGCGGCGGTGTCGTTGGTGTGCCAGCTGGCCACCGCGGCCTACCTCTCGCGGGCAATGACCCATCGTGCGAACCGAGCGCCGGCCGCCCCCCGCAGCGCGGGGACGGAGATCGCTGCAGAACGCAGCGGGCCACCGGCGGAACAGGACCACCAACCCTGAGCACTTCGAGCCCAGTTCCAGCTCGAAGGCCTGACGACCCACCATGCTCTCAGCGCGTTTCCTGATCATTGCCGGCCTGCTTGCATGCCTCGCCACGCCTGCCGTGCGCGCGCAGGAGAACAAGCATGCGGCCCAGGAGCAGGGCCACGCGCACGCGCCGCGCACGATGGAGATGTCGAACGCCGACATCTTCAATCACCAGTTCTCGCACAGCGTTCCCTACGCGATCTTCGAGCCCGGGATCGGGCCGCGCTACGACGGCAACGGCATCGTCGTGGACGGCCACGAACAGAAGGTCTCGTGGCTCACGATCTACAACGTGCAGCCGTGGCAGTGGGTCTGCCTCGGACTCATGTTCGCGATCTTCCTGCCCGTGCTCGGCAGCTTCCGCAGCGGCCGCGCGAACCGGTTCACGCGCGTGATGCGTGGCTTCTGCCACTGGGTCCGCGACGAGATGGTCTACTCGGTGATGGGCAAGGAAGAAGGGCGGGCCTTCGTGCCGCTCTTCATGTTCACGTTCTTCTTCATCACGTTCCAGAACTCGATCGGGCTGTTGCCGAGCGCGGGCCACACCTTCCCGTTCGCGATCTACACGGCGACCGGCACGCCGTTCGTGACGGTCTCCCTGGCCGCGGTCACGCTGTCGCTGATGCTGGTCCTCGGCATGAAGAAGAACGGAGTATTCGGCTTCTGGAAGGGCCTCGTGCCGCACGGCGTGCCCCTGGTGCTCGTGCCGCTGATGTTCGTGATCGAGTTCGTGAGCCTCTGCGTCAAGCCCTTCGCGCTCACCGTTCGTTTGTTCGCGAACATGCTCTCGGGCCACCTCGTCATCGCGGCGGCGATCGGCCTCATCTTCCTGTTCGCAAAGATGCAGGCGGGGGCGATCACGTCCTACCTGACCGCGCTGCCGTGCCTGGGCCTCGCGATCTTCATCTACATCATCGAGGCCTTCGTCACGCTGCTGCAGGCCTACATCTTCACGTTCCTGAGCATCAACTTCATCTACCAGTCGATGCACCAGGACCACTAGTCCCACACGCGTCCAACTCACTCTTCGAGCTTCCCACTCGTCCACCCTCGCAAGTCACGGAGAACCCAATGCTCGCTTTCTTCCAGGATCCTGAAATCGTCAAGCTCGTCGCGCAGAACCCCGGCTTGGGCATCGGCGCCGGTCTCGCTGCCGGGCTTGCCGGCGTCGGCGCCGGCATCGGCATCGGCCGCATCGGCGGCTCGGCCGGTGAGGGCATCGCGCGCCAGCCCGAAGCCGCCGACGCGATCAAGGGCAACGCGCTGATCTTCGCGGCCTTCGTCGAAGGTGTCGCGCTGTTCGCGGCGGTCATCGGCCTGATGCTCGCCACCAAGTAGTCCCACCTCCTCGTAGTCAAGCTGCTTCTCCATCCGGCGGGCTGACCGCCGGGCCCGTACCAGTTTCCCATCGGAGGCTCGCGTGTCCCTCGCCAGCACCTTGTCGATCCCTCTTGCCGCGGTGACGTCCGTGCCGAGCCAGGACCCGCGTGCCCTGAGCACGCTGCTCGAGTTTGCACCGGGCGCGATGATCTGGACCTTCCTCGCGTTCGGCATCGGCCTCGTCGCGATGTGGAAGTTCGTCTACGGTCCGATCACGAAGGCGCTCGAGGATCGCGACAAGAAGGTCGAGGACTCGATCGCGGCGGCCGAAGCGGCGCGCAAGGAAGCGCAGGCGCAGATGGCGGGTGCGAAGGCCGAGCTCGAGAGGGCGCAGGCCGACGGCAAGCGTCTCGTCGACGAGGCGATGGCGCGCGCCGAGCGCCAGGCCGCCGATGCGGTGCGCGTGGCCGACGAACGCGCCAAGGCCGAGCTGCAGCGCGCGCGCGACACGATCGCCGCCGAGAAGCGGCAAGCCATGCAGGAGATGCGCGGTCTGGCTGTCGATCTCGTGATCACCGCGACCGGACGCCTGTTGCACCAGGAGATCGACGCGGGCAAGAACCGGCCGCTCGTGCAGCAGTTCGTCGCCGCTGCGGACAAAAGCGCTGCCGCGGACCGGGGGGCACGATGACGCTGCAGGCCAAACGCTACGCGCAGGCGCTCTACGGCTCGGCCGTGGCTGCCAAGGCAGCCGACCTTGTGTTGGCCGACCTGCAGGCGCTGCAGCTCGCGATCTCGTCACCGGCGGCGCGGGACCAGCTCACGAGTCCCGACGTCACGACGGCCGAGCGGACCAAAGCGCTCGACGACCTCGCGCGCGGTCGCCACGCGCTCGTCGTCAATCTGCTCGGCGTGCTGCACCGCCGGCACCGGCTCGAGGTCCTGTTCGCGCTCTACCCGGCCTACCGCGCGCTGCTGATGGCCGACCGCGGCGAGGTCGATGGCGTGGTGCAGACTCCACACCCGCTCGGCGAGGCCGAGGTGCAGGCCCTCGAGGCCCTCGCGGCCCGGCTCAGCGGCAAGAAGGTCTCGCTCACCGTGCAGCTGCGCAGCGACCTGCTCGGCGGCGTGAGCCTGCGCGTCGGCAACGAACTCTACGACGGCTCGATGAAGTCGACGCTCGCCCAGCTCCAGCAGCAGCTGCTCCAGGCATCGATCACCGGCTGATTCTGACTCTCCCAACGCCACAAACGACACCGTTCCCCCCGACTGATCTACCATGGATCTCAAACCTTCCGAAGTCGCAACCGTCCTCAAAGCCGAGATCGAGGGTTTCCAGGGCCGGATGAAGAAGTCCAACGTCGGTACCGTGCTGATGGTCGGTGACGGTGTCGCGCGCGTGCACGGTCTCGACGAGTGCATGATGAGCGAGCTGCTCGACTTCGGCAACGGCGTCAACGGCCTCGCACTCAACCTCGAAGAGGACAACGTGGGCGCCGTGTTGCTCGGCAGCGACAGCAAGGTCAAGGAGGGCGACACGGTGCGCACCACGGGGCGCATCATCTCGGTGCCGACGGGCCTGCAGATGTGCGGCCGCGTCGTCGACGCGCTCGGCCGCGCCGTCGACGGCAAGGGCGACATCAAGGTCGACGCGAGCGACCTGCGCCCGATCGAAGGTCGTTCGCCGTCGGTGCCCGAGCGCCAGCCCGTCAAGGAAGCGCTGCAGACCGGCATCAAGGCGATCGACTCGATGATCCCGATCGGCCGCGGCCAGCGCGAGCTGATCATCGGCGACCGCCAGACCGGCAAGACCGCGCTGATCATCGACACGTTCATCAACCAGAAGTCGACCGGCGGCGGCGACCCGAACAACCCCGAGCAGGTCATCTGCATCTACGTCGCGGTCGGCCAGAAGCAGTCGACCGTGAAGGCCG
>Ga0075418_10001518_pt1 | contig 26352 bp, 21 predicted proteins | sample SoiMetdeltSBSDD2_FD_81776 | JGI IMG/M metagenome (GOLD analysis project Ga0075418, IMG submission 81776) | Bulk soil microbial communities from a Populus tree surrounding site in Tennessee, USA - Soil MetaG P. deltoides SBSDD2 | ecosystem: Environmental > Terrestrial > Soil > Tree plantation...
AAACCGCCACGGGCACGACGGGGAGCCTTGTGCCGGCCCAATTCAGCGCGGTAGCGCAGATCAACGGCGCGGTGAATATCGCAAACCAAACGCCGGGACTGCCTACCGACACGGTCGGAGCGGTCGAGACCGATTCCCTCGCCGTCATAGTGACGAATCAAAACAGCACACCGGTACCAGGCGTGAACGTGACATGGGCTGCTGCCGGTGGGTTGGTGTCGGCGCCGTCTGTGGCGACGAACGCGCAAGGGTTATCGAAAGTGCAGTTTACGTACGGTAATACAGCGGGCAACCAGACAGCGACGGCAACCGTCACGGGTCTCGTGGGTTCACCGGTCACGATCACGTTGAACGCGACAGCGGGCGCCGCCGTCGCAATCGCCAAGACGGCCGGTGACAACGGCGCGGCAGCACCAAGTAGTCAGGTGACGTACACCGTTCAAAGCCGCGATTCGCACGGGAATCCCAAGGGCGGCGTGGTCATCGACTGGGCTGTTGCAACGGGCGGCGGCTCGATTACACCACTTCAAAACACCACTCAAGCCAACGGCAACGCGAGCGCCCAACGCACGCTCGGCGCTGGCACGGGGCCACAGACCGCAACGGCAACTGCTAACGGTTTGCCCGCAACTCCCACGCTCACGTTCACGACGACAGCGGCGCTCGTAACGACCATAGCAGTTGCGAACAACACGTTCACCCCGAACTCCATCACTGTTCCCATCAACACGACGGTGACTTACGAGTGGCAGGGCACAACGCTCGCGCACAACGTGACGTTCGCTGGCGGCACGCCGGGCGCGCCGTCGGACATCCCTAACCGCACAACGGGAAGCGTGCAGCGGACCTTCACTGCCCAGGGAACATACAACTATGAGTGCACAAACCACCCCGGCATGACTGGCACCGTGACAGTCACGCCCTAGAACGGAGGTACAGCATCCCGTTCGCGAAGTAGAGAACGAGGAGCACCACAGTCGCCAGGCTGACGCCAAACTTCCATGCCGCGGGGGCGTTCGAGGTCGATAACAGACCTTCGATCGTCCCCGCAATCGCGAGCAGGGTGACGACCGCGCCGATCATGCGTACGGCGATGCGGCCCTCGACGACCAGCGCGTCCTTGCGCGTGCGATCGCCCGGCGCGATCAGTGCCTTGGCCATGCGAAATCCCGCGCCGGCCGAGATGAATATCGCCGTCAGCTCCAGAACACCGTGTCCCGCAACAAATGTGGTGAGGGAGCTCAGCACGCCGTAGTTCTTGAACAGTCCGAATCCGAATCCGAGCATCATGCCGTTGGCGACCAGCAGCCACGCGGTGAGCAGGCCCCACGTCAGACCGCCGACGAACACACCGAACGAAACCTGGATGTTGTTGGTAATGATCATGGCAGCCACGATGGGTCGATTCTCGGCGTCCGTTTGCGCGTACGTGGGTCCCTCTGCTTCACGGGCGGCCGCCTGCTCGGCGCGACTGATCATGACCTGCGGCATCACTTCTTCGGCCAGGTTCGGCCGTTCCCGGATCATGACGTACGCCGCGGCCGCGGGCACCATGAACAGCAACAGGGCGACGAACACGTAGGCGCGGGACTCCATGACCGCCGCCGGAAAATCGCGCAGCAGATAATGCGCAAACGGGGTGCGCTGGCGGCCTCTCGCTCCGTACAGCGCGTTATGCCCCGCGCTCACGACCCGCTCCAGGTACTCGATGACCCGTGGATCTACCTGATACGTGCGAGCCCGCGCGAGATCGGCCGCGACTTCCCGGTACTGCGCCGCAAACGGCGGGATCTCACCCGTCGCCAGTCCGCTCACGCCGGTGCGCTCCATCCGCCGGGCCAGCCGGTGAAACGCTTCCCACGTATCGCGCTTGCGAGCCAGGAAGCGCTCGCCCGTGACCGTGGTGCGGCCGGCCGCGCCTGTTTGAGCGCGGGTGCCGAAGCGGCTGCGGCGCTTCGTTTGCTCAGCCGTGAACACCTCCACGAGATAGCCGTTGATGTCGTCGGTGCGACGCGGAATGCGCGCCTCAAAGCGGCGGGCGAGGTCTCTGCCGATCCGGAGCTCGACGTCGGGGGCCAACTCTTTGACGCGCCCGAGAAACCGGTCGAGCAGACGGAATTCCTCTTCGCTGAGTTCGGGGGGCCCCGTCTCGATGACCTCGGGCTCGGATTCGGCCCGGGCGCCAAGGCTCCAGGCGGTTGGACGATCCCGTACGACGATCGTTCCCGCCGCCATGTCGCCAAGCCGCTTGTTGCTCCGGTTGACGAACATCATGACTAGCGCGGGCACGAACGGCAGAAACGGGAAGTAGCAGTCGAGCAGGCGCACCAGATTGCGAACCACGGCCGCGCCCGCGGTTACCGGCCGTCCTGTGTCCATCACGACGCGAATGCCGAGCGCCTGTTTGCCGGGTGTTCGGCCGGTGTTCAGGGCTTCGAAAAGCGTGAAGTAGCCCCAGAACAGCAGGAACAAAAGCAGAACTATGAGCGCGGTAGCCCAGCCACCGGCCAGTCCGCGCAAGAAGTCGAGCCAGGAGTAAATGATCAGCAGGCCGATCATCGAAACCCACAGCAGGAACAGATCGAGAAGGGCCGCGGCCATCCGCGAGCCCACGCCCGCGAGCTCGAAGTGCACGTCGACATGCTCGGGTGTCTCGACGCCGTGGTGCTGGCGTAGGTCGAGATCGAGGTCTCGCGCGGAAGGCGTCACCTACTCATCTTACCGCCATCCCGCATACTGAGGTAGACGAAACATGGCCGACCTGAAGCCGATGGACATCGGTGAGATTCTGGACGGCGCGCTCACGATTTTCCGCCGTCACTTTTTGCTTTTCATGAAGGTCGGTATCATCACGCTCTGGTTTCCCGTGGCGCTCACTATCTACCTCGAGCTCGCGGGGGGCACCGAGCAGCACATTGTCCTCGCGCTTCTCGTTAACGTGATCCGCTACTTTGCCGGCCTGTTTCTCACAGCCGCCGCCATCCGCATCATCGCCGACTCCTACCTCGGCCGGCGCCCCGAGCTGTCGGACGCGCTCGCGATGGGAGGCTCCAAGATCATGCCGCTCTTTCTCGTCGGTCTTGGCAAGGGTCTCCTGCTCGGAGTCATCGCCGCGGTCGTCGCGGTATTCGCAGCCATCGCATTCCCTCGCGTGGCGACGGGAGGGAGCGCCGGGTTATTCGCCGTCCTCCTCACGATCGTGGCCGGCTGCTGGTTCATCGTGTATGTGGCGTGCGGATACGCGGTCACGACACCGGTCGTCGTGCTCGAAGAGCTCAACGCCTCCTCCGATTCGTTCGGTCGCTCGTGGGACCTTACGCGGGGTTTCAAGCTCAAGATCTTTCTCATCTTCCTGGTCGCGATGGTCGTCGTCTTCGTCCCGGGTATCGCGATCGGGGGGCTAGGCGCCGCGCTCACTCCCGACGCTCGCATGCTCGGCCAGGCAATCGAGATCCTCTCCGCGGCCCTCCCCATCTTGCTGACACCGCTGTTCTCCTGCGTTCTGACGCTGGTGTACTACGATCTGCGCGTCCGTCGCGAGGCATTTGACCTCGAGGTGCTCAGCGAGCAATTGGGAGCAGGGGGGGCCGTGCGCTGATCGCACCGCCGACTCCTGCCGTGCAAGCTGTCGCTCAGATCCCCGCCGATTCGGTGCGTCGGGTCGTGAGGACCGTGTTCGCGCAACGGGACTACGAGTGGGTCGCGCGGCGCGAGCCGTTGCGTTGGCTCAAACAGCTGTGGTACAGCTTCCTCGAGTGGATCGACAGTTTCTCGCAGACCAATCCGGTCAGCTACAACGCATTGCTCCTCGCGCTCACGCTCATTCTGGTGCTCCTGCTCGCCCACATCGCGTACGCCATCTGGCGCGTCACTCGACAGTCAGCGCGTGTCGCGCTTACGGATGCCGGTGGCGGCCGGATCATCCACGACGCCGCGCGCCATCTTGCTCGCGCCGAGGAGCTCGCACGCGCCGGCCGGTACGTCGAAGCGCTGGGTCACCGTTTCCTCGCCGTCGTCTTGGAGCTGGACCGCGCGCACGCGCTGAAGTTCCACGCCTCGAAGACACCGGCCGAGTACCTATGGGAAGTGCGCCTGGATGACACGGGACGCGCTTCATTCAGCGCGCTTATAGCGGCGCTGTATCGCCACCTGTTCGGCGCGGTGCCGTGTGCGGAAGCCGAGTATCGAGCGTTCGGCGAAGCAGCGCAGCAACTGACGAAGCATGTCGTCCCGGCTTGAGATCGGGCTGGCGCTGTTGCTCGCGGTGGCGATCGCCGTCGCGGTCTGGGCAGGGAACCGCACTCCCAAGCCGCCGGCGGACGACCAACGCACGTCGACCTTCCTCACGGGTCCGGATGGGAGCCGGGCCGTCTACGAGGTGCTCGTCCGGCTCGGTCGACCTGTGCAGAGGCAGCGCTCGGCGCTGTTCGCGTTTAACGCCGACACTTCTCGGCCGCCGGCACTACTGGTCGTGCTCAATCCGGTGGTGCCGTTGCAACCCGAGGAGCTCGAACAGGTGATAGCGTACGTCAGAGCGGGAGGCGCGGTTCTTAGCTCCGGCCACGGCGGCGGGATCCTGCGCTGCACCGGGTGGCGCTTGGAGCCCGATCGCTGGACCGACGACAGCGTCAATGTGAGCACGCCGGCCGGCATGCGGCCCTTGCCGCGGGTAGCGCGCGTTCTGCAGCTGCAACCCAAGGACTCCACGGAGGCGCCACGGCGCTCGCTCGAGGGACTCGTCAAGCAACAACCCGATTCGAATTCGTGCGCGCAGCTCGTTGCGGAGCGACGCGAGCCCTTGTTGTATGCGGCCACCGGGCGGCCGGTACTCCTCCGACTCTGGTATCCTGGGGGAGGGAGCATCACGCTTGCGTCCGACAAGGGCTGGCTCACAAATCGCATTTGGCGCGACACCGATGTGCCGCTCGTCGTGCTGCCGCTGCTGACGTCGCCACGAGGTGCACGCGGCCGCATAGTGGTGGACGAGTACCATCAAGGATTCCGCCGCGACGAGCATTCGGTCACGTCGCTCACCTGGGCCTGGCTCCGGCACTCACCGGTGGGTTGGGCGGTGCTGCAGATCCTGGCGATCGGACTCGTGTGGCTCGCGGTGATGGCCGTGCGATTCGGCCCGGCACGCGAGGTCGTGCAACGCAGGCGCCGCTCTCCCCTCGAACACCTCGAAGCACTTGGTGCCGGACTCGAGAGCGCTCAGGATGAGGGCACGGCGGTCCGCCGCCTCGTCGCCGGCCTGCAGCGGCGTCTTAGCGTGAGCCGGGGCGGGGATACGGAGACTTGGCTCGAAGCCCTGGAGCTCGCCATGCGACGTCCGGAAGGACGCGCCGCGGTTCGGCGGCTGCGGCATCTCCTTCGTGAACGCGGTGGAACCGACGGCAGTCGGGTGCTCGCAACTGCTCAAGCTGTGGAGGACGTGTGGGAGGAATTGCGCCCGCGCACGACGCGCGAGCAATACTAGAAGCGCTGCAGCGAGTTGTCCTCGGGCAGGACGCGGCCCTTCGCGAGGTCCTGGTCTGTCTGCTGGCGCGCGGTCATATCCTCCTCGAGGGCGTGCCGGGCACTGCGAAAACGTTGCTGGTGCGTACGCTGTCGCTCGCGATGCGCGCGCGCTTCGTCCGCATCCAGTTCACCCCAGACCTGATGCCGGCCGACATCACCGGCATCACGATGCTGACGGGAGGCGGAACACAGGAGTTCACCTTCCGTGAGGGACCGATCTTTGCCGATTTAGTGCTCGCGGATGAAATCAATCGGGCGCCGGCCAAGACCCAGGCCGCGCTGCTCGAGGCAATGCAAGAGCGCACGGTGACGGTCGACGGCAGGAGCCATCCGCTCTCGTCGACCTTCACCGTGTTCGCCACGCAGAATCCCATCGAGTTCGAGGGGACCTATCCCTTGCCCGAGGCCGAGCTCGACCGCTTCATGGCGAAGGTGCAGATCGGCTACCCCGCGGCCACGGTCGAGCAGAACATCCTGACCCGCTACGTCGAGGGCTTCGAGGCCGATCGCACCGAGACGTACGGCGTCACGCCGGTGGTCGATGCGCGAGGCCTCGAGCAGCTCCGCACGACCGCTGATGCCATTCGCGTCGAGCCGAGGATCACGGGCTACATCACGACGATCGTCCGGGGGACGCGGGAGGCTGCGTCGCTCACCCTGGGGGCCAGCCCTCGCGCCGGTGTCGCCCTGCTAAAGGCATCCCGCGCGGCCGCGCTGCTCCAGGAGCGCGACTACGTCATCCCGGACGACGTGAAACTGCTCGCGCCCGCGATTCTGCGGCATCGAGTCAGGGTCGCCCCAGAGCTGGAGCTCGAAGGCGTCACCGCCGATCAGGCGCTCAAGGCCATTCTCGACAGGATCGAAGCCCCGACCGCCTGACTATGATAGCGTTCTTCATTGTCGCGCTCGTCAACACGACCTTCGTGTTGCTCTGGTATTTCCTCGGTGTCCCGAGGCAGCGCGTGGGCGGTGTGTTGTTTACGCCGCGCGCGTTGGCGGTCGGTGCCGCATTCGCGATCATCGGCTTTCTCGGCTTTTGGGTGCCGTGGGCGCTGGACGCCCTGCTCGTCGCTAATCTCGTGCTGATTGCGCTGATCTGGCTCGACGCGACGCTGGCCGTTCGCGTGGCCACGACGGGTCCAGACAATCGCGGGGCAGCCGACGCTCTGGTCTCGGTAGCGCGCGATCCGCTTCCGGCACTATCGGTCGGGCACGCCGGCGAAGTGACGTACCGCTGGACCAATGGCTCGGCGCGACCGGCGCGGCTCCAGGTGCGCGAGATTCGGCCCGACATTCTCGGTGGCTCTCAGCCGGCGCGCGCGCTGCAGGTGCCGGCGCAATCGACGCAGCGAGAAACGGTGCCGGTCGCGCCGGTGCGGCGCGGTCGGGAGACCACAGGCGGTTTCTTTGTCGACAGCATCGGCCCACTCGGACTCGGGCGGCGTCGCATGCGCTTCGATATGCCCTGGGAGGTCGTGGTCTACCCATCCCTCGCCTCCGTACGGCTGCGCGCGTCGGTTGCCGAAGCCCTGCGGCGCCGCGACGCCGGCACCAAACCGGTGCGTCAGCTGGGCGAGGGGCGAATGTTCGAATCGCTCCGCGAGTGGGTGCCCGGCGATGATCTCCGGCACATCGACTGGAAAGCGACCGCCCGGCGCCGCAAAGTCATCACACGTCAGTATGAAGCGGAGCGCCGGCAACAGGTCTTATTGGTGCTCGACACCGGGCGGCTCATGACCGCCGAGGTTGCCGCCGGCGTCGCACGGCTCGACTTTGCCGTGCAGGCCGCGCTCGAGCTGGCGTACGCGGCGGCGCAGTACGACGACAACGTCGGTGTCATGACGTTCGCCGATGGTGTGCAACACTTCGTGGCACCCGAGCGCGGTCGTGCCGGCGTGCGTCGGGTGCTCGATGTGCTCGCGGTCGTACAGCCCAGGCTCGTCGAGCCCGATTATCCCGGCGCGTTTCGCTATCTCGCTGCGCGCAATCGCAAGCGCGCGCTGACGGTGTTGTTCACCGACGTCATCGATCGCTTCGCCTCGGACGCGGTCGTCGCCAATGTCGCGACGCTTCGGCCTCGTCACCTGCCGCTCGCCGTAACGCTGCGCAATCCCGAGTTGGATGCGGCGGCCGCTCTGCGACCCGAGCAGCCTCGCGACGCATATCGCAAAGCGGCGGCTGAAGAGCTGCTGCACGCGCGCGAAGAAGCACTCGGGCACATGCGACGAGCGGGGGTCCTGGTGATTGATGTCACACCACAGCGCGCGGCGCAGGCGGTGGTGGCGAAATACTTGGAGCTGAAGCGAAGAGGCACGTTGTAAGTCGTTGTCCGTCACAGTATGGCACGGCTGTGCCGCGTATTGTATGTTCGGTCCTCAAGTCACGGATTGGACTGGATGCGCGGTCGTTATCGAGCCACCCTCGTCGTAATCCTTGGAACAGCGCTCAACGGCGTGACTTGCGCCTTCCCAGCCGACAACAGCCCCGAAGTCTACGTTACCATCGAGACGCCGGCGCTCGTGCTGCTGGATGGCGACGAGATGACGATTCGTGCGCGCGCCTGGCGCCTGATCGGGACGCCTGATACGGGGAACGGCGACGACCAGCCGCTCGCCAATGTCGACTTCCACTGGACCAGCAGCAGCAGTACGGTGGCGCGGGTGGACAACAACGGGGCCGGCTATGCGACCGTGCTCGGTGTAGGTCCGGGTTTATCCGATATCACGGCGCGCGTGATCTCCTTCGAGAAGGCGGGCAGCACCGCGCTGCCGCTGCGCGTGTCCGGTTTCCTCGAGGTCGACAGCATGACACCGCCCACCGTCAAATGGGGCGACAAGCTGACGCTCTGGGGCGTGGGGATCCAGTACGCGTTCATCACGAGTCTGGACGGATCCGGGTTGATTCCCGACTCTCTGTCCTACGTCGAATCGAACGGTTTCAGCCACATGGAGTTCTGGGTGCCGCAGCCCGCGCGCACCAGCCAGCTGTTTGTGCTCGGGCCGGGCGTCTTCTTCACCACGCCCGATTCGGTCGCGGTCGACACGGTGGACCTGTACGAACCCAATACCGTCAGTCCGACGCTGCTCGATCTGGACAGCCCTGGCCCGTATCCCACCCTGCCGTTCGTCAAGTTCTTCAATCCGGCATTGGCGTTCGAGGAGCTGCCGCGTGATACGACGCAGGGCTACGACTGGTATCGGTTCACCCGCAGCGACACCGCCCGCCCGCTGACGCTGGTGGTGCGGCCGCAGGGCAACCTCGACAGCACCGGCCTCTTCATGGTGATCGCGGACTCCATCCTGTTCAATGGCTCGTTCCATGATGCGCCGCCAACTCCGCCGAACTGGTTCGTGACGAGTCAGGGTTACTACTACTGCGCGCGTGGTGGATTCAGTCCCCTCATTCCGCCGTTCGACTCCATGGTGATCGCGCTGAAGACGCTGCCCCGATACGTCCCCGGCAACAACGGGATTCACATTCTCAACTTCTACGGCAAGCGTCTCAACTACATGATGATCGCCGCCGATACGATCATCCCGGGTGGGAAGATGCAGCAGGACCGCTTTGAGGAAAACGATGTGTGCACGATGGCCGACGCTACGGGGAAGATCATTCCCGTCGGCCCGTTGTCGCCATTCGGCGATACACTCACCATCGACGTGCCCCACGACCTCGACTGGTACCGGTTCCGCGTGAACGCCCCGCTGGCAGGCGACACCACCACGATCCGGATCGCCGGTCGCCCGTCCGGCGGCGCGGTCGGCGATCGCTCGGACGTCGACCTCTATGTCCTCGACACCAACTTCGTATTCTGGGGAGCATCCAACGACGTCGGGTCATTCGATTTCCTGAGACTGGGGCTGCCCTCCGGCGAGTACTACCTCGCGGTCGTGGACTATTCGGGTGAGCCCACGCGCTATTCGCTCTGCATCTCAGTCAGATTCGGGTGCATTCCGCCGTTCGCTCCCGCTCCACCGGCTGCGGCACCGAGGCCGCGTGCGACGCCGGCACTCGCCGCGGCAGGGTTGCGTCCGGACGGCCACCGGTTCGCCGTGCCCGCGGCCCAGATCCCAAGAGGGAGGTCGCCATTCCGTCGGCCATGATGGAGTGCCTCAAGTGCCACACGCCGCTCCCGGACGGTAGCAAGTTCTGCTACGCGTGCGGCGCGGACGTCACCGGGGGTGGCACGCTGAGCGCTACCAGTGGCATCGAGGGACTACAAGCGCGGCTGCAGCGCCTGGTCGAGGGCAAATACAAGATCGACCGCATCCTGGGGAAGGGTGGGATGGGCGCCGTCTTCCTCGCGCATGATTTGACGCTCGAGCGCGAGGTTGCGATCAAGGTCCTGCCGCCCGACATCTCAATGGACGAGCACATCGTCAAGCGCTTCCAGCAGGAAGCAAAGACGGCGGCTAAGCTCGACCACCCCAACATTATCCCGATCTATCGCGTCGAGAGCGAAGCCGGCCTCAACTACTTCGTGATGAAGTACATCGAGGGCACGTCGCTCGAGGATATTCTCGACCAGAAGCAGCCGCTCGCGATCGACTACATCCAGCGTGTGTTGTGGGAGGCGGCGTGCGCGTTGGGACACGCGCATCAGCGCGGCGTCGTTCACCGGGACGTCAAACCCGCCAACATCATGTTCGACCACGACGGTCGCGTGATGTTGACCGACTTCGGGATCTCCAAGGCGCTGCAAGCGGCGAGCGGTTTCACCGGTACCGGCATGATCATCGGGACGCCGCACTACATGGCGCCCGAGCAGGCAAAAGGCGGATCCGTGGACGGGCGAGCCGACCAGTACTCGCTCGGCGTCGTCGCGTACCGGATGATCGCTGGCGAGTTGCCCTATAGCGGCGATTCGGTTCACACAATTCTCTATAAGCACATCTTCGGGGAGGTCCCGCGCGTGAGCGGCAAGCGCCTCGGCACGCCGGACTTTCTCACGACGGCGGTCACGCGCGCCCTCGCGAAAGAGCCGGACCAGCGGTTTGCCACTATGGAGGAGTTCGCGACGGCGCTCTGGCCCGAGCAACCGGTTGCCATCCCAAAACCCGGCGCGCAAAAGGGGGTGCGCCGTCCGCTGCCGCCGCCCTCCCGGAGCGCGCGCGCGGCAGCCCCCGACGTACCGACTGAAGTCACGAGCGCACCGACCACGCCGATTCCTCGCGCCGCCATGATGATGCCAGCGAGGAAGGAGCAGCGTTCCAGCATCGGCGTGGTTGTGGCAGCGCTGGCGGTTGTGGCCATTGGCGTCGGCGGCTACTGGGCGCTGGCGCGGAAACCGGCACCAGCCCTACCCCCGCCACAAGCGGGACCGACGGTCGCGCCGCCTCCTGCCGCCGCTTCCGTCGAGACCGTTCGGGTTGTGGCGCCGCCACCCTCGCAGCCACGGGGCGGTAACGAAACCAGACGACAGACCACGCCCACGCCACCTCTCCCTGCTCCCGTCACGGCACAAGGCTTCATATCCGTGAATTCCAATCCGCCCGGTACGCTCTTCATCGATGGCCGCGACATGGGGTCCGTCCCGGTCATCGAAGAGCCCGTATCTCCAGGTCGCCACACCATCCGAGTAGAGCGCGCCGGCTACAAGACAAAGACCGAAACGATCGAGGTCCCCGCGAATACCACCGTGCGACGGACCTACGTGCTCGATCAAGAAGGACCGGAATGATGCGAGGCTCGATTTGTTGCCTCGTCGCCGTACCGCTCGTTCTGCCGGTTCTTCTGTCGGCCCAGAGCATCCAAAACGCCACGCTGCGCCGCGCGCAACACGCGTTCGACAATCTCGAGTACCGCCAGGCACTCGGCGCGGCTCAGGCCTCGCTGCGCGAGCGATTGACGGGGTACGAGCGCGCGCGCGCCTATGAGCTGTTGGCGTTCACCTACAGCGGGATGGATTCGATCCTCAAAGCGGTCGATGCGTTCAAGCAGGTCGTGCTGATCGAGCCCGAGCGTGAGCTCGATCCGAATCGCACGTCACCCAAAGCACTCAGTGCCTTTCAGGTCGCGCTCACGCAGATCCTCGTGGTCCGGCAACTGCGCGTGGACAGCGTCGATTTCATCGGTGGGCAGGGGAATGTCCCGATTCGCTACACGGTGACGCAGCCGTCGCGCGTGGTCACGCGGGTTACCGGAGGACCGGGCGGGAGCATGCGAATCGACTCGACGGTGGCGAACGGGCAGGTCAATATCCGTTGGACCGCGCGTCTGCCTAGCGGCGATCCGGTGCCCGCCGGCAACTACAACATCGTGGTTGAGGCGAGCGTGGGGCAGAACAGTTTCTCGACCTCACAATCGATGCGCGTCTCGCACGGCCGCGTCGACACGCTTCCGCATCTCACGAGCCTTCCCGGGTACACCTATCTGCCGGAGACGGAGATCCCGCCCAAGAGTTGGCGGCCAATGGGCCTCGCGTTCCTCTATACCGGCGTGGCCTTGGCGGGGACGTCCGCGCTGTCCAGCGGAGACCTCGGCTCACCGTCGTTCCGCGAGGGCGCCGTGATAGGCTTGGGAATTGCGGCTGCCGGTTTCGTCATGACGCTCAAGAAGCCGGCGCCCCAGCCTGCGCGCGGCAACATCCTGTACAACCAGTTGCTGCGCGAGCAGATCGCGCGCCGGAACGCCGAGATCGCGCAAGAGAATGTCCGCCGGCGCCAGCAGGTCGCGGTGCGCGTCGTGCCGGTGGCGAGGGCGGGAGGTGGACGATGAGCATCCGTTGGACGGTTGGAAGGTTGGACGGTTGGACGGTAACGGCAGCGCTCTTACTGTCCCACATTCCAACCGTCCAACTTTCCGCCCAGCAGTTCAGCATCGGCCCCCAGATCGCCTTCGGCGACTATCGTGAAACCTCCGCGCAGCTGAGTTACCGCGGCGGCGGGTTGGGAGCAAAAGCCAGTGTTGTCTGGAAGAAGTTCTCCGCGGATGTCTGGCTCTCGAAGATCAGGTACAAGCCCAGCGGCGGAACGGCGACGAACGAGTTTGACGCGAGCGAAATAAACGTCCTGGTGCGCTACTACGTCGCAGGTCCCTTCAGTGCTGAGGTCGGCTACGTGAACCGCAAAGCCGAGCCGGAGTTCGAGGCGCAATCGATGGGCGCGGTGACCGCCGGCGCGCAGATGGCGCATCTCCTCGGTCCCGGCGTACGGATGCGTTTGAACGGGGGCCTGATGTTCGGCTCCAAGTTCTCCGGGGGCGGCTCGGTGTCCGGACTCGGTGCGGTGCGTCTCGGGCTCGGTCTCACCGTGGATGCCCTGCGCGGTCGCCTGCGCGTGACCGGCGATTACGATTTTCAAAGCCTGTCGCGCGAAACGGACGATGGCAGTGGGGCTCTCTCGGCGCCGATTCAGCAATCGCTGGGACGGATTGGCCTGGCAATCGCCTTCTAGCTGCTCGTTTCGGGTGGCCTTGACAGACCGCGGCCCACGCCGAGATTACCCGGTTCACATGTCCTCGCTCGCGTTGCTGTTTCTGGTCCTCGGCCTGCTCCTGAGCCTTACGCTGCTCAGGGGAGGGTTCGAGGCGCGCGCGGAGAACACGATGTAGCAGTTTCGATCAGGACGAAGTAGCACCGGCGCCGCGAACCCATCAGGTTCGCGGTTTTTTGTTTTTTTCTTTTTTCTCACCGCATTGGCGGAGGGAGCAGCCATGGCTCAGGAAGTGATCATCTTCGATACCACGCTGCGCGACGGCGAACAGGCGCCGGGTAACGCGATGTCTCCGGAGGCCAAGGTGCGACTGGCCCGCCAGCTCGACGTGCTCGGGGTGGACGTCATCGAAGCCGGCTTCCCCGCCGCCTCCCAAGGCGATCTCACCGGCGTCCAGCAGGTCGCTAACGCGGTGCGGCGGCCCATCATCGCCGCGCTGGCCCGGTGCAACGATCGCGACATCGACGCGGCTGCGGAAGCGCTGAAGCCGGCGCAGCGCAAACGCATCCACGTGTTTATCGCGACGTCCGATCTCCATCTCGAGCAGAAGCTGAGGATCGACCGCTCTACGTGCCTCGAACGGGCGCGTGCCGCGGTGCGGCGTGCCCGGAGCTGCACGAGCGACGTCGAGTTCTCCGCCGAAGACGCGACCCGCAGCGATTTCGATTTCCTCTGCCGCATCGTCGCCGCCGCGATTGCCGAGGGTGCAACCACGATAAATCTCCCGGACACGGTAGGGTACACGACGCCCTCGGAGTATGCCGCGCTATTCCGCGCGATTCGAGAGCGCGTCTCCGAGACCGATCAAGTCGTGTTGAGCGCCCACTGCCACGATGACCTCGGTCTCGCCGTCGCGAACTCACTCGCCGCGATTGCGGCCGGAGCGGGCCAGGTAGAGTGCACGGTGAACGGCATCGGCGAGCGGGCCGGCAACGCCGCGCTCGAGGAGATCGTGATGGCCGCCCGAGTGCGGCCCCAGGTAGCCTCCTTCCACTGTCTGGTGAACCCGCGGGAGATCGTGCGAACGAGCAGGCTGCTGTCGCACGAGATTGGCGTGTTCCCCCAACCCAACAAGGCAATCGTCGGCCGTAACGCCTTCGCGCACGAAGCGGGAATTCATCAGCACGGGGTGCTCCAGAACGGTCTGACCTACGAGATCATCGCCCCCGAAACGGTGGGCGCCAGTGGGTCGAGCATCGTGCTCGGGAAGCACTCCGGCCGTCACGCGCTCGAGCGGCGGTACCGTGAGCTTGGCTACGAGCCCGACGCCCAGACACTCGAGCAGCTCTACCAGGCATTTACCGCGCTCGCTGACAAGAAACGTCAAATCCTCGATGAGGATCTGCTGACGCTGCTGCACGATGGTTTCTATCGCGCGCCCGAGGTCTACAACCTCACCTACCTGCGGGTCACCTGCGGCACCGAGACGGCTGCCGCGGACGTGCGCGTCTCCGGTCCTGGATTCCGCGAGCGCAGCGCCTCGGCGAGCGGCAATGGCCCGATTGCGGCCGCGTTCGCGGCGATCGGCGAGGCGGTCGGGCGGACGATCGAAGTGCTCGATCTATCTGTGCAGTCAGTCACCCCGGGTCGCGACAGCCTGGGACGCGTGCTGCTGCAGGTCCGCGTCGACGGCAAGTCGCTCAGCGGCCACGGCGCGTCCACCGATATCGTCGAGGCGGGCGCCCGCGCGCTCGTGCATGCGCTGAACAAGGCCGATCACGCCGACGGCCTCGAGACGGCCGCGCTGAGCAGCAGCTACTACTGGGGAGTGTAGCCATGAGACCCGAGCTCTTGACGGGTGCGCAAATCCTGACTCGCACTCTGGTCGATGCGGGGGTCGAGGTGCTGTTTGGGTACCCCGGTGGCGCCATCATGCCGTTCTACGATGCGCTCCACGGTGCTGAGGGACTGCGTCACATCCTCGTGCGCCACGAACAGGCGGCCGCGCATGCGGCCGACGGCTACGCGCGTGCCGGCCATCGAGTCGGTGTGTGCGTGGCGACGTCCGGTCCCGGCGCGACCAACCTCGTCACCGGATTGGCCACCGCGCACATGGATGGGTCACCGGTGCTGGCGATTACCGGCCAGGTCGGCCGTCCGATGCTCGGGCGCGATGCGTTTCAGGAAACCGATGTCGTCGGTGTGACGATGCCGGTGACCAAGCACAATGTCCTGGTGCGCGACGTCGAAGAGCTGGCCGACGACATCCGAGACGCGATGGCCATTGCGATGGAAGGGCGCCCCGGACCGGTGCTCGTGGACGTGCCCAAGGACGTTCAGAACCAGAAGGCGGAATACAAGGTGTCAGGTGCCAGGGGTCGGGGATCAGAAGCGCCCAGACACCAGACACCTGACACCTGCTTCGAGGAAGTGGCCCACCTCATCGCGGCTGCCGAGCGCCCGCTGCTGATGATCGGGCACGGCGTGATTGTCAGCAACGCGTACACCGAGGTCCGCCAGCTCGCCGAGCGCACCGGCATGCCGGTGATCACGACGTTGCTGGGCATCAGCGCTTTCCCGCAAGCGCACGAGCTGTTTCTCGGGATGCCGGGAATGCACGGCGAAGTGCACGTGAACAAGGCCATCCAGGCAGCCGATCTGATCATCGGCGTTGGCATGCGGTTCGACGATCGCGTGACGGGAAATACGGCCACCTTCGCGCCGCAGGCCACGATCGTGCATATCGACATCGACGCCGCTGCGATCGGGCGCAATGTCCCCGTCGCCATCGGCCTCGTTGGCGATGCGCGCCCAATCGTCGCGCGACTGCTCAGCGCGGTGGCGCCGCGCGAGTGCCTGCGCTGGCGCCAGGAAATCACCGCCCTCATGCGCCATCGCGAAGAAGCGTTCGCCGGGGGACTGTCGCCCGAAGTGATCCTTTCCACGCTCGCCGATGTGACCGGTGGGCGATGCACCATCGTCTCGGATGTGGGGCAGCACCAGATGTGGGTCGCGCAGCGCTACCCCTTCCAGCGGCCCAATACGCACATCACGTCCGGCGGTCTGGGCGCGATGGGGTTCGCCGTGCCTGCTGCCATGGGTGTGCACCTCGCCCGCCCCGGCGAGCCGGTGTGGGCCATTTCCGGCGACGGCGGATTCCAAATGAACATGGCCGAGATCGCCACCATGGTGCAGGAAGGGCTCGAGGTGAAGCTCGCGATTTTCAACAACGGCTACCTCGGAATGGTCCGGCAGTGGCAGCAGTTCTTCCACGGCGGCCGGTACTCCAGCACGCCGATCTGGAGTCCCGATTACGTGAAGCTCGCGCAGGCCTACGGGATTCCAGGGTGGCGCGTCAAACAGGTCGGCGAGGTCGCCGACGCCCTGCGCCAGGCCAACGAAACACCGGGGCCATCGTTGGTCGAGCTGGTGATCGAGCAGGAGGCCAACGTGTTCCCGATGATCGTGCCCGGTGGCTCGCTGTCCGAGCCGCTCGAGACGGCACCGGTATGAACCTTCCGCGCACGCTCACGGTCCTGCTCTCCAGCGACCTTCTCACGCTCAGTCGCGCGTGTGGCGTGTTGCGCCGGCGAAATCTGCCCATCCGGGCGCTTACCGTGGAGTCGAATGGTCCGCCGGGCATCTGGCGGATGTCGTGCGAGATCGACGCGGACGACGCGACGGTCCAGAGTCTCGTCCTGCTACTACAAAACGTGGTCGGCGTTCGCACAGCGAGCGCCACATCCATTGCGCCATCCGGAGGCATCATGAGCTCATCGGTGCGGGTGTATTACGAGGTGGACACCGACCGCGCGCGTCTTGGCGATCGCGTCTTCGCCATCATCGGTTACGGCAGTCAGGGCCACGCGCACGCGCAAAACCTGCGTGACAGCGGCGCCCGGGTGATCGTCGGCTTACGGCCCAACGGCGCCTCGTGGAAACGGGCCGCCTCCGATGGTCTCGAGGTGCGGCCGGTGGCCGAGGCGGCGAAGGCGGGCGACGTGATCATGATGCTCGTTCCCGATCAGGAACAGCGCGCGGTCTACGAGACGTCCATCGCTCCCGCGCTCGGCGCCACTAAGACGTTGATGTTCGCCCATGGCTTCAACATCCACTTCGGCGAAATCGTGCCGCCGCCCGCGGTCGACGTCTCATTGATCGCGCCGAAGTCTCCGGGTCACCTCGTGCGGAGCGAGTATCAGGCGGGGCGTGGCGTCCCTGGACTGGTCGCGGTGCACCAGGACGCGAGCGGCAAAGCATTGGCGAATGCTCTCGCCTACGCGACCGGCATCGGCTGCTCGCGCGCGGGCGTCATTGCCACAACCTTCGCGGAAGAGACGGAAACGGATCTCTTTGGTGAGCAAGCCGTGTTGTGCGGTGGCGTCACAGCCTTGATTCAGGCGGGGTTCGAGACGCTGACGGAGGCAGGGTACTCCCCGGAGATGGCCTATTTCGAATGTCTGCACGAGTTGAAGCTCATCGTCGATCTGATCTATAGCGGCGGTCTCGGTTTCATGCGTCACTCGATCAGCAATACCGCCGAGTACGGCGACCTCACTCGCGGCGCTCGCGTGATCAGCCCGGCCGTGCGCGAGGAGATGCGCCGCCTGCTGGCCGACATTCGGAACGGCGCGTTCGCGAAGGAATGGATCGCGGAATGTCGCGCCGGCGCTCCACGTTTCGCCGAGCTGCGACGTGCCGCTCAGGATCATCCCATCGAGCAGGTCGGAGCGCGGTTGCGTGCCATGATGCCGTGGACCGAGGAAGGCAAGCGCGCCAAGCCTCGGGCTGCCGGGACGCGGCAGCCTGAACGGGAACCAGCGCGCGCGTGATGCAGACGCTGTTCGATCGCGTCTGGAACGACCACGTCGTCCAGCAGCTGGCCGACGGAGTGTCGTTGCTCTACGTGGACTTGCATCTGGTTCACGAGGTGACGTCGCCGCAGGCCTTCGCCGGGCTGCGGCGGGAACGACGTCGCGTGCGCCGTCCCGAGCGCACGCTCGCCACCGTTGATCACAACGTCCCGACGGGCGATCGCTCGCTCCCCATCGCCGATCCGGTCTCGGCGTTGCAAGTGGATTCGCTCGATACGAACACGCGAGAGTTCGGCATCGAGCTGTTCGGCCTGACGTCCCCGAGTCAGGGGATCGTGCATGTCATCGGGCCCGAGCTCGGGGCGACGCAGCCGGGAATGCTCATCGTCTGCGGCGATTCCCACACGTCCACGCACGGTGCGTTCGGTGCATTCGCCCTTGGCATCGGCACGAGCGAAGTTGAGCACGTGCTGGCCACGCAGTGCATCGTGCTGTCCAAGCCGCGCAATCTGGAGGCGCGAGTGATCGGGAGCCGGGCACCAGGAGTCGGGGCAAAGGACCTCATCCTCGCGCTCATCGGCAAGATCGGCACGGCGGGGGCTACCGGTCACGTGATCGAGTACACGGGCAACGCGATCCGCGCGCTCTCGATGGAAGAGCGCATGACGGTGTGCAACATGTCGATTGAGGCGGGCGCGCGAGCAGGCATGGTCGCTCCCGACGAAGTCACATTCGCCTATCTCGAGGGCCGGCCGCGGGCGCCGCAGGGGAAGGCGTGGGGGAGCGCCGTGGAACGCTGGCGCACCTACCGGACCGATCCGGGCGCGACATACGACGCCCGGATGACTCTCGACGCGTCAAACGTCGGTCCTCAAGTCACCTGGGGCACCACGCCCGGAATGGTCGCTGATATCAGCGGGCGCGTTCCCGACCCCGCGCAGTTCCGCACGGCGAGCGAGCGCGAGGCAGCGACACGCGCGCTCGCATACATGGGCCTCGAGCCGGGGACGCCGCTCGAAGGCATTCCCATCGATCGTGTTTTTCTCGGATCATGCACCAATGCGCGGATCGAAGACCTCCGTGCGGCGGCGAGCGTCGTGCGCGGTCGCCACGTTGCCGCGCGTGTGCGCGCCATGGTCGTTCCAGGCTCGCAGCGCGTGAAGGCGCAGGCCGAGCACGAGGGATTGGATCGCGTCTTTCGCGACGCCGGTTTCGAATGGCGCAATGCGGGATGTTCGATGTGCCTAGGCATGAACGAGGATGTGCTGGGGGAAAGGGAGCGCTGCGCCGCGACGTCCAACCGCAATTTCGAGGGCCGGCAGGGGAAGGGCGGCCGGACGCACCTGATGAGTCCTGAGATGGCGGCGGCTGCCGCGATCGAGGGACACCTCGTGGATGTGCGCGGATGGTGACCCCCTTCGTACGCCACCGGGGCAAGGTCGTCGCACTGCCGCGCCCCAACATCGATACCGATCAGATCATTCCGAAGCAGTTCCTGAAGGGCATCGACCGCACGGGCTTTGGGCCGAATCTGTTCCATGACTGGCGTGTCAACCCGGACTTCGAGCTCAACCGCCCCGCGGCCGAGGGCGCGACCATTCTCCTGACTGGTCCGAATTTCGGCTGCGGCTCGTCGCGTGAACACGCCGTATGGGCGCTGGTCCAATACGGGTTTCGCGTGATCGTCGCGCCGTCGTTTGCCGACATTTTTCTGTCGAACTGTTACCGGAATGGTCTGCTGCCGGTCACGCTGCAGGTCTCCGACGTGGACCGGCTGATTCGACGTGCAGCGGACGGCGCATACGAGCTTCTGGTGGATCTGGAAGGGCAGGTTGTGTCGGACGAGCACGGCTTTTCTGCAACTTTCAATGCCGATCCTTATGGCCGACAGCTGCTACTGAGGGGCTTGGACGAGATTGGGCGCACTCTGCTCGAGGAAGAGCGCATCGTGGCCTATGAACGGAGTCGTGCATGAAGACTTTCACCATTGCCGTGCTTCCCGGCGACGGCATCGGGCCCGAGGTAATCGCGCAAGCCGTGCGCGTGCTCGAGGCGGTGAGTGAACGGTTCGAGATCCGGTTTTGCTTCGAGACGTGGCCGGTCGGCGCTGCCGGCGTCGCCGTCGCCAATGATCCGCTGCCCACCGTCACGCGGGACGCCGTCATCCAGAGCGATGCAGTATTGCTGGGCGCGGTCGGCGATCCCGCGTTCGACAACGCGCCGCCCGCCCTGCGTCCCGAAGCCGGGCTGTTGGCATTGCGCAAACTCCTGGGCGTCTTTGCCAACCTGCGGCCGGTCGCGGTGCATCCGGCGCTCGTCAATTCGTCCCCCCTGAAAGGCGACCGGCTGCACGGCGTCGATCTGCTCGTGGTGCGCGAGCTGACCGGAGGCCTGTACTACGGTGAGCCACGCAGTCGCAAGGCGACGCGGGCGGTGAACACGCTTGTCTACACGGCGCCCGAGATCGAGCGCGTCGCGCACGTGGCATTCGAAGCAGCGCGCCATCGCCGCGGCCTCGTTACGTCTGTCGACAAGGCGAACGTGCTCGAAGTCTCGCAGCTGTGGCGTGACGTCGTGACGCGCGTCGCAGGCGAGTATCCCGACGTCCGGCTTGAGCACTGTTACGTCGATACCGCGGCGATGCGATTGGTCTCCGAGCCTGCGTCGCTCGACGTCGTGCTGACTGAGAACATGTTCGGCGACATCCTCAGCGATGAAGCGGCAGTGCTCGCCGGCTCGCTCGGGATGCTGCCATCCGCGTCGCTCGGGCCGGGCCCGGGAGTCTTCGAGCCAGTGCACGGGTCGGCCCCCGCGCTCGCGGGACGCGATGTGGCGAACCCCATTGGCGCGATCGCCACCGCTGCTCTCCTCCTCCGTCAGGGCCTGCAACTTCCGGAAGCCGCCGGCGCCGTCGACGAGGCGATCGCGGCGGCACTGGATGCGGGGGCGCGCACCCAGGACCTCGCGCGTCCCGGTGAGCCAAGCATCGGCACCGCCGAAATGGGCACGCGCATCGTGGGCCTCGTCCTCGCGGAAGCGCTGGAAGGACTGTCGTGAGCGACAACTTCCGAAGCCGCGCGATTACGCAGGGACTCGAGCGGGCGCCGAACCGTGCCATGTTGCGCGCCGTCGGATTCGGGGACGGGGATTTTGCCAAGCCAATCGTGGGGATCGCCAGCGCGCACAGCACGATCACGCCGTGCAACGCCGGTCTCGATCGCCTGGCGCGCCGGGCGGAGGAGGCGTTGCGCGGCGCCGGCACGATGCCCCAAGTCTTCGGGACGATTACCGTCAGCGACGGCATTTCGATGGGCACCGAGGGAATGCGCTACTCCTTGGTGTCGCGCGAAGTCATTGCAGACTCGATCGAGACGGCCTGCGGCGCGCAACGCATGGATGGACTCCTCGCCATCGGTGGGTGCGACAAGAACATGCCGGGTGCGATGATCGCGATAGCGCGGCTCGACATCCCCGCAATCTTCGTGTACGGAGGAACGATCAAGCCCGGCCGGCACGGCGGTCAGGACCTCACCGTGGTGAGCGTTTTTGAGGCTGTCGGTGCGTGCGGCGCCGGTCGAATGGGGCAAGCCGAGCTGCTCGAGATCGAGCGGCGCGCCTGTCCCGGCGCCGGCTCGTGCGGCGGCATGTTCACCGCGAACACGATGTCCGCGGCCATCGAAGCGATGGGGATGAGTCTGCCGGGCTCGTCCACCATGGCCGCGGAGGATCAGGAAACAGCCGACGGTGCGGCTCGCGCGGCCACCGTCCTCGCGAACGCTGTCCGCGCCCGGCGGCTGCCGCGCCAGATTCTCACTCGCCAGGCGTTCGAAAACGCCATCGCTGTCGTGATGGCCATCGGGGGGTCAACCAACGCGGTCCTGCACCTCCTCGCCATCGCGCGGGCTGCCGGGGTAGCGCTCGCGATCGATGACTTCGAGGCGATTCGGAAACGAGTTCCCGTGCTCTGCGACCTGAAGCCATCCGGTCGCTACGTCACGACCGATCTGCACCGCGCGGGTGGAATTCCCCAAGTGATGAGCATCCTGCTCGCCAATGGTGTGTTGCACGGTGATGCGCTGACCGTCGAAGGTCGTACGGTGGCGGACGTCGTGGCAGGAGTCCCATCACGACCCTTGCCGAACCAAGACGTGATTCGTCCCTGGGATCGGCCGCTCGCGCCATCAGGGCACATCGTGATTCTGCGCGGTAACCTCGCGCCCGAGGGAGCGGTCGCAAAGGTCAGCGGGCAGGGTAATCACACGATCACCGGACCGGCTCGAGTATTCGACTCGGAGGAGGCATGTCTTGCTGCAATTCTGGCCGGCGCCATTCGCGCCGGTGATGTCATCGTGATCCGGTACGAAGGCCCCAAGGGTGGGCCGGGGATGCGTGAAATGCTGGCACCGACGGCGGCGCTCATCGGCGCGGGGCTGGGCGAGGCCGTCGGGCTGGTCACCGACGGCCGGTTTTCGGGCGGCACGCACGGGCTCGTTGTCGGTCATGTCGCTCCGGAAGCGGCACTCGGCGGCCCCATCGCGCTGGTGCGCGAAGGCGATTCGATCACGATCGACGCGACCCGCCGCGAGTTGCGCGTCAACGTCGCCGACCGCGATCTGACCACGCGACGCGCCATGTGGAATGCCCCGCCGCCGCGGTACACGTCGGGCGTGCTCGCCAAGTACGCTCGCCTTGTGTCGAGCAGCAGCCAGGGTGCCGTGACGGATCAGGCGCTATGACCGCCGTCGCGATTCAGGGGGAAGCCGGCTCGTTCAGTCATACCGCCGCACTCGACACGCATGGCCCAGCGATCCAGCTCGTACCGTGCGCGACATTCGAGGATCTGTTTGACGCCGTCACAATGGGGGCGGCTTCTCGCGGCATCGTGCCGATCGAGAACACCCTCGCAGGGTCGGTACATGAAAATTACGACCTCTTGAGCGCGCACGATTTGCACGTCGTCGCAGAAACCCAGGTCTGGATTCACCACTGCCTCATCGTACGCCCGGGCACGGACCTCTTCGACATTCATCGTGTCGCCTCGCACCCCGTCGCGCTCGCGCAGTGCCGCCGCTTTTTCGCGACGCATCCCGGGCTCGTGGCCGTACCGTCGTACGACACGGCAGGCAGCGTCCGCAATCTCATTGCCGGAAGCGAGAACGCCGACGCGGCGATCGCTTCGGCGCTCGCGGCCGACCTGTATGGAGGAGAAGTACTCGCGGAGGGGCTCGAGGACCACGCGGAGAACTACACACGGTTTCTCGTGGTCGCGCGCGAGCCCGTGGATGGCCGGCGCGTCGCTGGAGTCACCAAGATCTCACTGGTGTTCACGTTGTCGAACACACCGGGATCGCTGCATCGCGCGCTGACGGTATTCGCCGAACGCGGTCTCAATCTCACCAAAATCGAGTCCCGGCCCATTCCGGGTCGTCCGTGGGAATACCTCTTTTACCTCGATGTGATGGGCGATGCGCGCGAGCAGTCGGATGAGGCGCTAGCCGAGTTGCGCACGTTCGCCCCCGTGCTGCGTGTCCTCGGGAGATACCCGGGGCGCTGATCTAGCCGCGCGGCAGCCGCCAGTCACAGCTCACGCGATCGCCGATCTGGGTGCGCGCCCACGGCAACGTCCGTGACATTGTCACGGCACTGCGTGCAAATTCTCAGGCGCCAGCCCCGAGGTCGCACGCGGGGCCTACCGATTAGCGAGGCCTGTGCATGGATTCCATTGTCGAGTTTTTGCGCTCCCTCTACACAACCGAAGGGCTGATCTCCCTCATTCGCACGGGTGGCCTGCTCGCGCTCGTGGCGATCGTATTTGCGGAGACCGGCCTCCTGATCGGCTTCTTTCTTCCGGGCGACTCACTGCTCGTGACGGCCGGGATTCTCTCGTCGCCCCATGCGGTGGGCGGTGGAATTTTCGACCCGGTTGTGCTCATCGTCTGTTTGTGTCTCGCGGCGATCGCGGGCGACCAGTTGAACTTCGCCCTTGGCCGCAAGGCGGGGCACGTCGTCTTTAGCCGGCCCGACGGCCGCTTCATCAAGCGCCGCCACTTCGAGGAGGCGCACGCCTTCTATCTGGCCCGTGGCGGCAGCGCGATTGTGATCGCGCGGTTCATTCCGATTCTCCGCACGTTCGTCCCGTTCGTCGCAGGTGTCGCCGAGATGCCCTATCGCCGGTTCGTCGGCTTCAACGTTCTCGGCGGAATTCTCTGGGTGGTGAGTCTGGTCCTGCTCGGCCGGTTGGTTGGCGCAACGCCGCTCGGCGCCCAACTGCACAGGGTGATCCTCGTGGTTGTCGCAATCTCGCTGATTCCGCTCGTCGTTAGCGCGTACAAGGTGTGGCGGAAGAAGCGGGAGGAGATCGCGGGATAACCGTCTGCGATGCTGATGCGCCAGCCGCGATTCGAACGCGGGACCTTCGGCTCCGGAGGCCGACGCTCTATCCAGCTGAGCTACTGGCGCCTGCTAAAGAATGACCAATGATCAATGTCCAGTGATCATTGTCCAATGATCATTGATCACCGGAAATTGGACATTGGAAGTTCGTTAGTCGGGGCGAGTGGATTTGAACCACCGACCTCCTGGTCCCGAACCAGGCGCGCTAACCGGACTGCGCTACGCCCCGATGCTAGACTGCGTCTAGTGTATGCGCCCAGGAAGACTCGAACTCCCAGCCTCTTGATCCGTAGTCAAGCGCTCTATCCAGTTGAGCTATGGGCGCGCAATGGGCGGTACTAGACTCGAACTAGTGACCTCCACGATGTCAACGTGGCGCTCTAACCAACTGAGCTAACCGCCCGGAACGAATTGCGGATTGTGGATTTCGGATTGCGGATTTTGACGCGTTCAATCCGCAATCCCCAAATCCGCAATCCGCAATTGACAGTAGCGGGGGTGGGATTTGAACCCACGACCTCCGGGTTATGAGCCCGGCGAGCTACCAGACTGCTCCACCCCGCGTCGATTGTTGCCCGTTTGTTACCGTAACGTGTTGTCCGACTGCTACCGTTAGGAGCGGGAAACGGGACTCGAACCCGCGACCCCAACCTTGGCAAGGTTGTGCTCTACCAACTGAGCTATTCCCGCGCGCCGCTAATTTAACCGGTCAGTGGGAGGGTATCTACCACCCGATGAGGACTTTACGCCGCGCCCGTTTCGAGTGGAGGCGAGGGGGATCGAACCCCTGACCTCGTGAATGCCATTCACGCGCTCTCCCAACTGAGCTACGCCCCCCTCCCATTGCGCGCCCCCCCGGCGCCCGCCCGGCGCCCCGAAGGGCAATGGCGTTTCGGCGGGAACACGGCATCTTATCGGCGCGTTCAGGCAGTGTCAAGCGATTTTGGCAGGTTTCGTGAACATTTTCGCGACCTCTGCGTATCAAAGAGACCAATTAAGGCGAACCAATGCCGCGTACCCGTAAGAAAGTGAAAGTCCCCACGCCTCCGAAGGCCAAGGCGAAGACAGCGAAGGCGCCGGTCGCCACGACCGAGCGTCGCGTTGCCAAGCGTCGCGGCCGGCGCCGGGGTTTGCTCACGGGTCTTGGCTCTCACGAGCACGAGCGCGACATCCTGGATCAGTACCTCCACGAGGTATCGAAGACGCCGCTGCTTACGCAGAAGGAGGAGATTGCGCTCGCCCGCAAGGTCCGTGCTGGTGATCAAGAGTCGATGCAGGAGCTCGTCAAGCGCAACCTCCGCTTTGTCATCTCGGTCGCCAAGAAGTATCAGAACCGTGGATTGCCGCTTACCGATTTGATCGGCGAAGGCAACGTCGGCCTGCTCACGGCCGCGCGGAAGTTCGATCCGGATCAGGGCGTGAAGTTCATCTCGTACGCCGTGTGGTGGATCCGCCAGGCGATTCTGGCGGCGCTGGCGCGCCAGGGTCGCACGGTGCGCGTGCCGCTCAACCGCACGGCCGATCTGTCGCGCATCGTGCGCACGGCGGAGTATCTGCGCCAGACGCTGCGGCGAGAGCCGACGCCCGAAGAGATCGCGGACGCGACCAAGCTGTCGCTGGAGGTCGTGCAGTCGCTCGCCGCCCTGAACACGGGCGACGTGCGGCTCGATGCGCCGCTCGATCCCGAGGGCGATCGCTCGCTGATCGAGCGCTTCATCGCCGAGGACCTGCCGGACACGGAAGATCAGGCTATGGATCGCTTCCTGTCCGACGAAATCGAGCAGGCGCTGAACACGCTGCAGCGTCGTGACGCCAAGGTGCTGCGGCTGTACTTCGGCCTGGATGGCGGACGCGAGCACACGCTCGAAGAGATCGGCGGCATGCTGGGCGTCACGCGTGAGCGCGTGCGGCAGCTGCGTGACCGTGCTCTGAAGCGGCTCCGCGATGGTGATGTTGGAAAGGCGCTGGCCAGCTTCGCCGCGTAGCGCGTAACGATTCGCTATGGTAGGGGCGCAGCCATGCTGCGCCCCTACCGTTTTTGATCTAGTTTTTCCCCCCGTGATTGAATCCATCGGCCGCCGCTCCATCGCCGCGATCGAGTCGGTCGGCCGCGTCGGCCACTTCGTGGCGGACATGACTCGGGCACTGCGCGATGTCGGGACATGGTTCGGTCCCACGATCGTGCAGATGCGGCGCATCGGCGCGGAGTTGTCCCGGCACATCAAGCCCGTTGTCTGGAAAAGGAGCTGAGTATG
>Ga0075418_10001520_pt1 | contig 26344 bp, 30 predicted proteins | sample SoiMetdeltSBSDD2_FD_81776 | JGI IMG/M metagenome (GOLD analysis project Ga0075418, IMG submission 81776) | Bulk soil microbial communities from a Populus tree surrounding site in Tennessee, USA - Soil MetaG P. deltoides SBSDD2 | ecosystem: Environmental > Terrestrial > Soil > Tree plantation...
CCCGTGCCGATGACGCCGATCAACGTGCCCTGGCTTGCGAACATCGTCATGACGCTTCCTTGGGTCGTGCCGATGCTGCGGAGGATCGCGATGTCGCCGCGCTTGTCGCGCACGACCATCATCAGTGTCGACACGATATTGAACGCCGCCACGGCGACGACGAGCGACAAAATCACGAACAGCATCGTCTTCTGCAGTTGTATCGACCGGAAGAAAGTGGAGTGGACACGAGTCCAGTAGTCGTAGCCGTAGTTGGGCGCGAAACCTTCTGCCATGAGTTGCCGTGCCGCGGACATCACCACGTCGCGCACGTCGTAGAGATCGGACGTGGCGAGCCGCAGTCCGGTCGCTTCGCCCTTGGTGCGAAACAGAGTCGCGGCGTCGTCGAAGCTGACGAAGACGAGCCCTCGATCGTACTCGTACATGCCGGCGTCGAAGATCCCGGAGACCGTGAAGCTGCGCCTGCGCGGCAGGAAGCCCGCGAGCGTGACGCGGCCTTCGGCGAGCACCAACATGATGTCGTCGCCGATCCCCACGTTGAGCAGCTTCGCGAGCTGCGCGCCGATCACGACGTTGTAGCTTCCCGCTGCGAGCGCGTCGAAGTCGCCGCTCGTCATGACGGTCTCGATCGTCGACACCGACGACTCGAGGCTCGGGTCGACGCCGCGTACCGTGACGCCGCCAATGGACTCGCCGGCCACGGCCATCGCCAAGCCTTCCACGTACGGCGCCGCGGCCTTGACGTCGTCGCGCTCGAGCACGCGCTCGCGAACCTCGCGCCAGTTCGTGAGCGGCCCCTCGTACCCAATGATCGTTGCATCGGAGACCATGCCCAAAATCCGCTGTTGCAGCTCGTTCTCGAAACCGTTCATGACGGACAGCACGATGATCAATAGCGCGACCGCGAGCGCGATGCCGACCATCGAAACTGCCGAGATGAAGGAGATAAAGCTGTGCGCGCTGCGAGTGCGCAGATAGCGCAAGGCGATCGACAGCTCGTAAGGTTGGCGCATGCGGCTAGTCGTAACGCAAAGCAATCGCGGGGGCCACGGCCGCCGCGCGGCGCGCGGGATAGAGCGTCGCCAGGATCGCGAGCGCGAACGCCGCGACCGGCACGGCGATGACGTCGAACAGCTGCACTTCCGACGGCAGCTCCGTCACGTAGTAGACGTCGCCCGGCATGATCCTGAAGCCGAACGTCTGCTCGAGCCACGGCACGACGACACCGATGTTGTACGCGAGCAAGAGACCCAAGCCCACGCCGAGCAGCGCGCCGACGAGCCCGATGACGGCGCCTTGCACGATGAAGACGCGCGCGACGCGGCCCGCTTCCAGACCGTAGGTCCGCAGGATGGCGATGTCCTTCTGTTTGTCGATGACGACCATCATCAACGACGCGACGATGTTGAACGCCGCGACGCCGACGATCATCAGCAAGATGATCGACATGATGAGCTTCTCGATGCGCATCGCGGTGAAGAGATTGCGGTACTCCTCCGTCCAGTCGGAGTAACGCCAAGTCGGCTCGAGTGAGGGCCGCTCGGCGGCCGCGAACTCGCGCACGCGAAACGGATCGGCGAACCGGATCGCAACGCCTTCCGCCGCGCCCTTCAAGCCCTTGAGCTCGCTGGCGTCGGCAAGATGCACGAGAGCGAGCGTCGTGTCGTGATCGGGAACGCCGGCGTCGATGACGCCGCCCACGGTGAAATCCAGCATCCGCGGCACGACGAGGCCGTTCACGACGAGCGGGATCACGACGCGCACCGGATCACCCGTGTCGACACCGAGATTCGCCGCCAGCACTCGGCCGAGCAGAATGTGGCGCTTGCCGGGCACCAAGGTCTCGAGCGCACGAGGCTCGATGACGTTAGTTAGATCCGAGGCCCTAGCTTCCTCGGCGGGCAGGATGCCGCGGACAACGGCCGGCCGGAGGCCCAGCCCGCCGGCGCTCAACATGCCCTCGAGGCGCACGTACGGCGTCACCGCCACGACGCCGGGGGCGCTCGCGAAGCGCCGCTCGAGCTCGTGCCAGTCGCCGATCCCGCCCGGTCTCGTCACGGTCGCGTGCGCGCTCAACGCCAAGAGGCGCGTCCGAGTCTCGCTCTCGAGGCCGTTCAACACCGAGAGGATGACGATCAGCGCCATGACGCCGAGCATCAGCCCCAGCAGCGACGCGGCGGTCCGAAACGACACGAGCCCTCGCCAGCGCCGCGAGCGCAAATAGCGCAGGCCGATGAAACACTCGAGTGGCTGGAACATGAAGGCGGAATTAAACCATAACGGCCGGTCCGCCACGCCCGCGGTGCCGGTGTTACGGTTTCGGTTCGCGCGTCGTCGCTCGGGAATAGCCGTGCCCGCTGGCGCGAACCGAAACCGTAACACCGGCACCTCCCGGAAGTGTGACCGGCGCCACAAAAGGCGGCGTGCGAATTTGAGGCGGTTTTTCGCAGTGCTATATTCCCGCAATCCAGGGAGGATCCCGTCATGGCCAAGCTGATTCCTACGACGTTGGCGCTGCTCGTGCTCGCGGCAACCGGCGCGCACGCCGACACGTTGCTCCTCGATGGCATCGACATGGCCAAGCCCTCGGCCGTGTCTCGGCCGAAGCCCGGCATGTCGATGACGGCCGTCGAGTCATCGTACGGAGCGCCGGCGCAGCGCCACGCCGCGGTCGGCGGCGGCAACGCGCAACAGCCGCCGATCACGCGCTGGGACTACCCGTCGTTCTCGGTGTACTTCGAGAACGACAAGGTCATTCACGCCGTCGCCAAGCAGCAGTAGCTGCCGAACCAGGCAAACCTTCTCGTTTCTTCGACCGTGACGTAAGGTGTTCCCCTCTTTGGGGGGAATACCAATGCCGTCACGCCCGCTCGCGCGAGTCTTCGCCGTCGCCACGTCCGCCGCCTTGCTAGCCGCGGGCGCAGCCGCACAGCAACCATCCGGCGGATTCGGCGGGCCGCGCCCCGAGCCCGAGATCGAAGGCATCCCGCGCGTGCCGACGGCCGTGCCGCTGCCGACCTTGTCCTCCCCCGTAACGGGCCCCGGGCCCGCGTTCGATTCGGCGCCGTCATTGGCCGCCGGGCTCGATCTCAAGCATTTCCGCTACGAGACGACCGAGTACTTCGTGTCGGGCACAGCCGCAGGTAAGCCGTACACGACGCGCGTCGTCGTGCGCCAGCCCGCCGACGATCGCCGATTCAGCGGCCTCGTGCTCGCCGAGTCGATGCACGTCAGCGGCGCCGCGCACATGTTCGAGTTCACTTCGGGATATTTGATGGACGCGGGCCACGGCGCCGTCGAGATCGTGACGACGTCGCCGCAGCAGTTCGTCGCTTTCAACGCCGCGCGCTACGCCAGCCTCAAGGTCGAGAACGGGCAACAGAACGAGATCATCGCTCAGGTCGGCGCGCTGATGCGGAGCTCTGTAAGCCCGTTCTCCGGACCCGTCCGCAAGATGGTCATGGGCGGAACGTCGATGAGCGCCGGCACGCTAATCAACTATCTGCCGGCGCACATGGTGTTCCGCACGCCGGAGATGAACCGCATCTTCGACGGCTTCATGCCGACGTCGAACGGCTCGACGATCCGCGAGATCGACGTGCCGCTGATCCAGATGCCGACGATGCACGAAGTCTCGACGAACGTGACGCGCCGCCAGGACGGCGACGAGCCGGGCAAGCAATTTCGGTTGTACGAGTACTCAGGCGTAGGCCACGTCGATTCGCGCGACAACGTGCGCCTGCTGCCGAATCCGTGCGCGAAGCCGCTGTCGACGTTCCTGACGCAGGCGTACTTCTCGGTGACGCTGCATCACTTGCTCCGCTGGGTCGACGAAGGGATCGCGCCGCCGCGTGCGCAGCGCATCCTGCTCGACCGAGACGAGAGCAACGACGGCTCGTCGATGGCGCTCGACGCGCAGGGCAATCCGCTCGGCGGAATTCGCAGCCCGTACGTCGACGTGCCGACGGCGCAGTACGCACCCGTGAACACGGCGGCCGAACCGCTCATCGCCAATCCGAGCGAGTACGTCCGCGCCAACGGACTGCAAGGCGCGCAGACCATGTGCCGCTTGAGCGCGTATCAAGAGCCGTTCTCACAAGCGAAGTTGCGCGAGCTCTATGGCAGCAAGCGCGAGTACCTGCGCAAGTTCGAGGCGCGGCTCAACGAGCTCGAGCGCGAAGGCTGGTCGCTGCCGATGTATCACGACACGATCCTCGCCGACGTCGCGAAGACCGAGTTCTAGCCGGCAGCGCTTCAGACGCCGAGATCCTTGTACATCTGCGGATGCGCGGCACCCGCCTCCCCCGCAGCGACGAGTCGATAGCCGCACTTGAGATAGAACGGCACCGCATCCCGCGCGACCGAAGACTCGACGCGCGTTGCCGATTGCCCGCGCGCGAACGTCTCCGCGAGCTCGAGCAACGTGCGCCCGAGTCCCTGTCGTTGGTAGGGCTCGTCGATCGCGACGCGCCGCAGGTACGCCGTGCCGTCCGCGACATCCACCCTGACGACGCCGACGTATGTGGACGCGCGCACTAGCAGCCTCGGGAAGTGACCGGGGCCTCGTTCGTCCGGACGATCCGGATCGTAGACGCCGTGCTCGCCGCGATTCTCGAACAAGATTCTTCTGCGAATGTCGTGATAGGCGGCCCAGTCCACGTCGCTCCGCGGCGCGATCAACGCACAGGGCTCCGAATCGACGCTTCTCATCGCTCCGAACGCAGCGCGGCGAGCTGCTCGAGCACCGCGCGCTTCTTCTCGGGCGGATGACCTTCGTAGTAGCGTTCGATGAGCCCCTCGACGACCTTGATCTTGAGCTCGGCCGCCGCGCGCGGCAGCGCGCTCTGCACGCGGTCGAACGCCAGCACGACCTTGAAGCAGTGCTCGAGCTCGGGCTCCGGAACTTGGGCGTCGCGCTCGAGCTTGTCGCGCACGCGCTCATAAAGCCGAGCCGCGTAGGTCGCGGCGAGGTTGCCGGCGATCCGCGCTTCGCCCTTGCCCGCGTCCATTATGTCCGCGAGGGCTTCGAGCCCGTCCTCGAGCTGCGCCAAGCCGTCGGCCGAAGCCCAGGCCCCTTCGGCGGCGGCCATGGAGGCCCGCGCCGCCACTAACCCTCGAGACTCGCTCATGCAGCTACTGTAATGAATCCTGGGACCGGCTCGTATTACGGCATGAATAGCCCACTTAGGACTGGCGAATGACGGAGGTGGCGGCCTTTGCCGAGCTCTATGCAGCCCACTACAGGCAAGTGCGTGGACTCTGTCGACAATTGCTCGGCTCTACCGAGCGCGCAGAAGATGCCGCTCAAGAATCGTTCGTGCGCGCCTTCCGCGCGCAGGCGAGCCGCGACCCTGCCCAACCATTCATAGCTTGGATCATGCGCATCGCCCGTAACCACTGCCTCGATCTCCTGCGCCGGCGCAGCCGCGAGCGGGCGCTCTTCGGTGACGAAGAAGTCGAGACGGTGGCCGCCGAGGCGCCCGGCGCCGACGGGCTCGGCAAAGCTCTCTCGACCGAGCGCGCCGCGGAAGTCAACGCCGCTGTCGCGAAGCTACCCGAGCGCTACCGTGTGCCGCTCGCCCTCGCCTACTTCGGCGACCAGGATTACGACGAGATCGCCGCATCGCTCGGCATCACGCGCAACCACGTCGGCGTGTTGCTGTGCCGCGCGAAACAAATGCTCCGCCAGGCGCTCGTGGACGTTAACGACCACGCGACGCTGCGAGTAGTCGGCGGGCGCGACTTAGAGGAAGAAACTCCATGACTTGTCCATCCGAAGTCACTCATTCGATGTACGCCGACGGCGCGCTATCGTCGCGCGACGCGATGCTGCTCGAACGTCATGCGGCGACTTGCGCCGCGTGTCGCGCGCGCATCGAGGCGTTGCGCGACGAGAGCGAGGTTCTGCGCACGGCGCTGCGGCACGCCGAGGACCTGGCGCCGATTCCGCGCTTCGTGCCGCCGCCGAGCGCTCGTGACTTCGTCGTGCTCATCGCGAGCGTCGTGCTCATCAGCGGCTTCAGCCGAGCGTTCTGGAGCACGCTCGCAGCCGCCATCCCAACCGAGCTCAAATGGTTGAACCCGTTCGAATCTGGCGTGCTCTTCGATCGCGCCACTGACATCGTGAAATTCATCGTCTTCGAGGGACCTGCTATGTGGACTGCTACGCTCAACTTCATCGGCGCGGCGCTCATCGTCGCGTTCGTCGCCTGGCTCGCCTACTCGGCCGCGCGGCACCGCGCCTTCCCCGGAATTGCGGCCGCGCTGCTCGCGGTCGTAGTCGCGTTGCCGTCGGTCGGCCACGCGTTCGAGATCCGGCGAAGCGAAAACGGTCCCGTGACCGTCGCGGCCGACGAGACGATCAACGACACGCTGCTCGCGCTCGGCGAAACGGTGTCGATTGACGGCAACATCAACGGCGACTTGCTCGCCTTCGGTCGCGAGGTCACGGTGCGCGGCAACGTGACGGGTAACGTCGTGACGGGCGCCCAGTCGGTCACGATCGAGGGCACGGTCGGCGGCACCGTCCTCGGCGCCGGAGAAGGCGTGAGGCTCGAGAACGCCCGCGTCGGCCGCGACTTCTACGGGTGGGGTAACGGCGTGGAGATCGCGTCGGGCGCGAACGTCGCGGGCAACGCGATGGGATTCGGCTCGACCGTCGACGTCGACGGCCGCGTCGGCATCGATTTCAAAGGCTTCGGCAAGATGGTCAACGTCAGCGGCGCCGTCGAACGCAACGTCGACGGTTTCGGCCAGACGGTCACTGTCGACTCGACGGCGCGCATCGGCGGCAACGTCACCGGGCATGTCGACAGCGCCGGCGATCTCAAGGTCGCGGACGGAGCGGTCGTCGCCGGTAGTGTCAACGAGCAAGTCGTCGAGCGCGAGCAGCGCCGCAACCACTATGCGACGTTCGGCTACTACTTCGGCCAGGTCATTCGGCTCGCCGGGCTCTTCCTGACGGGACTCGCCTTGCTGTGGCTGGTCCCGATCTTACGCGAAGTCTCGTTGCCGAACGCGACGGCTGTGTTGCGCTCGTTCGGCATCGGCCTCGCGGCAGCGGTGACGTTGCCAGTCGCCGCGTTGATCGTCTGTATCACGATCGTCGGGATCCCGCTCGCGATCCTCACGTTCGTGCTCGGCGCCATCGGGCTGTTCTTCTCGAAGGCCGTGATCGCGCAAATCATTGGCCGCGGCGTGCTGCGCAATCGGCCGACGCCGCCGCACTACGCCGCGACGCTGTTCGTCGGTCTCGTCATCGTCATCGTCGCGATCAACCTACCTTGGATCGGTGGCCTCGCGAATCTGATCCTGACGCTCACCGGCTTCGGCATCATCGTCAGCTTGATCTACGCGCACATGAACCGCGACGCGACCGCTTGAACGGCGACCGCCAGGGACGGCGGGAGTGCCGAAAATGCAGGAGCAATTTTCGGCCCGGGCGGCGGCCGGGCACTTCCATCCCCCCGCCCGCCGCCGCCTGTGCCGCGTTACGAACGCCTGAGCTACGATAACGACAGCCGTTCGCCGTCGCGGGGGAAGATCATGCTTCGATCGATCACAACCGTTTTCGTGCTCGCGGCCGCGCTGCCCGCGGCCGCCGAAAGCTTGAACCACACGACCGGCACGCAAGGCGTGCTGCTCATCGACAAGCTCGGCGGCCACGTGCGGTTCTTGGATCCCACGTCGCTCAGCGAGCGCTCGAACCTCGAGCTGCCGAAGAATCCCCACGACTTCGCGTTGTCGGCGGACCATCGGTTCGCCTACGTGCCGATCTACGGTCCAGGCATCTACGGCCGCAATCCCGAGCCGGGGCACGAGCTCTACGTGCTCGACTTGCCGCAGCAGAAGGTCGCGAAGGTCATCGACCTCGCGCCGTATCGCTCACCGCACGGCGTGCAGATCGATGCGCGCGGAATGCTCTACGTCACCGCCGAGCTCGAGCGCAAGATTCTCGTCATCGATCCCGCGGCGGGACGAATCGTCGCCGCGATCGATCACGAAGGCTCAGGCCACTGGCTCGCGGTGTTGCCGGACGGCAGCAAAGCCTACGTCGCGAACAAGGACGACAAGCTGTTCTTGAGCGTGCTCGATCTCGCCGCGCGCAAACAGATCGGCACGGTGCCGATGCCGCGCGGCACGCAGGGCGTCACCGCGTCGCCGGACGGCACACGCATCATCGCGATGGACCTCGCGCGCCCCGAGCTCGCGGTCATCGATACGGCGACGGACAAGGTGCTCGAGCGCATCGCATTGGCCGCCACGACGGAGCCGGCGTACAAAGCCTATTACTCGCCGGACGGGAAGTGGCTTCTGACGATGGCCGGCTCGTCGATCGGTATTTTCGACGCGGCGAATCTGCGCGCGCCGCAGCGCACGCTGAAAGTCGGCGCGTCACCGATGGGCATCGGCTTCTCGCCCGACGGCAAGACGGCGCTCGTCGCGAATCACGGCGACGGCACGGTGTCCGTCGTCGACATCGCGACGGCGGCCGTCACGAAGACATTCAAAGCGGGAACGGGGATCGAGACCCTGACGTATTACTAGCGCGCTAGAGCGGCTTCCAAGTGAAGCCTTCGCCGCCGTCGCGCCGGTAATAGATCCCGATGGCGCGGCCGAAGAGCTCCTTCTCGTTGATGAGCCCGAACGACCTTCCGTCGTTGCTGTTGCCGCGGTGATCGCCCATCGCGAGCACCATGTGAGGCGGCACGTCGATTTCGTAATCCGGGCCGCCGCCATGCGTCAAGTTCAGCAACGCATCCTTGTCGCCGAAGTGCTCGACCTTTCGGTCGCCGAGCGGTTGACCGTTGATCGACAACTGACCGTTGCGCACCAAGACGTGATCGCCGCCGATCGCGACGATGCGCTTGATGAGCCGCGTCGTGCCGTCCTCCGGCGAATCGAATACGGCGATGTCGCCGCGCGTCGGCGTCGACGAGCCGAAGATGTCGATCTTCGTGAGCGGAATGCGGAAACCGTAGGCCATCTTGTTGACGATGACGCGATCGCCATCCATCAACGTGTATTGCATCGACCCCGACGGGACGTAGTAGTGATCGGCGAGCGACGAGCGCGCGGCCGTAACGGCCGCGAGCACGATGGCGAGCGACGTCAGCTCGGAAATCCACCACTTCGCACGGCTCGGTTTCGCGCCGGCACCGTTCGAGGGAACGCTGGTTTTGCTGTCAGTAGAGGTCACGGAAGCTCCGACTATTTAACTTCGAACTGGTTCCGGAAGGATCACTTCCAGAACATCCACCAAGGCTTTGCAGGCGCCTCGGGCGCCGCGGCAGCATCGGCCGCGGCGGGAGTACCAAGACCCGTCTTGTAGCTCAGGTCGGTGCAGCTCGGCTCCTCGTACGGCAGGTCGGCCACGAACGCCGTGTCCGAGCCGCGGAACTGCCCCGTGAAGTAGAGCGTATCGTCGGCCACGTAGTCGCGGCGCAGCGCAAGAGTCCCGCTCGCACGGTCGAGCGAGAATCGCTCGACGACATGCAGCTTGTCGCTGTGCATCGTGTACCCGTCGGCGGACAACACACCAGGCTTGAAGCCGACGGTGTCGACGATCAGCACGTCGTTCTCCCAGCGGCCGATCGAGTGCCCCGCGACGCTCGGCTCGATGTCGGCCGGGTGCACGGTCTCGTTCAAGTGGATCCGGCGATCGATACCCGGCGCGCCGTATTGGATGCGGATCGAGTTCTCGTCCTGCGTGATGCGGTTCGTGAACGTCTCGAAGCCCCAGTCGAACAGGATGTTCGTCGGCTCGCACCGCAAGCGCGGATTGTCGCTCGACGACGGGTCGAAACCTTCGGCGGCCTTGCGCCCCGCTTCAGTGAGCGGAACGGGGCTCGGCCGCGTCCAGGCCGCACGGATCGCGTTGTCGGCCAGCGACTCCGGCGTGCCGCGCGCGCCGGGGAACGCGCGCCCACCTTCCGGCACCGCGCCGGGCGCGAGCTGGTCGGCGACGCTGATCGGGACGAGCGCGCCGCTGATGCCGCGGCGGTCCGTCATCACGCGTTGCTCGCCGGCCCAGTCGCCGTTCAAGTTCGGGTTGCCGTTCGGCAAGCGCTCGGGACGATTGGCCGCTACGGCGACGGCTGCTTTCTGCCGTTGGCCGTAGCGATCCATGCTCGTGCCGTCGGCGAACGTGATCGTGCCCAGGTAGCAAGTATTCGGCTGATTGCGATCCGGGGAACCCGTGATCTTGACGGCGGTGCCGGCGGTGAACATCGCCTCGCTCCAACCGGAGCGCCGCAGCACCGTCGCGGCGCGCATCTCGCATTGCCATTCGGTCGCCTTGCCGTCGGCGCCGACGACGCTCACGTACAACCACGAGTGCGGATTCACGAACGCGAGCTTCGACACCGAGCCGCTGATCGAGATGTCTTTGTTGAGATCGAAATTCGCGATCCCATGGTGCGCAGACGCAGTCGCTGCGACCGCGCCACCGGCGATCAAGACGAAGACGTGAGCCCGAGACATCAAAACCCCAATGACAGTGCGCACTTGAAGCACTGTGACATCTAAAGCCCGGTCTCGGCAAATGGAGGCAAACGGCCATTGCGCCGACGCTGCGGCACGCTGCCGCCACCTCACCGGCGCGAGCCCGCCGCGGTCGTGAGCGCAGCGTGCCGCAATGAGCGGTGGCGCACGGGTGCCGCGCTCTTCCCCAAACGCTAGAAGCAAAAGAAAGCCCCGCGGGCGCCGCAGCCCGCGGGGTCAGTTGTCAGCGGCCGATCAGTGGATCTGGCCGCGAATCTCGCCACCCGGAAACTGCACGCCCGGCGGTGTCGTTGGGGACACGGAGTGAACGTTAGCGTAGGCCGCACCGGCGCGCATCGCCGCGATTAACTCGGCGAACTCCGTCGCGGCAATACCTTGGGCCGCGGGGCCAACCACCTCGGCGGAAGTGAGGACTCCAGTCACCTGCCCCGCTGTGCTCCCCGCCGGGCCGCAAGATGGCGTGCTTGCCGTGGGCGCTTGAAGCGAGCCCTCGCATAGCCACACGCTGATGCCGCCATTCGTGTGGTGCTGACCGACGTGAATATGCGATTGCGACGTGGGCGCAGTCAGGTCCGAAAAGTTGATCCAGTAGGTGAGCTCCGTTTCTTCCCGATTCAGGACGGCATAGAACCGTCCGTGTGCCGCTGTCGACACCGAGGGCACCTCGCTGAAGCCGACGAGCTCGGCGCGGAATACGCGCTGCGGCTTGTGCCCACCGCCATTACCCTGGTCGTTATCGTCCGCCACCGCCGAAACCGCGAACCCCGCCACGACACCGAGCGACGCAACGGCTAGCCAGTTCTTCATTTTTCCCCCTACGTTTTTGTTAGACGCGGCCGTGCTTTGCGTCCGCGTACGTTCGACTCGGGTCGTGAGTCCTCCGTAAGCGCCAACAAGGTTCAGCGTCATAACCCGCGAACCAAAGGATTTCTCGGGAACGTGACTGGCTCGTTGCCGCTGACCCAGGCCGGCAGCTAAGCTTCGGGCAGTCGGTCAGTTATGGCCGCAAAAACAATGGCTTAAGGAGCTAGAACGTGAGATCGACCGCTTTGCGCGCACTCGTATTCGTCGCCGCGACCGCGCTTGGCGCCGCCGAGGTGTCGGCCCAGCAAGCCGCCGCTCCGCGGTTCGAAGCCGGCAAGCACTACGCCGTCCTCACGCCTTCTCAGCCGACGAGCACCGATCCCGGCAAGGTCGAGGTCGCCGAGATCTTCATGTTCGGCTGCCCCGGCTGCTTCGGCTTCGAGCCGTACATCGAGGCGTGGCTGAAGCAGAAACCGGACTACATCAACTTCGTGCGCATTCCCGCGCAGTGGGACAGCCACCCCGAATCGCCGCTGCACGCCCGCGCCTATTACACGGCCGAAGCGCTCGGCAAGCTCGGCGAAATCGAGCGGCCGTTCTTCGACGAAGTCCACATGAAGCGCAATATGCTCGACACCGAAGAGAAGCTCGCGACTTTCTTCGCTGCGCACGGCGTCGACGCGGCGACGTTCAAGAGCACGTTCCACTCGTTCGCCGTCGATGCCAAGCTGAAACGCGCCGACGAGCTCGTGGAGCGCTATCGCGTGCAAAGCACACCGACCGTCATCGTCAACGGCAAGTACCAGACGGTCGGCCGGATGGCGGGCAGCGTCGAAGCGTGGTTCGCGATCATCAACCAACTTGCGGCGAACGAGCACGCAGCGGCGAGTGGCGCCACCGCAGCGCGATAATCTCCCGCAAGCAAGAGCAGTAGTCGCCGTTTTGCGACGGGTGCATGGCCACATGCGCCCGCTTCCGTGATCTAAAATGCTCGTCATTGGGCGTTCGCCCGATGTTCACAGGAGGAACGAATGAAGAACGGAGTATCCCGAGCGTTGTTGTGCACGGCGTTTCTGCTGCCTGCCTTTGGCCAGGCGCAAGACGCGCGGCCCGAGTCGGCGGAGTTCAACTACACCTACTTGGAGGTGTCGTACGACGAGCACGATTTCGATTTCGGCAACGCGTCCGTCGACGGCGACGGCATCACGCTGTCGGGCTCGTTCGAGCTCACCGACGACTGGCACATCTACACGTCGTACAGCCAGGCCGATCTCGACTTCGGCATCGACGTCGATACGTGGGCCATTGGCGCGGGCTACGTGTTCCCGCTCAAGGACGGCATCGACCTCTATGGGCGAGTGCTTTACATCGACCAGAACGTGGACGCAGGACCGGCGAACGCCGACGATGATGGCTTGGGCATCCAAGGCCGCATCCGTGCGCGTATCACCGACGAGTTCGAGCTCGAGGGTGGTCTGCAATACGTAGACGTCTCCGACAGCGACATCTCGGTGCAGGCGAGCGCGCGCTACAACTTCACGGAGCAGTTCTCGGCCGGTATCGGCATCACGCTTGCCGGCGACACGGACGGCATCGGCATCAACGCACGCTACTCGTTCTAACCGTTCTCGGCCGCGCGCGCATACGGCGCGCGCGGCCGTCTCTTCCGCTAAGAGAGCGGTAACCTCAAGAACCAAACGCAGAACGCGTTCCAGAGCGGCACGCGATGCAACGTCAGCGTGCCGACGTGATAGACGAGCAGCACGCCGAGCGCGACGGGAAACACGTCGCGCCGGCGACTCACGCGCCAGTCCCACCAGGACAGCGCAATCAGCACGAGATCCGCGAGCAGGAAACCAACCGTCGGTAGGATTGGACTGCCGTCGATACGCGGCACGATCCCGACGAGCGGCCGCAAGTGCGCGCCGATGAGGCGGTCCGTGACGGGAGTGACCAACGGGAAGACGGTGCAGATCATCCAGCGCGCGTGCGTCTGCGCGTCGCGGCGCCGCGCGATCGCAAGACCGTAGAACAACGCGAACGCGACGAGCGACAGCAGCGTCAGCGCCAAGAAGTGCAGCGCCATCGGCGGCAACACCGGCAACCCGATGACCGCCGGCGCAACCCGCTGATGAATGAACACCGTCGTGATCACGACGACGGCCGGCGCCACGACGTACGACAGCTTGCCGAGTTGCCGATGCCACGAGCGGCGTTGCGTGCGGATCAGCTGCGCCTGCACGACGAGCATGCCGAGCCACAGCGCGAGCGCGACGCCGTGCGCGTGAAACCAAATGTTCGGCTGCTCGAATAGGCGCGCAAAGTAGCTCGGCCAGAACGCCCAGACCGTCAGCGCCAGGAAGACTACGAAGAAGCGCGCGCTGAAGCTGAACAGGGCGGGTGTCACGCGAGCATTCACGGCACGATCTCTCTTGGCGAAAACGGCTGGCACTCTAAAGGACGGCGACCGAGGCGGTCCAGGCGCCGCGACCGCAGTGCGCGGGTCACAGACACCTCATCGCACCCTCGGCGCTCGCGGCGAACGTGATCCACTTCACGGTAGACCGCCGGCCGCAGCGTTTTAGATGGCGCATGACGCGTCGTCTTACCGCCATAGTCGCGCTGCTCGCAGCCCTACAGGGTGGCTGCGGCCGTAGCTCGGGAGAGAATCCCGAGCGAACGCCGATGCCCGCGGGAATTGCCGGCGTGTACTCCGGCGAGTTCCCGTGCAGCAACTGCGCGAAGATCGACGCGACGTTGTGGTTGCGGCCGGACGGGCGGTTCGTCTTGCGCCAGCGTTCACAGGACGACGCCGCAACATCGGGCCCCAACACGCCGCAGGCGCAGAGCGCAGCCTATGGCCTGGGACGCTGGTCCTGGGACGACATTGCCGCGCAGTTGGTGTTGCGTGGCGCTGGCCCGGAGCGGCGTCTCACGGTTCGAGACGCCGAGCACCTCGAGCTGCGCGTCGCATCACCTCTCGAGCACGTGCTCGCGCGCGATCACGCCGCGCCCGTCTTCAGGGACCGCCTCCCGCTCGACGGCGAGAGCGCCGTGACCGCTAAAGGCGCAACGTTCAAGGAATGCTTGACGGGCCTCGAGTTCCCCGTCGTCGTGGACGCGGGCGCCTATCAGCAGCTACGGCGCTATCACCGGACGATGAACGCGCGCGGCAAGGTCGCGCTGACGGCCGTCGAAGGACACCTCGTCTCCGGCGGAGCGACGACGAGCGAACGGCTCGTCGTCGACACCGTCATCTCGCTCAAGCCGGGCACGAGCTGCTAGCCCGCACCAGCCACCGTCAGCGCGCCGGTGCGGTCTCGGGCCCGGGGCGCTGCAGCTCGAAGTGAACCACACCGCCGGCCGTGCCGGGCGCTCCGGGACCGCCGATGCGGATGCCGCTCGTGGCGAGCTCCGACGTTTGGATCTCGTACCCCTGCGGCACCTGGAACAAGTCGGGCGACGGCTCGCCGCGCACTACGTTGACGAGCCTGTAGGTCGTCTCGCCGAACCGCGGATCCAAATGACGCTCGAGCACCATCGCGTCGATGTCCTTGGAGTACCAACGCTCCGTCACGATGTCGATCGGCCGGTCGTTGCCGATCGTCCCGGCGGGAATCGTGTCCGTCATGCGCGTGCCTTTGACCAGCAACCCTTCGAGCACTTGCTCGCCGAGATCCTCGGCCGGCTCATAGGCGCCGGTAGTCCCTTCCGGGAACGGTGTGAGGACGACGCCGCGCTCCGTGCGCGTGTAGACGCGCACATCCTCGGTGTTTTCGGTTCGTTGGATGACGGTGACGCTCGCGGTACCGGCGCCAAGCGGTGCAGGGATTGGCTGCGGCGCCGGAACCGGCGGCGGAACCGCGACGTTGAACGTGGCCTGTCCTCCAAAGACGCGCGCTTCCCCAGCCGCCTTCGCGAGCTCCACCTGATCGTGCGCGATCGCCATCTCGAACCGCGGCATCTCGCGCGCGATTCGCTCCGCGGGATCGAGCGTGTAGCTTTTGCCGGCAACGGGATCGTGGATGTTGATCATCGTGACGGGCTCACCGGGCTGGAACGGCCCGACACCGCTCAACGTTTGCTCCAGTCGCGTGCGGCCTTCGGAGTCGCGGTGGATCACCGATTCGTTGCGGTCCGTGATGCGGCTGCCATCCGCCAGCGTTTGCGTCGACTCCGTGATCGACCGCGCGCTGTACGGCTTGCCCTTGACGACCGGGCCCGGCACTCCGCCTTCGCTGCGGATGAAGTCGATTTGCTTCCCGCCGAACACCGGCAACGGCGGCATGCTCTGGAAGACGAACACCTTGTCCGTTTCCGGCGGTACCGGCGGCGGCTGTGCGATCGCAGTCGCGCACGCCCCAGCCAGGACCAGAACTGCCCACGTGTACTTCGAGCTCATGACGATCCTCCGCGTTATTGCTTCGCGACGGACACGAGCAGCGCGTCCGCCTCGTTGAAACGAATGGCACGGGCGAGGCCATCCTCGCCCACCAACAAATCGGCCTCGATGCTGCCGCCCTGCTGCGTGCCCGGCACGACGGCGAACGCCGACAGCGGAATGCGCACGCGCACGACGTTGTACGACGACGACGGGGACAAGCTCGGCGAGTTCTGCAACGGCTGAAATGCGCTGACAGCCGCCGACGCGGCTTCCGGCTGCACCGCCGCGACGGGCACGAGCACCGACGCGGTGGGCTCGGCGCGCATCACGACCGCCGCGAGGATACCGCCGAGCGCGAGCACGACGGCCGCCGCCGCAGCTAATGGAAGCCGCCACGAGCGGCGGGCGCGCTGCCCCGCGGCGTTCTGCGCTCGCCGCTGCCGCATCTCGAGAAACTGCGCGCGCAAAGCCGCCTCGTCGACCGCGGGCGCTTCGACCGTGCGCAGCGCGGCTCGCAGCTGCGCGAGCTCCGGCTGCAAGCGACTTGCGTCGTATGGCGTATTGCTCATGAGCACACCTCTCGGGTTTGTAACGACGCGGCCACGCTCGGCTTCAGGTCGAGTGCCGCCTGCTCGGTCTCGTCGAGCATCGTCGCCAGCAACACGCGGCCGCGATGCAGCCGCGAGCGAACGGTGCCGATCGGACAGTCGAGCACGGCCGCCGTCTCGGCATAAGTCAGTTCCTGTAGCTCGAACAGCACGAGCGCTTCGCGATACTCGACGGGAAGCCGTGCGATCGCCGCGTGCAAACGTTCGACTCGCTGATCCGCCAGCAGCCGCTCGTCGCTATTGGGCGTGCCGAGGTCGGGCGGCATGTCGTCGGTCCAGCGCCGCTCGAGACGCAGTCGATCGAGCGTGACGTGACGAGCGCAGCCGAACAGCCACGCTCGCACCGTGCCTTTGGCGCTGTCGAACCGGCTCGCATTCTCGAGCACGTTCAAGAACACCTCTTGGGTCACGTCTTGCGCGAAGCTGCGCGACTTCGCCATCGCGAATACGAACCGATAGACGTCGTTATGTCGGCGCCGATAGAGCTCCACGAACGATTGCTCGACGCCGCCCACGATCTCGGCGAGCAACCGCACGTCGACTACGTCGTTGGAACCTGGATCGGTTTGGTCCATGCGCACCATTCTTCCTCAGGAGCTATTCGCTCGAGCGACGCGAAAAGTTCCCGAGCCGGCGCTGCCGGGCTCGAAACTGTAGGATGGCTGTCCAAAGCAAGCGAGCTCGACCCATGTTTTCGTCGTTCCGCGGCCTCGTATGGCTCTCACTGACCGTCGGCGCGGTCCCGGCCGCCGCAGCGCCGCCTATCGTGACCGACGCCTGGATCCGCGCGACCCCGCCCGGCGCCGTTACGGCCGCTGCGTATCTGACCATAACGAGCGCGGGAGCGGCCGATCGCCTCGTCGGCGCCGCGACGCCGGCCGCCGGCGCCGTCGAGATCCATACGCAGGGCAGCGACGCCGGGTCGCAACACATGACCCATGTCGCGGAGCTTACTCTCCCGGCCGGTCAAGCCGTTCGCCTCACGCCGGGCGGGCAACATTTGATGCTCATCGACCTCAAGGGGCCGATGGTGCCGGGCACAAGAGTCGCGCTGTCGCTGCGTTTCGCCGAGGCAGGCACGGTCGAGGTCGACGTTCCGGTCGTCGATGCGCGGGCGGCCGCTGCAGCCCACTAGGCTCGAGCGTGACGCCGCGAACCGCAACCGTCGCGGCCGCCGCTGCGGCCTTCGCACTCGGAATCGGCACGTGGCTGTTTCTCGATGCCCGCCAATCCGCGCCGCTCGAGATCGGCGGCTATGTGCTCGCGACCCCGCGCGATCTACCGGCCGTCGAGCTCGTCGACGAGCACGGCGCGCCGTTTCGGCCTCACGACTTCGTGGGGCATTGGTCGTTCCTCTATTTCGGCTACACGTATTGCCCCGACGTCTGCCCTCTGACGCTCGTCGAGCTCAACAAAGTGAAGCTCGAGCTCGCGGCCGACCGGTTCAGCGAACCGAGTGCGTATTACTTCGTATCCGTGGACCCGAAGCGCGACACGCCTGAACGGCTCCGCGAGTACGTCGCCTACTTCGATCCCGAGCTGCGCGGGCTGACGGGCTCGGCGGACGCGCTCGCCGCGCTCGCGCAGGCCGCCGATACGGTATTCGACGTGCCGGACGACCCGGGGACGGATAACTATCTCGTGAGTCACTCGTCGAACGTCGTGTTGCTCGACCCGAACGGCCGCGTCCACGCCGTGTTCGCGGCGCCGCACGATCCGTCCAGGCTGGCCCACGATTTCACGAGAATCGCCGCGCGCTACAACAGCTTGTGATAGCGGCTCGCCGACCCGTCCGCCCGGCGGTGCAACTTGTCGGCGCGGTGCGTAGACTAAGGCTAGTCGGCATAAATACAACGCTGAGAACGATGGATCAGGGGCTGAACGTTCGTCCTGCCCGGGCACGATTCTCCGACGATAGCTCGGACCTCGCATTGCTGCAGCGCATCGCGAACGGCGATCGCAACGCATTGCGCCAGCTTTACAGCACGTACTATCACCCGTTGCTGCGGTTCATATACCGCATCACGGGTCGACTCGACCTCGCTCAAGAGGGCGTCAACGACGTGATGCTGGTCGTCTGGCGCAACGGGCGTTCGTTTGGCGGGCGCTCGAGCGTATCGACCTGGATCATGGGCATCGGGTACCGCAAGGCCCTCAAGCTGCTGGCCGCGTCGCGGCGCTGGACCGACCGCTTTGCGGGCGCCCCTTTCGACGAGATCATTGAACGTTCTGACGCCCTGGCGGAACAAAGCGACGACCGGGATCTCCGCGATCTGCTCGATGCTGCATTACGTCATCTATCGGCAGAGCATCGCGCCGTCGTGGAGCTCACGTACTTTTATGGTTGCTCGTACGAGGAGATCGCGGCCATCGCCGCTTGCCCCGTCAACACAGTCAAGACACGTATGTTCCACGCCCGCGCCAAATTGAAGAAGCTGTTGCCTGCACTCGGCAAGGATGCGCCGTGACGGACTTTGAGCCGTTACCACACACGCGCGCGTTCGAGCTCCTGCCCTGGTTGATCAACGGAACTCTCGCGGGCGCCGAGCGCGAGGCCGTCGAGCAGCACGTTCGCGCGTGCATCGTGTGCCGGCGCGAGCTCAAGGAGCAGCAGCGGCTCCACGCATCCGTTCGCGCCCGACGAACCGCCGACGTGTCGGCCGAAGCGGGCTTCGACCGGCTCGACGGCGAGCTAGACAGTGACGCCACCGTCGCTCGACCTCGCTGGCGCATCCGCTACGCGACCGCGGCTCCATTCGCCGTTGCAACCGCTGCCGGCGTTGCGGTGCTCGCTGTTTTGTTGTGGCTCACGCCGTTGCCCGAGCTCGATCGCGACGACTACCGCACGCTCGCGACGCCGCCCGCCGACGTTGCGCTGGTCGACATCGTCTTCAAGGACGAGACCACGGCCGCGGAGATGCAAGATCTGCTCGACGCCATCGACGGAGAAGTCGTCGCTGGACCAAGCCGGCTCGGCCGCTACAGCGTGCGTGTTGCGAGCGATCCCAAGAATGAGCATCACGTCGACAAGCTGATCGGCGTTCTCACCGCCGACCCGCGCGTCCGCTTCGCGGGACCCAGCCTCGCGGACGTGCAGCAATGAAGGCCGCGCTGCTCGCCCTGGCTGCCGTGCTCCTTGCCGGCTGCGCAAGCTCGAGCGGCGTGCAGCCGGAGCAACCTGCCGCGGTCGAGCAAACGGCTCCGCGACAAATACTCGTCACGGTGAGACAGCCCGCTACGCTCGCCGCGGGGCTCACGGGCGCGCCGAGTCAGCGCTACTTACAGCGCCGCTACGGCCCGTCGCCGACCGTCGATCGCGTTTTGACACAGCTCGCGCATGAGCACGATCTGCGCCGTGACGAGGGCTGGCCGATCCAGTCGCTCGACGTTTATTGCGAAGTGCTGACGGTGCCGGAGGGCCGCGACGTCGCTGAGGTCATCGCGGCACTGCAGCGTGATCCGCGCGTCGATCTCGCTCAGCCAATGAATCTGTTCACGACGCAGACGACGAGGTACGACGATCCCTACGTCGACCTCCAATCGGCCGCGACTGAAATGGAAGTCGAGCGCGCTCACGAGCTCGCCACGGGTCGCGGCGTTTCGATCGCGATCATCGACTCCGCGGTCGACGGCAACCACCCCGATTTACGCGGCCGCGTGCGGCTCACGCGCAATCTCGCCACCGAGCATCCGACCGCGCGCGGCGGCGAGGTCCACGGCACCGCAATCGCCGGCATCATCGCTTCGGCCGTGAACAATCGCGAAGGCATCATCGGCGTCGCTCCGGACGTCAGCATCGCGGCGCTACGCGCGTGCTGGGCCGTCGGCGCGGACGCCCTGGCGGCGCAATGCTCGACCTTTTCGCTGGCGCTCGCGCTCGAGGTCGCGCTCGGCCTGCAGCCGAACGTCATCAATCTCAGCCTCGCCGGGCCCGACGATCCGCTGCTGTCTCGGCTGCTCGATCAAGCGCTCGAGCGCGGCATCGTCGTCGTCACCGCGTACCCGGCGACGCCCGAGAGCTCGTTCGCCTTCCCGTCGTCGCACCCGCGCGTGCTGACGGCGCACTCCTCGCTGGTCCGAGTGCATTCCGACTCGCCGTTCACGCTGGCGGCGCCGGCCACCGAAGTGCTGACGACGACGCCCGGCGCGGGCTACGCCTTCTTGAGCGGCAACTCGCTGGCCGCCGCGCACACGACGGGCGTAATCGCATTGCTGATGGAGCGTCAGCCCGATATCGACGCGGAGCGAATCGCCGCGATCCTGACCGCGACGACCACGTACTCGTCCGGCAACGCTTCGATCAACGCCTGCCGCGCCGTCGCGCGGCTCGCGGGCACGGAGCCCTGTCTAACGCCGCCGCCGAGCGTCCGCTTCTAGCGCGACGCACCACCCTGTTTGCGTTTCAGCGCCGACGAGACGCTGAGCACGTAGTTAGTGGCGCGAGGATCGCCGAGGTAATTGCGGTATTCATAGTTGCCGTCGTAGTAGCGCAAGTCGATCGCCATGCGACCGACGAGCTTCGACGCGCCGACATTCCAGTGCGTGATGCTCGCGCCCGAGGTGATGTCGAAATAGCCGACGGCGCCGCCGACCTCGAAATTCGCCGGCAACGGGAATGCGAGCGAGACTTCTTGATTCAGTGCCGATCTTCCGCGCGCGTAGTACTCGTCGTTGTACGAAGCCGAATAGAAAACGCGGTCGCGGAATCCCACGCTCCCACTCCATTCGTCATAGTTGTAAGCGCTGGCGTCGGGGTACACGTAGCGGCCGGCACTGACGGTCCAAGACCAGCGATCGCCGCGATCGTGATAACCGACATAGGCAACGGCCTCGATGTCGCGAGTCTGCCCCGGAAAGTTCTGCGGATACTCGACGTTCATCGCACGCGCGTAAGCGAAGAATCCCGTGTAGTGTTGGTAGTCGATGCCGAGCTGCAACGTCGCGCCGTCGCTCTGCGACAGGCCGTGCTTCCAGTAGCCGCTGCTCAACGTGACGTAGCCGTTGAGCTCGGACTCGGGAGCTTGCGCGCGTGCGGCGCCGGTCGAGACCAGCGCGACGACGATCGCGACCAACGTCGGCGCAACGCGCCCAGCAGACACGGATGAAGCTCCTTCGCGGGGGATGTGCGAATCGATTCTAGGCCTGGCTGACCGCGCTTCGCTACGGGGCTTTAGACCTACGGTCATAATGCACGCGCCCTACCAAGCAACCGCCGAGGCATTGGATCGCCTTGACGGTAGTCCAACGACCCCTGCCGCAAAGCGCCCAAGCACCCGAGCCGTGCGCTACGCTACGGCCGTGAGCCGCCGCCGGACTGGAGTAACGACCGCCGTAGCCGCGTTCGCCGTCGCCGCGGCGTGCGCGTGGCTCGGCGTCGCGCGCAGTCAATCGGGGACCGCGCAGCTCACGGCACCGCTGGAAGCCGAGTTTCATTTCGCGCGGCTCGTCTACCGCAACTCGCCGTACAGCCGCCGCGGCGGGTTCGGCCGCAGTCGCGGAGCATGGACCACGGACTGGCCCGATGCCGAGTACCACGTCATGCAAGGTATCGGCCGGTTCACGCACATCGACATCGCGGAAGTAGACCCGGACGGCAACGGCGGAAGATTCATCCAGCTCATCGACGAGCGCGTATTCGACTACCCGTGGCTCTACGCCGTCGAAGTCGGGCAGTGGCTTCTCGACGAGAGCGAAGCCAAGCTCCTGCGCGAGTACCTCGACCGCGGCGGGTTTCTAATGGTCGACGACTTCTGGGGCGAGGACGAATGGGCCATCTTCGTCGATTCGATGCGGCGAGTATTTCCCGACAAACGCATCGAGGAGCTCGGCGAGGACCACGAGCTACTGCACGTGCTCTACGATTTGGATCAACGCACGCAGATCCCGGGGATCAACGGCCAGCGCTGGGGCACGGTGCCGCACTGGCGCGGGATCTTCGACGACGACGGCCGGCTCATGGTCGCCATCAACTTCAACATGGACATGGGCGACGCCTGGGAGCACGCGGATGACCCGCGTTATCCAGAGCCGATGACGGCGCTCGCGTACCGCTTCGCCGTAAACTACCTCATCTACACGATGACGCACTGACGACGGCGCGCCGCGCGTCAGCGCAGCGGGGCACGCGCGATCTTGTTGCCCGAGAAGGTGCCGAACCATGCCTGACGGGCCATGATCAGCACCATCGTCGCGTTACTGAACTTCGCGTCGGCGTTCGTCGTCGCAATCACCGTATCGCGCATCGTCGCGGGATCGATCGCCACCGCAATCGACGGACGCGGGCACGCCGCAAGCTTCGCGAGGTCGTGGTTCGGGCCGGGCGGGCCGCCGCACTCGGGTACGTCGTTCGCCATGCCGGCGGTCAGCAGCCGTCCATCCGGACCCAAGTGAACGTTGTCGGGCGTGAATGGCAACGGCCGCGTCGTGCGCAACTGGCGCGTGGGATTGCTGTGCGAGAACGCGACGATCGTTTGCAGGCCCGACGACGCGACGTAAATCTCGCGGCCATCGGCCGAGACCTCGATGCCGTTGTTCGCCGGCAGCTGCGAGCCTTCGACGAGCTTGAAGCCGGCGTCGCCGGGCGACCACGCGAACACGGCGCCCGTTGGCTTGCGGGCCACGATGGCGTCGGCGAACGTCGTGCCGGGCATGAACAACACGGTCGCGACGAGCGAGCCGTCGGCAAACGATGCGACGCTGTTCGCCGCGAGGCCTTCGGGCATCGCTACGCAACCGCGCCATGTCAATGCCGGCCGCGCGCCTGTCGCGTCGACATCGAATATTTCGATCGCTTCGCGCGCCCCGTGGCCGACGACATAGAGCTTCGCGCGGCCGGCGCCGCTTGCGCGGAGGTTTAGGCCGTGCGTCTGCAACGTCGCCGGCGACGGCGGCGTCGTGCAGGCGGTGAACATCGGATCGTGCTGCGCTTCGAAGGGCAGCGCGGCGGCCTTGCCCGTATTCGAGTCGACGAGGTAGAAACCCGCGCCGTCCGCCATGCCGCTCGACACGACCCACGACGTGCCCGGCACGAGCACGAGATCCTCGGGATTTGTGACGCCGCAGACGTAACCCACGTCACCGCTCGGCTCGCAGCCCTCCTGCGCGTGCGCGCCGAGCGCGCAGCCCGCAATCAGGATCCACTCGACGGAACGTATCGCGCTCATAACGGCTCCCCGCGTATCGATTCCCGACTCACCGGGCTCGGCTTCATTGCGAGCCCCTGAAATACTCTGACGGTTTGCACGAGCCGCCCAACAGCCGTCGTCAGCAAGTACAAGCGTCCGACGAGCCGCATGCCGCGCGACCGGCGAATCGTCAGCAAAGCGACGATGCCGCCCAAGATGACGACCGGGTGCAACAACGCGCCACGCACCGTGCTCACCATGCGATCGATGCGTGCGAACCGTCCTTCGATGCTGGCGACCTCGTGCGCGATGCTCGCGCGCTGCGCCTCACACCGTTGCCGCAACATCGCCTCACGCTCTGCAAGCTGCTTGACTCGAGCGCTCACGAGCGCCTACTCATGAGAGCCGCGCGATCCTTCTTGAGCTCACCAATCGTCCCATCGAGCATGGGCGGCTTCGCGTGCACCTTGGCTCGAAGTACGAGGCCCGCGACTACGGCGATCAGAAAGAACGTGGCAGTGACGGCGATCGACGCCGCGAGCCGGTGCGTGTCCCAGAACACGAAAATGACGACGAGTGCAGCCAGAAAAAGGCCGATGCCGGCGGCGAGCAACGCGACCACGGTGTACACCATGATCTCCGCGACGCGGTGAACTTCCTCTTGCAGCTCCGTCGTGAGGAGCTCGAGGCGCGTCTGTGCGATCCCGATCGCCGTCGCAAGCATCTGCGCGATCGAGGTGAACAGCGAGCCGACGGGGCCTCGGCCTCGCTCTGCCGGCCCCTCCGGCGGGATGTCGCCGCTCTGGTCCACGTCTAGCCGCAGTCGCTAGCGGCGACTCATGAGCAGGCCGACGAGAAGGCCTACACCTGCGGCAATTCCGACGGCCTGCCATGGGTTGCCGCGCACGTATTCGTCGGCGTCGCCGTAGATCTCTTTCGCGCGCTCGAGCGCCTGCTCTTCGACGTCTTCGAGCCGCGCTTTCGCGTTCTTTACCGTTTCCTGGGCCCGCGCCCTGATCTCTTCGACCTTGTCGCCGGTTTGCGCGGCCGTCACGCGCAGCAGGCTTTCGGCGTCCTTAATTACGGCGGTCAAATCGTCGATCAGCTGGCTGGCAGAGAGTTGTTGGGCCATAGCAATGCACTCCCGTGAAAGACACGTCTATCTGAATGGTATGTCCCGACCGCAAGCGTCACAAGTTGGCCCAAAGCGCCATTCAACCTTCGACGACGAAGCGCAACCGTTCCAGCAACTGCGCCTGCGGCGTCAGCACGTCGACCGTCCAAAGTCCCCTTGGATCGGTCGGAAACACATGCTTGCGCGAATAGGCCCGGAAGCCGTCGGCCCTGCCGCCGTGAATCTCGACCTCGATTCGCTCCCGGTCGCCGTTATGCCGCCACTCGAACACGACGTGCTGAGACAAGCCGGTAGGAGCGCGGATCGCGGCGAACGCGATGATGCCCTGCGCGAGATCCTCGAGCCGAATGCGAGCGACGGGCGCGCCCGGGACCAAGCCGTCGATCGTTTGCGTGACTCTCGCATCGGTGACGGCAAGCCCTGCCGCCGGAATCTGGCCGCGCAATCCCCAGAACAAGAACGGCACGACGAGCATGCCGGCGAGCCAAGCGAAGCGGTTTCGCCAGCGCGGCAGCGAGTACAGCGACAGGGGCAACGTCAACAGCAACCACGCGCCCACGGCAAACAGCGAGATCGGCAGCGCCCTCTCGACCGGCACGAGCAGCACCATCGGCAGCACCACGAGCGCCGCGATCCAGCTGCAGAAGGCGTGGAATGTCATGCGCCGCGCCGCCTGAGTCGCGATGAGGCGCTCGTAGAGCGGATCGACCGTCGAGAGCAACGCCGCCGCAGCGACGAGACCCGTGAACGCCACCTGGCCCGCGTCGAGCCTCGTCGCACCGATCAAGAGCGGCAGACTGAAGAACAAGAGCTCTTGCTGCAGCGACTGGCTGATGAAGTTGACGACGAAGTTGCCGGCGCGCCGCCGGCGCCGCTCGAGCCGTTGCCGCACCCATGGCTCGATCAACAGCCAGAACCACCCGCAGAGCGCCAACAGTGCAACGCCGCGAGCAAGATTCTCGCCGCGCCGCACGAGCAGGAAACCCACCCAACCGGCCGCGAAGCTGATCGTGGGCAACAGCCACGGCCAGCGATTCGCGATGGCGACGAAGCGTAGCAGCAGCGAGCTCAGGAGCTCGCCGAGCCTCCCGAGCGACGGCTTCACGTCGCAGCGCCGGACGGACGCGTGCGTTCGCGGAACGGCACGCCAAGGACGTCGTGAGTGAAATAGCGTGCGACGGGCACGCCGAGCAGCATTCCCCACAGGCCGAACGCGTGATAGCCAACGTAGAGGATGATCAGAGTCAGCACGGGATTCAGCTTCATGTGCCTACCGTAGATGAACGGATTCAACACGTAAGCTTCGATCGCGTGAATCACGATGACGAGCAGAATCGCGGCGAGCGACAGACCCGGACCGCCCGCGTTCAGCGCCACGAGCACGATCGGTGTCGTCGAGATGAACACGCCGAGCACCGGAACGAAGCTGCAGACAAAAACTATCACCGACAACATCGCCACGAGCGGAATGCCGAGCAGCAGCAGGCCGATCAGAGTTAGCACCGTGTTGATGACGGCGATCGCGGCCTGCGCCTCGATCGCGCGGCCGAGCAAGATTCCGAAGCGCGCGATCGGCGGCGCGGCTTCCTCGTAGAAATCGCCGACACGCGAGGTCCGCAGCCGGCCGATGCCGGCCCTGAGCTTGTTCAGATCGATGAGGATCAGGTAGCTGAACAGCAGCGCGAGCAGCGTCGTCGCCGTGGCGCGGTACAGCATGTTGACGACGGTCGGCGCATACTGGCGGACGCGCAGCGACTGAACGTCGATCAACGCTTTCAACAACAGC
>Ga0075418_10001521_pt1 | contig 26341 bp, 20 predicted proteins | sample SoiMetdeltSBSDD2_FD_81776 | JGI IMG/M metagenome (GOLD analysis project Ga0075418, IMG submission 81776) | Bulk soil microbial communities from a Populus tree surrounding site in Tennessee, USA - Soil MetaG P. deltoides SBSDD2 | ecosystem: Environmental > Terrestrial > Soil > Tree plantation...
CGGCCGAATCGGCGCCGCGCCTCCATTTTCAAGAGCCGAATCCGCAGACCCGGCCATCAGACGAGGAAATACGGATACTCGCCGACCTGCTGAATGGATCAAAGCGGGTGACGATCTTGGCCGGGGCGGGATGCGCCGGAGCGCATACGGAGCTGATTGAGCTCGCGGGCAGGTTGCGCGCTCCGATCGTGCACGCCCTGCGCGGCAAGGAGTTCATCGAGTACGACAATCCATTCGACGTCGGCATGACGGGCCTGCTCGGGTTTTCGTCCGGGTACCACGCGATGATGAATTGCGACGTCCTGTTGGTAATCGGAACGGACTTCCCGTACCGACAGTTCTTCCCGGCGAACGCCACCATCGTCCAGATCGACCTTCGCGGCGAGCAGCTCGGTCGCCGGACGAAGGTGGACTTCGGGTTCGTCGGCGACACGAAGACGACGCTGCAGGCGCTGTTGCCACGGCTGGAGGCGAACCACTCCGAGCACCACCTGAACGAATCGGTCGAGCATTACCGGAAGACGCGGAAGGGCCTCGACGATCTGGCTGTTGCGCCCTCCGGTTCGACGGTGATTCACCCGCAGTACCTCACTCGACTGATCAACGAGCTCGCGGCCGACGACGCGATCTTCACCTGCGACGTCGGCACGCCAACCGTCTGGGCGGCGCGCTATCTCACGATGAACGGCAAGCGGCGGCTCCTCGGATCCTTCACGCATGGGTCGATGGCCAACGCCGTGCTCCAGGCAATCGGTGCGCAGGTGACGTACCCCACTCGCCAGGTCGTCACCCTCTCCGGAGACGGCGGCCTGTCGATGATGATGGGAGATCTGCTCACGCTTCGGCAGCACGATTTGCCGGTGAAGATCATCGTCTTCAAGAACGATTCGCTGGGGTTCGTGGAACTTGAAATGAAGGCCGCGGGTGTCCTCGACTTCGCGACCCATCTGCGCAATCCAGACTTTGCGCGTATCGCCGAGGGCGCCGGCATGCTGGGACTGTCAGTCGAACGGCCCGACCAGGTGAAGTCAGCGCTCGAGGAGGCGTTCAAGTATCGCGGCCCTGCGCTCGTGCAAGTCCCGGTGCCGAGGCAGGAGCTCTCGATGCCGCCTACGATCACCTACGAACAGGCGAAGGGGTTCGGCCTGTTCATGCTGAAGGCCGTATTCAACGGGCGCGGCGACGAAATCGAGGATCTCGCCAGGACCAATCTCTTCCGCTAGAAAGATGGGCGCAGCGGGAGTGAATCAGATGTGGCTCGTGGTGCTCCTGCTCGCCGCGCCCCCCGCCTTGGCCCAGACCGCGCCGCCGTCACCGAATCGGCCGTGGACTGCGAGCGGAAACGATCGCCAGGTGCTCGAGGAACCCTGGCGCGCCTCGGCGGTCGTCATTGACCCGGCGAAGGCATACTCGCTCGCCGAGCTGATCGATCTGGCGCAGCGCCACAATCCGGAGACGCGCGTCGCCTGGGAACAGGCGCGCGCGCGGGCGGCCGCATTGGGTGTGGCTCGGAGTGAGCTGTATCCGACGCTCACGACCGCGGCGCTCGCACACGCGACCCGCTCCGACGTTCTCGTCGGGGGCGCGTTCGCCCGCGAGCAGATCCGGAGCGCGGCGCTCGCGTTGGATCTGACCTACATGATCTTCGACTTTGGCGGGCGCGCAGGGCGAATCGCGAGTGCGCGTGCCGACGCGCTCGCGTCGAACCTCGCGTTCAACGACACGCATCGCACGATCATTTTTCAGGTATCGGACGCCTATTACCGGTTGCTCAATGCATCGGGACAGGAGGAGGGCGCGCGCGCCAGTCTCGCCAACGCGCAGACCGTGCAGCGTGCCGCCGAAGAGCGTCTGCAAAACGGTCTGGCCACGCTGCCCGACGTCCTCGAAGCGCGCAGCGCCGCCGCACAGGCGGACTACGAGCTCCAGGCCGCCGTGGGCGCCAGGGAGATTGCGGGGGGCGATCTGGCTATGGCACTCGGCGCGATGCCGTCGACCGACCTCCACGTGCAGCCGCTCACCGCGATCGCCCAGCCTGACTCGGTCGGCGCGACCGTCGACGAGGCGATCGATCGCGCGTTCGCGCAACGACCGGACCTCATGCGGCAGATGGCTGAAATCCGATCGGCCGACGCGCATACGCAAGAGGCGCGCGCGGCCTTGTATCCGACGCTGAACGTTCGCGCCCAGCCGAGCCCGCAGCTGTTGCGCGGCCTGGCGCGCCCTTATCCGTGGGCAGACGCGAACGGTGTCTTCGGCGGCGTCGCTCTGAGCCTGGACTGGAAGGTGTTCGACGCCGGCGCGCGAAGCCGCGCGATCACCGAGGCGCAGGCCGTAGCCGCCGCGGCGCGCGCCCGCGCCGCCAGCAGTCGCGATCGGATCGCCAACGACGTGTGGACGGCGTACTCGCAGTTCACCACCGCGCTTCGACGCCGGCAGGCCGCCAGCGTGCTGCTCGATTCCGCCGGCCAGTCGTACGCGGCCGCACTCGAATCCTACAACCTCGGTCTGCGCAGCCTGCTGGATGTGACCGCCGCCCAGCGAACGCTGGCGCAGGCGCGAGCGGCGGACGTGCTGGCGCGTACGCAGGCGCTGTCCGCGCTGGCCGATCTCGCGTATCAAACAGGCGACTCGATCCAATCGGCGCCACGCAGGCCATGACCATGAGCGCTCATCGAACGTCAGGACTTCTGTTTGCGTGTCTCGCGTCGGCTGGCTGCGAACGGGCGCCGTCCTTCGACATTCTCGGCTCGTACTTTCCTGCATGGCTCGCGTGCCTGACGACGGCGCTGCTGCTCACCGTGCTGACGCGAGTGCTGCTGCTGCGGCTGAAGATCGAGGTCGCTCTACCGATCGTGGTCTATCCAAGCCTCCTTGCCTGCCTCGCCTGTGCGCAATGGCTGCTGTTCCTCCGGTGACCGGCGAAGGCACAACACGATGGAGACGCACAAACACCTTGGCCGTTCCCTGAGCATCGGCATCGTCGCTGTGGCCGCGGTCCTCGGCGCCGCCGTGCTCTATCACACCAACTACTACCCGCGCACCGACGATGCTGAGATCCTGGCCAACCTGATCGGCATCGCGCCGCAGGTGGAGGGACCGATCGAGCGCCTCCACGTGCGCGACAACCAGTTTGTCAGGCAAGGCGAGCTGTTGTTCGAAATCGACCGCCAGCCCTATCAGTACGCGCTCGAACAAGCCATCTCCGAACAGTCGACGCTGGAGGGACAAATCGAAGACGAACGTCGCAGGATAGCGGCGTTGGGCAGCGCCGTGTCGGTCGCGCAGGCCAACATCCATGGATCGAATGCCGACGTCAACCGATTTGTCGCGGCCATCGACCAGGCACGCGCCGACGTTGCGAGTGCAGAACAGGGCGTGCAGCGGGCACAGGCAGAGTGGACCTACGCGCGGAACAACCTGAATCGGCTGGAGCCGTTGCTCTCGAAACAGTTCGTCACGGTCGATCAAGTGGATCGAGCACGCACCTCGGAGCTCGCGCAGGCCGAAGCAGTCAAGCAGGCCGGCTCACAGCTGCGGGTGGCACAGGCAGCGTTGCAGTCGGCACAGGCGCAGTACGAACGCTCGCAGGCGGCCGTGCAACAGAGCAAGGCGGCGCACGAGCAGGCGCAGCATGCGGTCACCACGCTCGAGCCGCTCGTCAATCAGCGCGGTGCACGAGCGGCGGCGGTCAAGACCGCCCTCTACAACCTCGAGAATTGCCGGGTGTATGCGCCGTTCGATGCACGCGTGACGAATCTCACGATCTCGGAAGGAGCCTACGCCCACATCGGTCAGCAGGTGTTCACGCTGATCGACGCGCGCATCTGGTGGGCGGTTGCCAACTTCCGCGAAGGCCAGCTCCAGCACATCGCCCCTGGAATGAAGGTGGACGTATACGTGATGTCGAAACCGACCGCACGCTTCTCGGGGGTCGTCGAGAGCATCGGGTTCGGGGTCAGTCCGGATCCTGACGTGACCGGGACGCTGGGCTCTGGTCTTCCCAACGTGCAGCGCACGTTGAACTGGGTCCATCTGGCATCGAGGTACCCGGTTCGTGTTCGTGTGCAGAATCCTTCGCCCGACCTGTTCCGGATCGGCGAGTCGGCGGTCGTGACGATTCGCGGACAGTGACGCGATGTACGGAGCACGGCTGCTGTCGGTGGTGAAGGAGGAGCTCGCTGCCTACGATGGCAGGGGGGCGCTGGTCGCACGCATGGTGATTGCTGCCACGCTCGTGATGCTCGTGGCCATGATTTTTCGCTTACCGTTCGGCTCCCACGGTGCCATCTACACGTTCTTCGTGTCGCGCGAGAGTCCTCGATCGACGTTGAAAGCGGCCTCGACGATCGTCATGGTCATTTCTGCGTCGTTGGCCTTCGCACTGGTCGGCTCCATCGCCTCGATGGGCGATCCGACGCTTCGGCTGCTGTGGGTCGCCACTGCGCTCTTCGCGATCTTCTTTGCGATCAGCACGATGACTGACTACGTGGCCGCAACTGGTCTCGGCCTTGTCCTCGTGCTTACTCTTTCCCAGTGGGATCAGGTGATCTCGCCGGCGACAAAGGTCGAAACCACGCTCTGGGCGTTTGGACAAACCACCATCGCCTGCCTGGTGACGCTGGGCGTCGAGCTCGCATTCGTCGCCTGGAAACCCTGGAATGAATTGACCGCCGCGGTCGTGGAGCGCCTGAGCGCCGTCGGCGAATTTCTCACCGACGTGGCCGACGGGCGCCCTACGCACGACGCCGAACGGCAGCTGACGCGCCTGGCGATGGTGGGCACATCGCGATTGGGACAGCTTCTTCAGCGTTCTCCGCACAGCTCGCAGATCGAGCGGATGGCGACGGTCGTCGCGCTCGCGGGCCGTCTCGTCGACATCGCAATCAACATGGCCCATGTCGGTATGGCCCCTTCGAGCACCGATCGCGCCCGGATGCGCGCTGTCGCCGAGAGCATTGACAGCATGCGCCACGATCTGTTTCGCGAGCGCGGTCCACAGCGTGCTGAACACGAGGCAGTGAGCGCGGTCTCTGATGCAGTTCCGCTCCTGGCCGAGTTGGAGAAGACGGTGTCACTGATAGCCGAGGCCCTCGCGGCGCCTGACGCCGACGAGGCGTACGCGCTGCGGCCAGGAAACGACTGGCGATGGTTTCGACCTGATGCGCTTTCGAACCCCGACCACATCAAATTTGCGCTGAAAGGCTGCCTCGCGGCCGGCCTTTGCTACGTGCTCTACACGGTGGTCGCGTGGCCAGGTATCAGTACGGCGGTGGTGACGTGCCTGTTCACTGCGCTGACTTCGATCGGTGCATCGCGGCAGAAGCAGGCCCTCAGGATCGGAGGTGCGCTCACGGGGGCGATGATCGCCATCGCGGCGCAGGTGTTCATCCTCCCGCACGTCGACTCGATCGGCGGGTTTACGCTCCTGTTCATCGGCGTCACGACCGGCGCAGCGTGGATCGCGACGTCGACGCCTCGTGTCTCGTATTTCGGCGTGCAGTTGGCGGTGGCGTTCTATGTGGTGCATCTGCAGGAGTTTGCGATGCAGACGTCGCTGGCCGTCGCACGGGATCGCATCGTCGGCATCCTGCTGGGCCTGTGCATGATGTGGGTCGTGTTCGACCAGCTGTGGGGATCTCCCGCCGCCGTGGCGATGAAGAGGGAGATGATCGCCACGCTGCGACGGTTGGCGCAGTTCGTGCGTGAACCGTTGAGCACCGACACGCGGGCTGCGGTCGATCGCATCCGCGCCTTGCGAGAGACGATCAACGCCGGATTCAACACGGTGCGGACGCTCGGCGATGCCGTGCTGTTCGAGTTCGGGCCGACTCGAGAGGCGGACCTTGCGTGGCGGCACCGATTTCTCGCATGGCAATCGTTGTTGCGCCTGGCGTTTCTGACAAATGTCGCGCTGGCGAAGTACCGGCTCGGGGTTCCTGGCTTCCAGCTGCCGCCAGCCCTCGGCGCGGCGCACGCGGAATTCGATCGCGAGCTCGCGAAACGGTTCGACAACATGGCCGATCGGCTGGAGAACGCTGCGCCGGAGCAGGACGCCCTCGAACCGGCGCTGGCACGCCTCGAGGAGGCGAGCCGCATCCATGGGGACCCACACGCGATCGTGCCGCTCTCGCGGCGCATCGCGCACCTGACGACGTTCCTCCACAAGGACCTGATCAGCGGGCTGAACAGCGCATGACCATCCCACCGATACCTAAGGATGATGGCGCAAGACAGCACCCTGACTGAGACTCTATGAGGCGGTAAGCGTAGGATTTGGACGCTGTGGGAGGAGTAGTGCCGTGCACGATCGAGGACGAGACGTCGCCGCGCTGTGCGCCGTGCTGGCTTCCCTGCTGGCGTGGTGCCCGTCTGCGTTCGCGCTGAATCCGGCGCTGGACATCAGCCAGTATGCGCACACGGCATGGAGGATCCGCGACGGCTTCACCAAAGGCGTGATAGGCGCGATTGCGCAGACCCCCGATGGCTATCTGTGGCTGGGCACTGAATTTGGCCTGCTCCGCTTCGATGGTGTTCGAGCTGTACCCTGGCAGCCCCCACCGGGAGAGACGCTGCCCAGCAACTGGGTCCGTGCGCTGCTCGTCAGCCGTGATGGAACGATGTGGATCGGGACTCTCAAGGGCCTTGCCAGTTGGAACAACGGCAAGTTGACTCAGTACCCGCGGACCGCGGGTATGTCGGTCGATGCGCTCCTCGAGGATCGTCAGGGAACGACCTGGGCTGGCGGCGCTGAGGTGCCCCACGGAAGGCTCTGCAAAATTGAGCCCGGTTCCGCTGTCGTCGAATGTGACGGCGAGGACGGCACGCTGGGTACCTATGTGAGGTCTCTATACGAGGACGGCGCCGGAAATCTGTGGGCCGGAGCGTGGAGTGGGCTGTGGCGGTGGAAGCCCGGTCCTCGAACGCGCTTCGCCGGTCTGACGGCGCTGAACATGGCTACGGCCATGATCGAGGGCGACAACGACGCCCCGCTCATCTCCAGCCGCGCAGGATTCCGACAGATCGTCGACGGGAAGCTCGAGAAATACCCGATTCCGACTGTGCCTAGAGGCACACCTGATCGCCTTCTCCGAGACCGCGATGGCGCGCTGTGGATCGGCACACTCACAGGGGGGCTCTCGCACGGGCACGAGGGTAGGGGAGATGTGTTCGCGCAGTCCGACGGACTCTCCGGGGACGCCATTACATGCCTCTTCGAGGATCGTGAAGGCACGATCTGGGTCGCCACGGCAGACGGCCTCGATCGCTTTCGGGAGTTTGCCGTCGCCACGTTCTCAGTCAAGCAAGGCTTGCCCCGCGAGGGTGTCGGCTCCGTTCTGGCGACCACGGATGGCGGAGTCTGGCTCGGGAGTCCGGGCCGCTTGAACAAATGGAAAGACGGGCAGATCACCGTCAATCGAGGCGTGCAACTCGTCACGTCTCTCGCCCAGGGTGACCGAGGGCGAACCTGGGTCGCCACGTATCGAGGTGTCGGCTACTTCGAGAGCAGCCGGTTTGTTGCCATCAGCGGAGTGCCCGGCGGGCTCGTTCGCGCGATGGCGGTCGATCGCGGCGGCGACCTCTGGATTTCCAATCAAGATCGGGGGCTCTTTCGCGTCCACGGCGACAGCCTGGTCGAATCGATTCCGTGGACCCAGCTCGGACAGCAGGCCTTTGCGTCTGCTGTCGTCGCGGACCATGCGCGGGGCGGCGTGTGGCTCGGCTTTTATCGAGGTGGTGTGGCGCATTTTGCCGACGGTGCGATTCGCGCACGATACACAGCCGCCGATGGATTGGCCGGAGGCGTCGTCAACGGTTTCCACATCACTTCGGACGGCACGCTCTGGGTCGCCACTGAAGGCGGGCTCAGTCGAGTGAAAGACGGGCGCGTCGCGACGCTAACGAGCAGAAACGCATTGTCCTGCGACACGGTTCATTGGCTGACGGAGGACGACGCTCATTCGTACTGGCTGGATACCGCGTGCGGGTTGATGCGGATTGCGGGCGCCGAGCTTGAAGCCTGGGCGGCAACGGATGAGAACAAGAGAGCAGCCCATAGGATTCAGGGTGTGGTGTTCGACACGTCTGACGGCGTCAGAAGCCGTGCCTTCGGGAGCGGCTACAGACCGGCGGTCGCGAAGGCCGCCGACGGCCGATTGTGGTTTGTGGCCATGGGGGCTCTCAGTATCATCGACCCGCATCGGCTTCCCAGAAACAACCTTCCGCCGCCGGTGCACGTCGAGCAGATCATCGCCGATCGCAAGACTTACGACGGGATGTCCGCCGCGAATAATCAGATGCGCCTGCCCGCGCTGATACGGGATCTGCAGATCGACTACACGGCACTCAGCCTCGTCGCGCCGGAGAAGAACCGGTTTCGAATCAGGCTTGAAGGGTGGGATCAAGACTGGCAGGACGTCGGCACCCGGCGGCAGGCGTTCTACAACAGTCTTCCGCCGCGCAACTACCGGTTCCGCGTCATCGCGAGCAACAACAGCGGCGTGTGGAATGAGACGGGCGCAGCGCTCGACTTCTCGATCGCGGCCGCCTACTACCAGACCGCCTGGTTCCGCACGCTGGCCCTCGTCGCCTTCCTGTCGTTGCTGTGGTCCGCCTACCGGATTCGTCTGCGGGTCATCGAACGGCACCAGGCCGAGATCACCGCGCTGAACGAAAGCTTGATGAAAGCGCAGGAGCAGGAGCGCACGCGGATCGCCGGTGAGCTGCACGACGGCGTGATGCAGCAGATTTCGGCGCTCAGCCTCGTGCTGGGTACCGGCAAGCGGCAGCCCGAAGCAGCTGCGAAGAAGACGATGGCCGACGTGCAGCGAAAGCTGATCGAGATGGGCACGGAGGTTCGTCAGCTCTCCCACAACCTGCATCCCCCAATGCTGAAAGACGCGGGCTTGCCGGAGGTGCTCCGGGGATACTGCGACGAGTTCAGCCGCGTCCGCAACATTCCCGTCTCGTATCACGCCGACGACAGTGTCCAAGACCTGTCGCGCGGTGCCGCGTTGGCGCTCTATCGCATCGCGCAGGAAGCGATGGGGAATGCGGGCACGCATGGCGCGGCACACCACGTGGACGTTCGCCTGGCGCGCTCCAGTGGGCTCGTTGCGCTCACGGTGACCGACGACGGGAAGGGTTTCGATGCGAATCGAATCGGTGGCTTGCGCGGCCTGGGATTGATCAACATGCGCGAGCGAGCCCGTCAGTTGAACGGCACGTTCGAAATGAACAGCGAGCCAGGGCGAGGAACCACGGTGCGGGTCACGATTCCATTTCGACCAGCGGTGTGATCGACCGCTTACGCTCCGCCGCTGTGCCTTCGTTCTGCAAGCGAGCGGGATCCTTCAGCCGACGCGTCGCCCTTTCTGGAACCACAGCCAGCCTCTGCGAAGCACGTAAATCGATAAGACACCGCCAAGTGCAATCACGACCAGCACGTGGTGACCGAGCAGGAGAAGCGACGCGTGTTTCCAGTCGTGCCCCGCGCCGGCGTAGTATCCAATCGCGATGAACGTAGTGGACCACAGCGCTGCGCCTGCATACCCGTAAGCACAGAATGTTCGAAAGTCGAGCTTCCCCGAACCGGCAGCCAGTGGCGTGACGTGACGGAGGCCCGGCACGAAACAGCCGAACACCAGCAGCCACCTTCCCCAGCGTTCGAGCCAGGATTGTGCGCGCTTGAACATGTCGCTCTCGACTACGGGCAGGCGTCCCAGTACACGCACGCCGATGCGGCCCAGCATGTAGTTGAACGTCATGCCAGCAATGCCGCCGGCCACCGCCGCCGCGAACGTCGGCGGTCCTGCGAGATCGCCGCGACGCACGAGGCCGCCGGCGAACGTCAGCAGGAGCTCGTCGGGAATCGGCAGGCCGAAGATGCCGAACATCTGCGCGGCGAACACCAACCAGATACCGTCGCGGGCCAAGAGATCGAACAGGCGCTGCTCCATCGGTCCACCGGGCCCCGCTCACGCGGCACCCTTCAGGCCCGATTCTCTGTCGCGACGTATGGGTGCACCATCCTCCGTGGATCGACGACGCGATCGAATTCGGCCTCGCTCACGAACCCCAGTTGCAGGGCCGCCGCCTTCAGCGTCAGATCGTGGTCCAACGCGTGGTGAGCGATCTTCGACGCCTTGTCATAGCCGATGACCGGCGACAGCGCCGTCACCAGCATCAACGACCGCTCGACGTATTCGTTGATCTTCTTCAGGTTCGGCCTGGTGCCCTCGACGAGGAAGCGGCGGAAGTTGGTACATCCATCGGTCGCGATGGTGATCGAGTTCGCGATATTGAAGATCATGACCGTCTTGTAGACGTTCATCTCGAGATAGCCGCTCGCGCCACCGAATCCGACGGCGACGTCGTTGGCCATCATCTGAACGGCGATCATTGCGAGCGCTTCGCATTGCGTCGGGTTCACCTTGCCCGGCATGATCGACGAGCCCGGCTCGTTCTCAGGAATCAGCAGTTCGGCAAACCCAGCGCGTGGCCCGCACGCCAGCAGCCGGATGTCGTTGGCAATCTTGTACAGCGAGACCGCAAGCGTGCGCAGTGTCCCCGAGAGCTGCACCAGTGCGTCGTGGGCGCCCTGCACTGCGAACTTGTTCGGCGCGCTCACGAACGGCAGCCCCGTCACCTTCGCAATCTCCGCCGCCGCGGACTCGGCAAAGCCGGGCGCGGAATTGATCCCGGTGCCGACGGCGGTCCCGCCGAGCGCGAGCTGGTAGACACCGCCGAGAGCGGTCTCGATGCGCTGAAGGTTATCATCGAGCATTCCGACATACCCGGACCATTCCTGCCCCAAGGTCAGCGGGGTGGCGTCCTGCATGTGGGTGCGGCCGATCTTGACGATGTCTGCCCAGGCCCGGGCCTTGGCGTCGATGGCATCGCGCAGCGCACTGACGGCGGGGATCAGGCGTTGCTTCACGTTCACTGCCGCAGCGATGTACATCACCGACGGAAACGTGTCGTTCGACGACTGCGCCATGTTCACGTGATCGTTCGGGTGCACCGGGGCCTTGCTGCCGAGTGGCGTCCCAGCGACCTGGCAGCAACGGTTCGAGATCACCTCGTTTACGTTCATGTTGAACTGTGTTCCGCTGCCGGTCATCCACACGTGCAAGGGGAACATGTCGTGGTGCTGGCCTGCGAGGATCTCATCGCAGGCAGCGACGATCAGCCGGCAGCGCTCGGCATCGAGGCGCCCGCTCGCGTGGTTGGCGGTGGCGGCCGCTCTCTTCAAGACGGCGTAGGCCGTGATCATTTCCCGAGGGATCAGATCCTTGCCGATGCTGAAATGTTGGAGCGAGCGCTGGGTCTGCGCTCCCCACAACTTGTCTGCCGGCACCTGCACGTCCCCGAGGCTGTCGCTTTCAATTCGTACGTCGCCCATGTTGATCCCTTTCGAAGCATGTCTTCACTGCCAGAGCAGCGAGGCCCAGGGCACGCTGATGACCAGAAACACGCATAAGAAGATGGCGCCGAAAATGGCGCCGAGCCGCCAATAGTCGCCGGCCGGCAGATATCCACTGTTCGCATAGATTGGGCTTGCCGCGTCGCCGAACGGTGTGATGATGCCCATGATGCCCAGCTCGATGCACAGCAGCAGCGCGAGCTCCTTGACGGGCATGCCCGGGATTGCTGCACCGGTCACGAGGATCACTGGCAGCATTGCCGTTGCGTGCGCATTCGCGCTGGCAAACACGTAATGAGCCACAAAGAAGATGGCGAGCAGAATGACCATGGCGACAAGCGGCGACATGCCTGCCATGTGAGGCGCGATGCCGGCGGCAAACCATTTCACGAAGCCGACGCGGTTCAATCCGTCGGAGAGGGCGATCAGTGCGCCGAGCCAGAAGAATGTCGTCCAGACGGATTTGTGCCCCGCGATGTCATTCCAGGTCAGCACCCTGGTTGTCAGCAGAAGAGAGACGGCGACTATCGAGACGGTCGCGGCCCCGATGTATCTGCCTCCGGCGACCCACAGAACGAGCGCGAGCAGCACGATCGCGCCAAGAATGATCTCGTGTCCCGTGAGATGTCCCTTTTGCGCGAGCCGCTTCGTAGCCCACGCCGAGACTTCAGTGGAGTGCTTCACTTCGGGAGGGTAGAGCCAGTAGCTCAGAGCAGGTAGGAGCAGCAATAGCAGCACGATCGCCGGCGCCGCGGTCTTGAACCAGTCCATCCAGTGCAGCTCGGTGCCGGTCAGTTTCTCCACAAGGCCCGCGGCGAGCAGATTGAAGGAGCCGGCGGTGAGAAACAGCGAGCTCGTCACGCACGTCGTTGCGATGGCGACCCACATCAGGTACGACCCGATGCGACGCGACGAAGCATCATCCGGCTTGGAGCCATACTCGACCGCCAGGTCGCTGGCGATGGGGTAGACAATGCCGCCGCTGCGGGCCGTTGGCGATGGGATGAACGGCGCGAGGACCGTATCCGCCAGTGTGACGCCGTACCCGAGCAGGAGCGTGTTGTTGCCAAGGCGCTTGACGAGGAGGAGCGCGATGCGTTCACCAAGTCCGGTCCGCTCATAGGCAAGCGCGATGATGAACGCGCCGAAAATGAGCCACACGGTCGAATTGCTGTATCCCGACAGAGCCCATGTCAGCGCCGCAGTGGACGCCGTGAAACCGGGCCGCAACAGTTGCTCCGGGGCAAACAACACAGCCGGTGCGAGCACGGTGACCACCGTCAGACCGATCAGCGCGATCGCCGCCCCCGGCAGCGGCTCGAGGACCAGGCCGACGATGATGCCGACGAAAATGGCGAAGTAGTACCACGCGTGCTGCGCCAACCCCGATGGCGCCGGCAGGAGTGCCAGAACGATCGCGACCGCAACCGGCGCGAGCGCTCTCCACGACCATGATGATCGTTCAGCCGCGGCCGTGACCGTTTTCCTGAGCACAGCACCCGAGGCTTCCATGTTCGACTCCCCTCAGAAACGGAACTCCAGCCACCACGTCGCATAGTTGATGGAGCGACCGGGCGTGGATTCCTTCACGAACGCACCGGGAAAGAAGTGCAGGTATTCCGCGAACAGCGTCGTGTGCCGGTCCACGCTCCAGTTCACCTGCATCGCCGCCTGGCTCCCGATGTAGCGCGCCTGGCTGCGCTGTCCGGATACTTCGAGGGCGCCGCTGCCGGGCGCATAGAGCCCGTCGTCGGTACTCTTTCGCCAAAAGAACGCGGCATTGGGCGTCGCCGTGATTCGTCCTGGAAGGGGGAGCTCGATGGACGGCTGCAGGTCCAGCAGGTTGCGCTTGCCGATCAGCTCCACGTAGCTGAAATGCGGGCCCTTTTCGTATAGCGCGTTGAACGTGCCCAGCGTCGGATTCGCGCGATCGCCATCGCCGCTGAACACGTCCGCCTTGGCGGCGATTCGCGGCCGGAACCGAACAGAGTCAAGGCGATAGCCGGTCTCCGTCGACACGGCCCAGGCTCGAATGTCAGCCGATCCGAACGACCCCCATTGGAACGTGTACTCCTGCGTGTAGTCCCAGCGATCGGTACGTCCCCACAGCCTGGTCCCGACCGTCTCCCGCTGCTCGCGATTGGTGCCCTGGTCGTATTTGACCGACCGGTCGCCAAGTCCGAGGTAATAGAGGTCGATGTGTCCTCCCGGCCGACCGCGCAGCGGACCGACTGCGTACACGCCCCAGAAATTCGAGCTGGGATCGATCCCGTCGTCGAACGTACCCGGTTTGCTCTGGGCCGGTTTGACCGCCAGCACGTCTGCGGTCCATTCATTCCATTTACCTGTCACGCGGAACCCATCAAAGCTCCGGCGGACGTTACGGCCGTCTCGCGTGGAAATCAGACTGCTGTTGCCGAGGGCGATCTCGTTCCGGCCCGTTCGAAGCGTCAGGCTGTTCTTGCCCGCTTGCCACAGGCGAACGTCGAAGAACGCCTGGTGAAGGTCGAGCCTGTTTTCGTCGATATTCGGCCGTCGGCCGCCAGTCCTGCCGCGCTCGAGGCTGCTCCCGAGCTCGCCGAATGCGCGGAACCGCGTCCCGATGTGCGCATCGGCATGGACGTAGTAGCGCTGCAGCAGGTATGCGCTGCCGCGAGGGCCGGCGCCCCAGTTCGGGTTGTTGAAATACTCGCCGCGTTCTCGAACAGGTGCGCCGAAGGACAGGTAGTGATCGTCGCTGTTCTCACTCAGGGGGATGAATTTCAAACCGTCCAGAGGGTTGGTCCGGCACGCCGGATCGCGGAGATATCGAGTGTCCTCGTCGTACGTCATCTGCGGAAAGGCACGCGGGGGCGCGGGGCATTGAGCTGGCTGCCGTGGCACGGTCTGCGCAAAGGCGGAAACAGCGATGAGCAGCCCGAGCACGCCGGCGATAAGGTGTCTCATTGTTTCGTCGACGTTCATGGCAAAAACCTGTCGCGATCGATGGCCTGCCGTCGCGAGCGGTGGCCGCGCGACTCCCGTGCTTCGTAAGAGCAATTCACGATCCGCTTTGTCACGAAATGAATGCGTGCGATGCAGCGCCCGCGAAGTCGGTGACGAGCCGACGCTCTTGCGCACCGTTGGCGCCCAACTATGCGTCTGACCGCACACGCCACTGCACCAGGGGCGTCCCAGGCTGCATTCCCGCAAGCGGCGCGAGGATTGCGTGAGTGTGGAAGCGAAGGAACCTGACTATGTGGACTCCATCAACACACCATACGGACGTCGTTCTCGTCGGCGCCGGCATCATGAGCGCCACGCTTGCGGTGATGCTCAAGGAGCTCGATCCAACACTGACCATCGACGTCTACGAAGTGCTGGGCGATGCGGCGCAGGAGAGCTCGAATGCGTGGAACAACGCGGGAACCGGCCATGCGGCACTGTGCGAATTGAACTACACGCCGCCGGCGCGCGACGGCAGCATCGACATTTCAAAGGCGCTGCAGGTGAATACCGAGTTCGATCTGTCCCGTCAGTTCTGGGCATATTTGGTGAAAAAGGGAGCGATTCGGGATCCCCAGTCCTTCATCCACCCCGTACCTCACTTCAGTTTCGTGCGCGGCGCTGAGAATCGAGCATTCCTCAGGAAGCGCTTCAAGGCGCTCTCTGCCCATCCGCTCTATGACGGAATGGAATACTCCGAAGACAGGAAGCAGATTGAGGAATGGATCCCGTTGGTCATGGAAGGACGCGATGCGAACGACGAAGTCGCGGCGACGCGCATGGCCACCGGGACGGATGTGGATTACGGATCTCTCACCAAGCAACTGCTCGGGACTCTGACTGGCAAGGACGGATTCTCAATTCACTTTCATTCCCGGGTCCAGGACGTGCGCCGCGATGGCGATCGATGGAGCGTGCGAATCAGGGATGAACAATCCGGAGAGCACCAGGACATTCACGCCCGTTTCGTCTTCATCGGCGCCGGCGGCGGTTCATTACACCTGTTGCAGAAATCCGGGATCCCGGAAGCCGCGGGTTACGGCGGCTTCCCTGTGAGTGGCTTGTGGCTTCGCTGTGACCGGCCAGACATCTGTTTCCGTCACCATGCCAAGGTGTACGGGAAGGCCGCCGTCGGATCCCCGCCCATGTCGGTGCCCCATCTCGATACCCGTCATGTCCAAGGGAAGGTCTCGTTGCTTTTTGGTCCGTATGCGGGCTTCTCCACGAAGTTTCTCAAACACGGCTCGTATCTCGATCTGTTCGGCTCCATCGATCCTGAAAACCTGCTGCCGATGCTGGCGGTGGGCAGAAACAACCTGGCTCTGGAAGAGTATTTGATCGGCCAGGTCTTGGAATCATCGGAGGCGCGCTTCGCGGCGCTTCGTGAGTTCTACCCGAATGCAGACGAGCCCGATTGGAGACTCGAGGTGGCGGGACAGCGCGTGCAGATCATCAAGAAGGATCCAACCCACGGCGGCATCCTGCAATTCGGCACCGAGCTGGTCATGTCGTCGGACCACTCAATCGTGGCCATGCTGGGTGCGTCGCCCGGTGCCTCGACCGCCGTGTGGATCATGCTGCAGGTGATCGAGAGCAGCTTCGCCAAGGAATTGAAGACGGCAGGATGGTCCGCCAAAGTGAAGAAGATGATTCCTTCTTATGGCGAATCACTGATTGAGGATCCGGCCTTGTCCCGGCGAGTGCGAGCCGACACGGCGGCCATCTTGAACATCACCAACATCACCGCCGAGGAGACAGAACATGATCCGAGCCTATCGACTGTACACAGGGCCTGACGGAAATTCGCATGTCGTGCGTGGCAGCGTCAACGACAACCACCTTGTCAAGGCGGAGTCGATCCTCTTCAAGGAAACGCCGGCGCATGCGTCGTACGACTGGCACAACGATCCTGTTCCGCAATACGTGATCACGCTGGCCGGTGTGCTCGAATTCAGCACTGTCGGAGGCGAGACATTCACCATCCGTCCAGGTGATGTGCTGCTCGCGACCGACGAGACCGGCTCCGGCCATAAGTGGCGGTTGATCAACGACGAGCCGTGGAGGCGGGCCTACGTCGTGTTCACACCAGGTGCTGATACGCAATTCATACCGGAAACGGCATGAGGTCTCGCGATTGGCTGCGCTCGGGTGCACTCGCATTGGCGGCGGTTCACCCCAGGCGCACAGTCAGTTGCCTGATTGTTGTGGCGGTTGTCTTGTTGCCGACGCACGCGCGTGCGCAGAGCAGTGCGACGATCGCCACGACTGCAGCTGACTCTTGGGGCCCAGTTCCAACAACGAAAGCTTCTGTTGCGAATGTGGCACCCGCCCTCCTGCCGTACTTCAATAACGGACCGGTGTTCGGTCTGGCAGGAACCGACGTCGGAGAATTCCGCCCTCGCACTCAATTGAGTGGTGATTGGGGTGGGCTTCGAACAGATCTCGCTCGTCGTGGATATTTCTTTGATCTTTATTCGACGAGTGCCTACCAAAACGTTGCGTCAGGTGGTCTCAAAACCGGCAACGCCTTCATACAAAACACCCAGCTTTCGATCAACGTGGACACCGGGCGCGCCGGACTCTGGGCGGGCGGAGTCTTCCACGTCACCTTGGAATCCAGATACGGAAGCTCGTCGCCGCAAAACAGTTTTACCGTGGGCTCTACTGTGCCTCAGTACACGGGGCTCGCTATGCCGGGTCCCTTCTTGGTCCATGATGTCCTGCCCACGGAATATTTCCTCTTTCAATCACTGACGCCCAAATTCGCCGTCCTCTTAGGCAAGACCAACGTGCTCATTCACGCCGATCAAACCCTTTTCGGCAACAGCTACAAGCACTTCTTCGCGAACCTGAACTTCAACAAGATTCCGATGGCCCTGAATTTCTATAACACGACATCCCTGGCAGCGGTTGGCATTTGGATGCCTTCAAAACGGCTGACCGTTGCTGCCGGCGTGTTCGATCCCAATAGCGAGGCGGATAACTTGGCCACGAAGGCCTTCGATCACGTGAACGTTTATGGCATCACACTCTTTTCATACACGATCGGAAACTTGCCGGGCCAATCCTGGGCGCAGGCCAACTGGACGAACAAGCCAAAAATCGACTTGACGTCACCATTCGGGCAGTTATCGCCGTCGGAAGTTCCGCAGGCTGTCGGGGTGCTGTTGGGGACTTCTTCAGCTCAGGCTTTGCCCATCAATTACAAGAGTAAGAGTTGGGTGACGCTCGGAAACTTTTCGCAGTATTTCTTTGTGAAAGATCACCCTGGGGCGGTCGCTGAAAAACTCGGGAGCGGCCAGCCGCTCAGAGGAATTGGTCTGTTCGGACGCATCGGGTATGCCCCAGAGGCAACCAACCCTGTCACGCGTCACGCGAGCGTAGCGTTGTTTGCCAATGGCCTCTCTGACCACAGGCCCAATGACAGTTTTGGATTGGGGATCTATCACAATGGAATCAGTCAGCCTCTGAAAGGTGATATCGCGCGACTCACCGGAGCCACAGCCACTCTCGAGAACGAGCAGGGGCTGGAGGTCTTTTACGATGTCGCGCTCACTCCGGCGATCAGGCTGATTCCAAGTTATCAGCACACCTGGAACCCTACGACCGCTACCGTGGCGATAAATGAACGGGGCGCGGATGTATTTCTTCTTCGTTCGAGTTTGACATGGTGAAGGAGGCTCGTTAAGCCCCTCTCCGTTGCGTGCTGTTCGTGCCTCACATGGACCAATGATCGACGACAATACACGCCTTGCGGTTGCCACCCCTGAGTCTCGTGAAGGCTCGCGCGAGGATGTGGATGTCGGTCACGCCCTGCGCCAGGCGCGGGAGTCGCGAGGCATGTCGCTCGAGGAACTATCCCTCCGCACGAAGATTCCGGAGCCAAGGCTGCGGCAGATCGAGCAGGGCAACTTCGCGTGTGCATGTAGCGGAGATCGACGCCATGGATGCCCGCAGACGGCGCGCCCAGTGGTGTGCCGCCGTCGCGCTCCTGCTGTTCAGTGGCGCTACTTACGCATTGCTCACCGACCAGAGCAGTCGCGCGTCATCGGTGTCGCAAGTCATGGACCATGAGGTCGGTGGCGTGTCACCAGCCGCCCCGCGCGCCGATGCGGCCGCCGATGCGCCCGCGCCGGTGATGACCAGCGGCACCGCAACTGCGCCGCTCGCGACCAACGAACAGGCGGACGACCTCCGAGTTGACATACGGTCAGACAACGTCTGCTGGGTCAGCAGAACGGCAGATGGCCGCCGCGTGATTTACCGTCTGCTCAACGCTGGCGACAACGCGGTGATCCGCGCCGCTGCCGACCTCGTGCTTCGCGTCGGCGACCCGACTGCGTTGCGCCTGACGATAAACGGCGGCGCGGGTCGGCTATTGGGACGCGCGGATGAGCCGGTGACCGTCCACGTCACGCGCGAGAACTATCGCGACTTCCTGCAGCCAGGAACAGGCCCGTCGGTGACAGGTGTGTCAACGGCGGTGCCACGCTGATACTCTGGCAAAACGGATGTCTGCGCGAACGCCCCTCCGACGAGTCCGCCCATGCTGGTCCGGCGACCAGATCAATTGGAATACGGTGCTCCTCGAACCAGCGAATCACACCGACATGCGCGAGCCCGCGCGCTCCCGCCACCGAAAGCCACGCCGACGAATGGTCGCCCGGGCGCTGGTCGCACGCCGGGGGACCCAGCGGCACCACCGGTTGAGGGGGCGCGTGCGGGTGGCACACGCTGAAAGGGCGCCGCACACGCCGCGCATACCGCCACCGCGAGCGCGACCGCGATCCATCGAGACAGGCTTGCCGTTTGTATCACCAGCTTCGGCGTGGCATCAGAGAAACTGGGCGAGACGATAGGAAACTTCAGGTCCGTCTCGCCCAGAAGTCCGCTGCGATCAAGCCAGCACTTTGATCACGACCCGCCGGTTCATCGCGCGCCCGATCTTGCTTGCGTTGGATGCTGCCGGCCGTTCCTTGCCGTAGCTGATCACGTTCATCTTGTTCAGCGGAATGTCATGGCGCTCGTGGAGGTAGCGCATCACTGTGTCGGCGCGCTCTCGACCGAGCCGCTCGTTGAAGCCCTGTGGACCGACGTTGTCGGTGTAGCCTTCGATCTCGAACACTACGTCACGCGGGTTCTTCTGCAGGTCCTGGATCATCGCGTCCAGCTTCGCCGAAGCCTCACGCGGCAACGTGGCCCGGCCGAACACGAAGTTGCCTTCCTGTTCCGTCAGCGTGACCTGGTAGACGAGACGGCGTTCCGCGGCTTCGATCGCGTCGACTCGCTCACCGACCTCCTTCGCGGCCGTCGCCGCCGACGAGGCCGTCGATTGCCCCTGCTCGGCTTCGCGCCGCGCGACATCAGCGGCGCCCCCTACCTGTCCGATCCGCTCCTCATTTGCTCGCGTGCGCTCCTGTGTCTCCTCGAGCGCCGTCTGCAGGCTCGCAATGTTGCCGTTGATCTCAGTCACCTGTGTATCTACCGCGGTACGAACGTATTTCTTGGTAGCGCATGCCGGCGCCACGCCCGCTGTCAGAGCCAAGATCGTTATGAATCGCAAACTCGTCCGCATGTGCCTTCTCCGTCAATCAGTGAGGGTTCCGGGTCCTGCGTTGCTGCCAACCCACCTGTTGCACCAACGGCAAGATGCACGCCAGGGCGGCCCCGATGGCCACTCGAGGCGATCGCCTTGGACTCCATGGAATATCCCAGCAAGTCACGGCTTCCACGCTTGGTGCGGGTGCCGCGGATGCGCTCAGCGTTGCTCAGTGTTGCTGGCAGACCTGCGCGCAAAGCGTCGCGTTGCCTTCAGTGAACATGAACACGTGCCAAGAGGGACGGCCGGACATGTCGGGGTACGAGCCTTGCTGCGGACGGGACGGAGGAGGATCACATGAGCACTCGCACCGAAGAGACCGATGTCACGGTCGCCGTGTTTCCTAATCACGAGGACGCGGAACGCGCCGTTATGGAGTTGCAACGCGCGGGCTTCGATATGACGCGACTCTCGATTGTCGGCGCCGAATATCACACGGAAGAGCACGTCGTCGGCTACTACACCACTGGAGATCGCATGCGAGCCTGGGGCAACGCGGGTGCTTTCTGGGGAGGAATCTGGGGACTCCTCTTCGGCGCCGCGTTCCTGGTGGTGCCCGGTTTGGGGCCGGTACTGGTGGCGGGCCCGCTGGTCGCCGCCATCGTCGGGGGACTAGAGTCGTCGATCGTGGTCGGGGGGCTCAGCGCGCTCGGCGCTGGGCTGGTGAGCCTCGGGGTGCCGAAAAACAGCGTGCTCGACTACGAAAGCGCGATCAAGGCGGGCAAGTACTTGCTCGTCGCGCACGGCGCTGAAGTCGACGTCAACCGTGCGCGTGAGATCCTGATGACAACGCGCGCCGAATCGACCAAATAAGTTTCGCGATCCCGCCCGCCACCCGTCAGAGCTCGTCGGACGTGCGCAGTGACCGATACAATGCCGCACTGCACAGGGCGGAGATGGCAGCGGCAAGCCCCAACGCCGCTGCAGTCGAGTAGCCGATGACGACCGCTCCCAACGCTGCGCCTGAAAACATCGCCAGGACCGCACCAATCCTTCTCGCGAATCGCACGTTATTGCCCTTGGCCAGCGACGAGTCCGCGGCGATACCCGTGAGCGTCAGCGTCAGTACGGTCGTCGTCAGATCTGGAATCGCGAGCTTCCGGACGGCGGCATTTCTGGTGCCCATGGCCAATGCCGTCAAGGCGATCAGAGCAAGCAATCGAACAGAAGGTTCCGTCACATTGCGCTGGTATCCAATCGCGCACAATGACGCGGCGGTCAGCAACAGAATTTCGAGCAGGAATGCCTGTGCGGCGAATCTGAAATGCGAATCGCCGCTCGCCCGCGCCATGATCCGCCCGCCCAGCACTGCGCCGATGAGAAACCACACAAGTGCTGCGACAGACAGGGTCATGGACAGCCCGGGTACGCCCGCCGTCGCAAAGCCTAGGAACACGATATTCCCCGTCATGTTCGCGGTGAAGACCCGCCCAAGCGAGAGAAAGCTGACAGCGTCCACAAGGCCCGTAACCGCCGTCATTCCCAGGAATGCGTAGGGAGCGATTTTCTCCGCCGCCTGATTGCTTGCCATGACCGAGCGCTCTGACAACGTTCCTTCTGTTCTCAGCTTGGATGAATCATCTCCCGCGCATACGCGAGTCCCATTCCGTAACCGCCGCCGTTCGCGACAACGATGGCGCGTGCCGCTTCGTAGGTTGCGTGTCGCGTCCAGTCGCGCTGAAACTCCAGCAGCACTTGGATCCAACTACATAGGCGAGCGCCGGCCTGCTCCAGCCTGCGAAGCGCCAGCTCGTGACTCGCCAGCGTGAGACCGCCACACGCATCCGCGACAACGAACACGTCGTATCCATCGCCAATGGCCGATAGCGCTGGAAACGACACGCAGGCTTCGGTGAGGAATCCCGCAACGATCAACCGCTGTCGCCCGATGGCAACAACCGCGTTCCTGGCGGTGTCGTCCTCCCACACGTTCATGTTTTTCCGTTCAATCGCCTTGACCCCAGGAAGGGCGTCTTGCACCGCCGGGAGTAACGGACCGCTGTACACGCGCGATGCAGACGTCGAGACGACGACTGGCACGTTGAAGGCGGCAGCGGTACGCGCCAATGCAACCGCATTGTTGAGCAGGACCTGCCGTGACGCGGATTCCACACCGAACCCGAGCCCCGCCTGAAGATCGACCAGGAGCATTGCGCAGTCCTCGGGGTTCAAAAGCGTGTCGGTTGCAGCCACTCGTATCCTCCTAAAACTTGTACCCAGCCCAGAGCGCACCGTATTTCAGGTTGCGGGCTGGCTGGCTTTCCTTCACGAATCGTCCGGCGTAAAAAATGCCGTAGTCTGCTTGAAACCACAGGTGCCGATTCGCCTGCCAGCGCACTTCCGTGCCCGGTCGGTGCCCGACGAACCGCGCGTCGCTCTTTCCTGCCGGAACAATCAGAAATCCTGGAACCGAATACACTCCGTCTCGCACGCTCTCCCGCCACTGGACGATCCAATCGAACGACACAGTCACGTCGCGAGGCAACGCCGCTTCAACGCGAGGATGTGCGTCGATGAAGTTGATCGGTCCCGGGCCAGTGGTGGCGAGGACGCCAAAATAGTTGCCTTTCGGAAACAGGGGATTGAAGGTGCCAAGCGAGTGTGTGCCGGCGTCGTCTCCACTGGAGATATCGGCCCTGCCGCTGAATCGTGGTTTCAGCGGCACCGTCGGCAACCGGTACCCGGTTTCGGAGGCGGCAGTCCACGCCCGGATATTCGCGGATTCGAAGCGTCCGAATTGCCAAAGCGCTTCATAATCGAAATCCCATCCGGGTGTCGTTTGCGCGACGGGACGGGAAATCCGCGCGCCGACGCTGTGTCGCTCTTCGTGACCGATACCGCGATTGAATTTGGCGGCCTTTCGATCGAGGCCGAGGTAATAGACGTCCAGCGTCACGTTGTTTGCCAGCGGCCGGATCCCGTAGGCACCCCAGAATCCAACTCTCCCGTTCGACGAGTCGTCGAATACTCCTGGCTTGTCCAGGACCGGCCGCAACGCGAAGCCATCAATCTGCCACGGACCGACGCTGCTCTTGACCTTGACCCCATCAAAGCTCAATCGAACGTTCGGACCCTCGCGCACATCGATGAGGCGCCCCGAGCCGTATTCCATCTCGTGTCTGCCGACTCTGACTTTGATCCCAGTCCGATCGCTCCCGGTTCCGACTTCGAAGAATGCCGATTGAAAATCAAGCTTCTTTTCGTCGATCGGTCTCGGGCCGCCCGTTCGGCCATCATTCAGTCCGCTTTTCAGTTCCACGAACGACCGAACATGCTCGCCGTAGTGAGCATCGACATGAAACATGTAGCGTTGGTTGAAGAAGCTGTTGGTGAACGGCTGTTGCCCCCAGTTGTCGTTTGTGATCGATTCCCAAGTCCCGCGAGCTTCACCGCCAACGGACAGGAACCAGTCATTCCGTCCCTCTCGCAGAGGAATGTATTTGATTGGATCCCAGAAATCCTGCCGCTCGCTCTGGTTCGCGAGAAACCGCCAGTCATCGTCCTCGCGAAGCAAGTGATACTTTCGTGCCTCGGCCGCGTCGGTGGCAGTCGTATTCGATTGGCCACGCGCGATCGGCGAACACGACAGGCACATGACAACGAGGGTCGCGACCGTTCGCATGTCGGTCCTGTTCTATCTCTGCGCGCGGGAATGGATCTCGGCGATGTACCCTCCAGGAAACTGGACAACAGCGGCCTCACGCTCGTCGGTCTTATACGGTGGGACGAGCACATCCACGCCCGCCGCTTTGGCTTTCGTGAGTGTGTCCGCCAGATTCGTCACCTCGTATCCCATCATCTCCCTGCCGTAGGGGTAGGGAAGGTGACCGTCCGTGGCCAGTGCAGTCAGCTTGCCGAACTGTGATTCGATCCTGATTCGGCGATAGGTTTCTCCAGGCCGACTAATCTCAACACCTGGCGCCCGCGCTTCGTCAGACAGGACCCGTCCGCGAGAAAAGTCGAGGAAGCTGCGCACGAAAGCACTCGCTCTCCCTGATGAGACGTAGACTCGATTCTCCGGAACCGTCTGGAGCAGGGGATACGACGGCGCCTTGGTGTGCCAGTACAGCTGCGTGTTCACACCGCCCGGCCATTGAATGATGGCGTCTTTACCAATCGGATCGTTGAAAGGGGAGACGAGGACGTCGGCCCCGGTTGTCTTCGCTGCGCGGATCGCCTGGTCCAGGTCCGTCACCAGATACCCCGTACGCTCCAAACCAAATGGATACGGGATCGGCGTCTTGAAGCCGAACACCGACAACGTTCCGACGGGTGTGAGGATCAACTGTATCCTGGTGGTGCTCGGTGTCGGTGTCACCGTGACGACTGCCGCCTGCGCCGTGGTGCCACCAAAGGTGGCGATAACGCTCGCGACGAAACGATCGAAATCCTGCGGGGCCACATAGACATGCGTGGTGTCGTACTGCGGACCGACAGCCACGTTGACCGTGCTCGCCCTGTGTGCACTTTGGGCCGACGTTCGGAAGAATGGCGATTCACTCGCGACACCAAGCGTCAAAAGGATCCCAACTGCTGGGACAACGAGAATGCTGTTCAGGCGCATTTGCTCTCTCACAAGTTGCCGGTTACCTGACGGGTTGCAAAAAGTTATGGCGCCTCGGATGGATGCTGTCGGTCGTGCGACTCGCCGACAAGACGCACCGAAGCGGCGCGTGCCACGTCGACCTGTTTCGTCTGCATCCACACCGCGAGGTGTTCCCCCAGCACCATGCCCAGCAGGCCAAGTAAGGCGATGATGGGCGGTGCCGGACTCTTCACGCGCAGAAGCCCGTAGAGGACACCCACGCCGACACCGACCACCAACGATAAGAACAATCCCTTCATGTCCATCGCTCCACCTCACGGGTCTCAGAACGCAAAACAGTCGCAACCCAGGCCCCATGTACCAAAGTCGTCCAGCACTCGGAGATGAGATCGCGTCCCGGGATGTGCCGACTTCTCGGCATGTGAACAGGAAGAGGAGTGTGACGCGCCAGCCTCTTGGTGTGAGCCCTTCGCGTAACCTCCAAAATGTCTGACCGGTGACCAGCTTGGGCTCACCGGCAGGTCCGGCGGTGCGAGTCGTGAGAATTCGGCCGTGGCATACACGACCTTCCCGCCCATGATCGTGAGGACAGATTCGAGCTGCTTGATCTCCTCCTCCGGAATGGAGAAGTAGTCCGCCGAGAGCACCGCCAAGTCAGCCAGCTGGCCAGGAGCCAGCGCTCCCTTCTTCCCGTTTTCCGTCGAAAACCAACTGCTCCCCATCGTGTACAGCTTGAGGGCTTCGCCTCGATCGAGCCGGTTCTCCTCCGGATAGAGCCTGAGACCGCCGATGGTCTTGCCAGTGACCAGCCAGTAGAGGGAGAGGTAGGGGTTGTAACTCGAGACCCGCGTCGCGTCCGTCCCAGCGCCCACCGGCACGCCCATCTCGAGCATGCGCCGGATTGGGGGAGTGCGCGTGGCCTGCTGCGAGCCGTATCGCTCGACGAAATACTCGCCCTGGAACGCCATCCGGTTCTGGACCGCGATGCCGCCGCCCAGCGCCTGCACACGTTCGATGTTGCGATCGGTGATCGTTTCGCAGTGATCGAAGAACCAGTGCAGCCCGTCAAACGGAATCTCGCGGTTCACCTCTTCGTAAACATTCAACGCTCGCTCGATCGTCTCGTTGTAGGTCGCATGCAGGCGAAACGGCCAGCGATGCTCAACGAGATGCCGGATCACCGCCTTCAGCTCACTTTCCATGACCGGGAGCATGTCCGGACGCGGAACCAGAAAGTCTTCGAAGTCCGCCGCAGAGAAGACCAGCATTTCGCCGGCCCCATTGACGCGATAGAAGTCATCGCCGTCTCCGTGCCTGGTCAGTGTGGTCCAGCTGCTGAAGTCCGCCAGTTCCTGCTTCGGCCTCTGCGTGAAGAGGTTGTATGCGAGACGCACCGACAGCTCTCCGTTGCGGTGCAGCTCGTTCACGACGCCATAGTCGTCGGGGTAGTTCTGAAAGCCGCCGCCCGCATCAATCGCGCTCGTGATTCCGAAGCGGTTCAGTTCACGAAAGAACAGGCGTGACGAATTGAGCTGGTCCTGACGGGAGAGTGTCGGCCCCTTGGCCAGAGTGGCGTAGAGAATGTTCGCGTTCGGCTTCGCGATCAGAAGCCCGGTCGGATTCCCATGTCGGTCGCGCTGAACCTCGCCCGCGGGAAACTCCGGGGCATGTTTGTCATAGCCGAGCGCTCGGAGTGCCGCCCCATTCAACAGCGCCCGGTCGTACAAATGCATGACGAAGACCGGTGTCTCTGGAGCCGCCGCATTGATCTCTTCGAGCGTCGGCA
>Ga0075418_10001522_pt1 | contig 26339 bp, 8 predicted proteins | sample SoiMetdeltSBSDD2_FD_81776 | JGI IMG/M metagenome (GOLD analysis project Ga0075418, IMG submission 81776) | Bulk soil microbial communities from a Populus tree surrounding site in Tennessee, USA - Soil MetaG P. deltoides SBSDD2 | ecosystem: Environmental > Terrestrial > Soil > Tree plantation...
AAAATGGACGGCGAGTCCTCGGTGTCGACCTTGACGTGGCCTGGCTGCGGGACCCGGCGCGGGTCTTCCCGGTGCGGGCCGATCCCTCGGTGGCCTGGGGTGCCACGGACAGCACCATGGTGGTCCAGGGTGGCTCCTCGCGTCTGGGCGGCACGGAGCTTGTCGTCGGCAGGCTCGGTGGCTCGGCGGCCGCGACCTACCTGAAGTTCAACGGTCTGGTGGATCAGCTGCGGTTCCACACCATCTATGGGACTCAACTGTCCATTGTGGAGTATGACTCACCCTCGTGCGGCCCGCGGTCGATGAGCGTGCACGCGGTCACGCAGAGCTGGACGGCGGGCACAGGCTACTCATATCCGGGACCGGCGGTCGGCGGGGCACTGGCGGCCAAGTCGTTCGCCTACGGCTACATCGCGCTGGGACAGTCCCGTTCCGCGTGCCCGGCCGACCGGGTGCTGTTCGACCTCGGCCGGGCGGGCCGGGATGTGGTGCAGGGCTGGGTCAACGGCGGGGCCAACAACGGCCTGTCGCTGCGCGCCTCGGCCACCGACACGCTGGCTTGGAAGCGGATCACCGGGTCCGGGACGGCGAATCCGCCGACGCTTTATGTGACGCACAGCCCGTACAACGCGGAATACGCCATTCCCAACCCGGTGCCCAATCCGCCGGTACTGCAGAATCAAGCCGGCACAGTAAAGGTGACCGTGACCAATCGCGGCGCCGAGGCCTGGTCGCCGAGCAATTACTACCTGGCCTACCGGGCATACGACTCGGCCACACACCGGCTGGTGACCCAGCAGCGTTCGGCCAACCTCCCGGCGACGCTCGCTCGCGGCGCGCGAGTGACCCTGACCGCGACGATCGCGCCGCTGCCGCCGGGAAAGTACTACATCGACTTCACCATGGTCCGCACCGGCGGCATCGTCTTCACCGACCAGCAGGTACCACCGGCGCGGATCGTGCTGAAAGTGATCGACATCCCGCCGGTGCTTCAAGAGCTGTACCCGCCCAACGGTTATCAGACGCCGACACTGACGCCGCAGCTGTGGGCACGGGCCGTCGACATCGACGCGCCGCCGGGCACCCAGTTGCGGTTCGTCTTCGAGACCTGCGAACTGAATTCCGCCGGTGTCCGCATCAACTGCCTGGCCACCGGAGACCTTCTGACCCAGGCGTGGACGGTGCCGGGCGGGCGGCTGTTCTGGAGCAAGTCGTACCAGTGGCGGGCAACGGTCAAGGACGGCTCGAACATAGTCACATCGGACTGGGTCAATCTGATCACAGCTGTCCCGCAGCCTGAGGTGACCGGGCAGGTCGCGGGGGCACCGTATAGCGCCGGGGATCGCGAGTTCGATCCGCAGGTGGGCAACTACACGACGTCCGCGGTGGACGCCTCGGCCGGCACGGCCAGCCCCTCGCTGACGCTCACCCGCACCTACAACAGCCTTGACCCGCGGCGTGATCTGGCGTTCGGCGCGGGCTGGGTGACCACATTCGACATGCGAGTCACGCCCGACGATGACGGATCGGGCAACGTCGTTGTCACCTACCCGGATGGGCAGCAGGTGCGGTTCGGGCGCAACCCCGACGGCACCTTCGCGCCACCGCAGGGCCGCACGGCCGTGCTGGTGGTTGCCGGTACCAGCTACACGCTCTCGGATCGGGCCGGCGTGTCGTACCAGTTCGGCGGGACCGGGCGGCTAGCGAAGATCACCGATGCCGGGCAGCGGTCCGTGGTACTCAGCTATGACACCACCGGAAAGCTCGCCCGCGCGCAGGTCTCCAACAGCCAGACCAACACCGCCGGCCGGTCACTGCTGTTCACCTGGACCGGCGCGCACGTGACCACCGTAACCAACGACGCCGGCAGCAAGTGGGCATACACCTACAGCGGCGATCTCCTCACCGGCGTCTGCGGGCCGACCGGCGACTGCACCAGTTACACCTACGCGCCGGGAGCGCATTACCGCACCGCGGTGCTCGACAGCGGGCCGCAGTCGTACTGGCGGCTCGGCGAGGCCGAGGGCGCCGGAGCCGCGAGCGAGGTAGCGGTGAACCTGGGCAAGGACGCGGGCATCCACCGCAGCGTGACGCTCGCCGCCGCCGGTATCGCCGGCGGGGGCGGTAACACCGCGGCCACATTCGACGGCACGAGCTCGCTTGTCGAGCTGCCGAAGGGAGCGCTGAAGAAGAGCCGCGACGCCGCGGTGGAACTGTGGTTCAAGATTTCCGCGGTGCAGACCGGCGGCCCGCTGGTCGGCTACCAGGACACCGCGTTCAGCGGTGCGCCCGCGGCCGGGGTGCCACTGCTGTATGTGGGCACCGACGGCCGGCTGCGCGGCCAGTTCCGCACCGGAGCGATCACGCCGATCACCTCGGGCACCACGGTGAACAACGGCCTGTGGCACCATGCCGTGCTCTCCGCGATGGGCTCGACCCAGACGCTGTGGCTTGACGGGGTGAAGGTTGGCACGCTCAACGCGGCGGTCGACCACAACACGTTGACGTTCAACCAGATTGGGGCCGCGTACGCGACCTCGGCCGCGTCCTGGCCGGGCTGGGGCGCCACCGCCCGCCGGTACTTCTCCGGCGCCATCGACGAGGTTGCCGTGTACCACCATCCCCTTGGCCAGGCGGCGGTCACCTCCCATTTCCGCTACGGGTCGAGCGCGGCCGACCAGCTCACCAAGGTGACCTTGCCCAGCGGGCGGGTCGCCGCCGAGATCAGTTACGACACGGCCCGGGACCGGGTGAAGGAGTACACCGACAGCAACGGCGGGACCTGGAAACTCGGCCTTCCCACGGTCTACGGTGGCGATGCGGATCTGCGCCGCAGCGTCTCCGTGCTGGACCCTGGCGGCCGGCCGTACTTCTACGAGTACGACGCGCTCGCCAGCCGGCTGCTTCGAAGCGGCGCACCGACCGGGCTCGGTACCCGGGAGGAGGACCTGCCGGGATATCCGCTGCCTACCGGGCAGCCACCGCCACCGACCCCGGTCTGCACCACGCCGGACCCGAACGACCCGTCGTTCTGCACCGTGCTGCCCGGCGACAACGGCGGCGTGCCGGTGTTCGTCCGGCAGCCGCTGGATGGTATGGCCGTCCGCAGCTTCTCCTACAACGCCAACGGTTTCCAGACCGCGGTGACCAACGAGAACGGCGCCACCGTCACCATGGCCTACGATTCCAGGGGCAACGTCACGGCCCAGACCACATGCCGGACGGCAACCCTTTGCCACACCGAGTACCGCACCTATCCGGCAACGGTGACCAACCCGCTCGACCCGCGCAACGACCTGGTCCTCGAGGTCCGTGACGGGCGGTCGACCGGCCCGACGGACAACAACTACCGGACCACCTACACCTATACGGCGACCGGGGAGCTGCTCACCCAGACCAACCCGGACGGTGGCATCGTCCGCCACACCTACACCACCGGCAGCGAGCCGGCCGTGGGCGGTGGGGCGACCCCGCCGGCCATGCTGGCCACCACCACCGACCCGCGCGGCGCGGTCACCCGCTACGCCTACTACGCCAACGGCGACCTGGCGCGCCTGACCGAGCCGTCCGGACTGGTCACCACGTTCGGCTATGACGTGTTGGGCCGCAAGACATCCGAGACCGAGGTGTCCGACAGCTTCCCGGGCGGGCTCATGACGAGCTACACATACGACACACTATCGCGCCTACTGTCCACATTGGAGCCTGCGACTACCGACGCGGTCACCGTTGTCCGGCACCAGAAGGCAACCGATCAAACCTATGATCCCGACGGCAACCTTTCGACGGTCACGGTGCGCGACGTGCTGGGCGGTGACCCGGCGCTGATCACCAAGTACAGCTATGACGGCTACGGCCGGGTCGCCGATGTGACCGACACCGAGGGCAACGTCACCAGCTATGACTACGACGCCTTCGGCAACCGGACCGGGATGGTGGACGCCAACGGCAACACGTTCAGGTACGCGTACACCGCCCGCAACTCCCTGTCGGAAGTACGGCTGCGCGACTGGCGCGGCGATCCCGCCGGCGCCCCGCCGGTCGGCGACTACCTCGTCGTCGACTCCTACGCCTACGACCTGGCGGGCCGCATGGTCCGGCACACCGACGCCATGGGACGCCGCGTGGAGTACGGCTACTTCGCCGACGACCTGCTGGCGACCGTCACCCTCAAGGGTTTCCACAACCCGGACGGCACCACCCGCGACTACATGCTGGAGTCCAGGACCTACGACGGTGCCGGCCACACCACCCGCGAGGTGTCCAGCAACGGGTCGCTGATCACCGATCACACCATCACCCGGGCCGGCCAGATCGCCTCCACCACGATCAATCCGGGCGGGCTCAACCGCCGTACCACTTTCACCTACGACCTGACCGGCAACGTCACCAGCACCAGCCAGTCCGGCGGCGCCTCCAACGTGGCGTGGGCTGTGCCCGTCACCTCCTCGACCGTGGCCTACGAGTACGACTTGGACGGCAACGTGGTCAAGGAGACCGTGGGCGGGCTGGTCACCACGTACCGGTACGACCAGCGCGGTCTGCGGGTGGCCAGCACCGATCCGCGCGGCAACCTCACCGGTGCCGATCCGGCCGCGTTCACCACCACCTACCGCTACGACGAACTCGGCCAGCGGATCACCCTCACCTCGCCGCCGGTAACGGTCGAGACGGGCGGTGGCACACCGCAAATCACGCAGCCCACCGTCCAAACTGGATATGACACCTTCGGCAACCCGGTGAACACCCGCAACGAGCTGGGCAACACCGGGCGCCTGGGCTTCGACCGGATGGGCAGGGTGGTCAGCGCGACCGGGCCGGCCTACACGCCGCCGGGATCGGCGACCACCCTTACCCCGCAAGGCTTCCAGCGCTTCGACGGGCTGGGCAACGTGGTGGAGAACACCGACGCCCGCGGCAACACCTCCCGCTATACCTACGACCAGCTCAACCGGCTGGTGACCCGGGACGAGCCGGCGAGTACCAACAACGACCGAGCGGTGTGGCGCTACACCTACACCCGCACCGGTGAGGTGCTGTCGGTGACCGATCCGACCGGCGCCCGGATGGAATCGACCTACGACGATCTGGACCGGCCGGTGACGATGACCGCGGTGGAGCGCCGCCCGGTCGCCAACAACTTCACCACCCGGTACTCCTACGACGACGCGGGCAACCTGCGGTCACGCAGCTCACCGGGCGGTGCCACCACCCAGCTGTCCTATGACGCGCTGGGCGCGCTCACGCGCAGCACCGACCCCGCCGGGGTGGTCGTCCAGTACGGCTACGACTTCGCCGGCCGCCAGGTGCGCCTGACCGACGGGCTCGGCCGCACCGACCGGACCGACTACGACTCGAATGGCCGGGTCGCGAGCAGGTCCGACCTGTCCGCGGCCGGCGCCACCCTGCGGACCGTGACATACGGCTACGACGCGGCCGGCAACGTCGCCACCGCTACCGATGGCTTGGGCATCACCGTCAGCTACACGCATGACGCGCAGGACCAGCTGATCCGCCAGGTAGAGCCGGTCTCCGCCACGAGGAGCATCACGACGACGTTCGGCTACGACGCGAGCGGCAACCGTACCCGGTACACAGATGGGCGCGGCAATGCGACCATCTACACCTACAACAAGCTGGAACTGCCCGAGTCGGTGATCGTGCCGGCGACGGCGGCCCATCCGAACCTGACCGACCGCACGTGGACCGCCGGCTACGACGCCGCCGGTCTGGCGGTGCGGTTGAGCGCGCCGGGCAACGTGCTGCGCCAGCGGACCTACGACGCGGCCGGCCGGCTGACCGCGGAGACGGGATCGGGGGCGGAGTCGGCGACCACCGGGCGGACACTCGGTTACGACATGGCCGGGCGGCTGCTGTCGGTGAGCGCGCCGGGCGGCTCGAACACCTACACCTACAACGATCGTGGCGCGCCGCTCACCGCGGCCGGGCCGCAGGGCGCGGCGAGCTTTGCCTACAACAGCGACGGCGACCTCCTCAGCCGTACCGACCGGGCCGGCACATCGACATTCACCTACGACCGGGGGCGCCTGGCCACCCAGACCGACGGCATCACGGGCGTCACCGAGCGGCTCGGGTACGACGCCGCCGGCCAACTGTCCACTGTGGACTATGGCAGCAGCCGGATACGAAGCTACGGCTTCGATGACTTCGGCCGGCTCAACTCCGACACGCTGCGCAACGCCGCCGCCGGCACAGTCTCCTCTATCCTCTACACCTTCGACGCCGAGGACCGGATGGTGCGCAAGGTCACCACCGGAACGGCCGGGGCCGCCGACAACACTTACGGCTACGACCTTGCCGGCAGGCTCGTCTCGTGGGCGGTGGGCACCACCACGACCGCGTACGCGTGGGACGACTCCGGCAACCGGCTGCGCGACGGGGCGCGGACAGCCACCTACGACGCCCGCAACCGGCTGCTGGCCGACAGCAACTCCAGCTATGTCTATACGGCGCGCGGCACACTGGCTTCGCGGACCACCTCCGGGCTCACCGACCGGTACTCTTTCGACGCGTTCGACCGGCTGGTCAGCAGCGAGGGACAGGCGTACGCCTACGACGGTCTGGACCGGCTCGCCACGCGTGGCACCACTGCCTTCACCTATGCCGGGCGGGACGACGAAGTGGTCTCCGATGGGGTACAGAACTATGCCCGCGGCCCGGAGGGTGAGCTGCTGGCGATGGCCGAGGGGCCGGCAAAGCGGCTCGTGCTCAGCGACGAGCACGATGACGTCGTGGCCGGCTTCGACCCGGCGAACACCGCACTGCCCACATTGGACGGCTCTCGCGGCTACGACCCGTTCGGCAAGGTGGTCGCGGAAACCGGTGGCACAGCGTCGAATCTGGGGTTCCAAGGCGACTACACCGACCCGGCCACCGATCTGGTGCAGATGGGCGCCCGCTGGTACGACCCGGGCAGCGGCGCTTTCCTGTCGCGCGACCCGACCACGTACGAGACAGGCGAATCGATTCTGGCCAATCCATACACCTACGCCGAAGGTGATCCACTTGACCACACCGACCCGGACGGGTTCTGGCCGAAGTGCGGTTGGTGCAAGAAGATCAAGGATACGGCCACGGGCGCGGTCAAGTGGGGCGGAAGGCAGCTTTCCCGCGGTTACCGCGCCGCGCGGTCGGGTGTTTCCTGGGGCTGGAGCAGGCTCAAGAGTGGTGCGTCGTGGGGCTGGGGCGCCCTCAGGGGTGCGTTCCGGTGGGGCTGGTCGGCGATCAAGTGGGGCGCGAGCAAGCTCTCCAGCGGCTTCCGCTGGGCCTATAACAAGGCCCGCGGCGCCATCGGGTGGTTGGGTAGCACGCTCTCCGCGGGTTATAGGTGGGTACGCGACCGCGCCGTCTCCGCATGGCATTGGACCCGGGACATGGTGTCACGCGGCTACAACGCCGTGCGGGGAGCCATCTCCCGCGGAGCCAGCTGGGTGCGTGACCGGGCGGAGGAGGCTCGCCGGGCGGCTATCGCCGCGGCGCGGCGGGTGACCGAAACGGCAAAAGCCGCTGTGCGCTACGCGGTCGAACACAACCCGCTGCCGGCGATAGCGGCCGCGCTCAAGCCGGTGTATTCGACGATGAAGAAGGTCGTCTCCGCGGCCGCGCACCTTCCCGCCGCCGTGGTTTCCACCGTCCGCGACGTGGTGCGCGACGCCACGAAAGCGGTGCAAGTGATATACCAGAAGGCCGTCGCCGCCGCCGGCACGGTCATCGACAACATATCGAGCGCGGCACAGGCGGTCTCCGAGTTCGCCCAGGCTTCAATGCCCATAGTTGCCGGCGTCGCCGTGGGTGCGCTGACGACGGCGGGCTGCCTGTTCGTGACCGGCGGTGGCGGGTCAGCCGCGTGCATCGTGGCCGGGTCCATCGCCGGTGCCGCGGTCACCAGCGCGTTGAAGTGCCCTCCGGGCCGATCCATCGCCGGATGCACGGCCCGTGGCGCGGCGGCGGGCGCGGTCGGCGGCCTGGTGTTCGTGGGCACCGGCGGCGCCGGTGCCGGGCTGGCCGGCACCGTGATGTCCAGCGGCTTGTCCGGCATGGCCGGCAACGCGACCCAGCAGCAGCTCGATAACGGCCGTATCGACATAGGGAACGTCCTCATCGCAGGGGCCACCAGTGCCCTGGCCAAGGGCGCGCAACGTGGCATCGCGGACAGGGTGACCACCTCACGTATCAACGCCGGCGCGCCCAGGCATTTCAAGGTCGACAGCAAGGGCACCGCCGTACAGATGGATCCCAAGACATTCCTGGATCACCTGCGGGACAAGAGCATCGAGGCCAGCGTCAAGAGCGTCATGGCCGCGGCCACCGATCCGTTCACCGACGACGACTGACTCCAGCCAACGGATAAGGAAGGGAAGATGAGACGACCTATACTGCTACTTCCAGTCGTGCTGGCGGCCGGGCTGATGCTGCCCGGGCCGGCCAGCGCGGGGGTGAGTGATCCGGTGGATCCCGCCGCGCCCATGGGCGTCGCCTCCTGGGGCGTGAACCGGCTGGACCTTTTCGCCAAGGGCACCGACGGGACCTTGAAGCACAAAATCTACAATGGACGGTGGTCGGGCTGGGAGAGCCTCGGCGGCTCGATCACCTCGGGCCCGTCGGCGGTCTCGTGGGGGCCGGGGCGGCTGGATGTTGTCGCCCGCGGAGTCAACGGGGACGTGCAGCACATCGGGTACTTCAACGGCAACTGGGGTGTGTGGGGCAGCCTTGGCGGCGGCATCGTGGGCGAGCCGTCGATCACCTCGTGGGGCGACCATCATCTGGACATCTATGTCCGGGGTACCAATAACGCCACCTACCACAAGGCGTACACGGGAAGCTGGCAAGCCTCGTGGACAAGCATCGGCGGCACGGCCAGCTCATCGCCCGCGGCGGTGGCCTGGGCATCCGGCCGCATGGACGTGTTCGTGCGTGGCGGGGGCAACTCCATCTACCACCGGTGGTTCACCGGCGGCAAGTGGTCCACCGCGTGGGAGAACCTGGGCGGTACGCTCAGCTCCGCACCGGCCGCCTTCTCCTGGCGATCCGGACACCTCGACGTGTATGCCCGCAACACCAGCAACGGCATATCCCACAAGGGATTCTCCAGCGGCTGGTCAGGATGGTTAAGCATCGGTGGCACCGTCGCCACCGCGCCCACGGTTGTCGACTGGGGCAGCAGCCGGGTCGACGTGTTCGCCCGCGGCATCGACCAGACCTTGCAGCACGCCACATACTCCGGCAGCTGGCAAGGCTGGAGGACCGAAACCGACGCCGCGCCGACCCTGCCGGTGAGGCAGTACTCCAGAACCGTTGCCATGCAAGCCTCGCCTCCGTCGGGTGCGCTGATCGGACCGATCGAATACGGATACGTGGACAACATCGGGCGGATCGTCTCGGGCCACCAGCCGGATCCCGCGAACGCGAACTCGGTACAGTGGACGGTCATCTCCGGAAATGAGGCGTTCACCGGGCCGCCGGGCCTGGTGGAGCAGCCCGACAAGCGGCTACAGGTCAACGCGATGCACACTCGCGGCGACGTGCGGGCGCGGGCACAGACCACCGCCGGGGCAAGCACCTGGACCAGCTGGCTCAACCAGGGCGGGGGCATGGCTTCGCCGGTCACCGTGGCGCGGCAGACCGACACAAACGTCATACTACTCGCGGTCGACGCAAGCGGTGGCCTCTGGTACCTCCGGCAGTCCAATGTGGGCGGTCCATATGAGACATGGCGCAGCCTTGGCGCGATCGGGCTCAAAGACGCGCCGACCGTGGTCACCGGCCAGGATGGGCTGCAGCTGTTCGGCGTGAACACAAGCGGCGCCGTGGTCACCGCGACCCTGTTCCCGGCCGGTACCGTTTCGGCCTGGACCAACCTGGGGTCAATCGGCGCCACCAATGCGCCGGCGGCAGTCGTCTACCCCGGTTACCGGATGCGGGTCTTCGCCCAGGCCGCCGACGGCACCATCGTCACCAAGATGCAGGACGCCACGCTGGCCTGGCCGGCCGCGTGGACCGTCGTCGGGACGCAGGTCGCCGCCGGCGCACCGGCCGCGGTGCTCAGCCCGCTGAGCGGCAAGACCGAGATCCTGATGCGGGGCAACGATGGCAACATCTACAGCACCGGCGAGACGATGCAGGGCTCCGGCGTGTGGCGGGAATGGGTTGCGGTGCTTCAGGGCAGCGACATCGCCGCCACCGATCCTACGGTTCTCACCTATAACGACGGCTTCGGGCTGCGCTGGGCTTTCCTCTTCCGGACCCCCGATCAGCAGAGCCGGCTCTATACGGTGGACACGGTGACAGCCGCCTCGGCTACGTATGCCAGTTCCGACCAGAAACCGTTGTTCCGCGCGCAAAACCTGCCCGCCCCACCTTCCGCCTGACCGGGGCGGTGCCGGGCAAAACATCAGGGCGTGGCTGCTCGTTCCAGCCACGCCCTGGTGTTCCAGCCGCCGTGCCGAGGGTGGATCACTTAAGGGATCGGCGATACTTGCGGCGCAGGCGTTGGGCTTCAGGATGTCCCATCGCTTCAAACACAGTGATCGCCGTTCGCGCCGCGGTGGCGGCTTGGCCGTCGTCGCCCTTGGCGTCGTAGGCGTCGGCAAGGCGAGCCAGGGTAAGCCCTTTGGCATAGCGATCACCGTGGTCGCCGTAGAGTTCAACAGCTCGGCCGAGACTGTCGATGGCGTCGGCGTACCGGCCCAAGTGATATTGGGCGTAGCCAATGCTGTCCCAGACGTCGGCCTGATGAGCAACGGCCCCAAGGTCTTGCATTTGCGCCAGCGACTCCCGGCAGGTGGCCAGGGCTGTCTTGTAGTCGCCAAGGAGCAGCAAACACCAACCGACGGCGTTGAGCGCTGTCGCCTCGTCCCGCCGGTTTCCCGCCGCGCGGAAGTGCTTCAGGGCGTGGCGTGCCCTTTCCAGCGCATCGGGGTACCGATTCTGGGCCTCCGCCAGCCTGACAAGCTCCATGAATGCCCGTGCCTGGCCGAGCGGATCGTCGAGACGGTGGTAGAGGTCGAGCACGTCGTGCAGGATTGCTTCGGCCTTCCCGTGATGGCCGAGTCTGGCGTGGATGTCGCCCTGCCGGCGGAGTATCGCCGCCTGCGCGGGCAGGTCGCCAAGTTGTTGTGCCGCAAGCAGCGCGGCATCTTGCAGGTCTGAAAGTTCCCGCCAATGGCCACGGTGGCGCAGCGGAAGGTAAGTGGTGATGACCAACTGCCAGGTATGCCGGTGTGCGCCGACGGATGCCGCTGTCCTGGTCACCGCGACGAGGACAGCCGACTCCGCGGCGAACCAATCGAGTGCGCGTGCGGGATCATCATGGATGTCTTCGGGCGTGACACCACGGCGCGGCGGGGACAGTGCCATCGATGGCGGTCGTGGATCTCTTTGCGGGAAGGCGGCTTCGGCCGCCGCGTCGGCGGCATGCAGGTAGTGGTCCAGCACCCGCATGATGGTTTCTTGTCGCTGCTTGCCGGTCTCGCATCGCATGTTCTGCTCCGCGGCGTAGGCTCGCAGCAGGTCGTGGAAACCGTACCGGGCCGGTGTGTGCTCCTCCACCAGATGGTTCTGGGTCAGCGTGGCCAATGCGGTCCGCACACGCGACAGGGAGATGCCGGCGAGGCTCGCCATGCTCGAGACGGTCATGTCGGGGCCGGGGTGCAGGCTGAGCAACCGGAACAGCTTTGCCGCGGCCTTGGGCAGGCTGGTGTACGACCACGAGAAGACCGACCGCAGCTGAGTGTTGGGATCGCCGGTGTCCAGGGCATCCAGTCGCGAGTGCGCGTCGCTGAGCTCGGAGGCGAAGACGGACAACGGAAACCGCAGACGGGTCGCGGCCCGGGCGGCGATGATGGTCAGGGCAAGCGGGACACCGGCGCAGTGCGATATCAGTTCGCCGGTGGCCGCGGCGTCGGCAGTGAGCCGGTCTTGTCCGAGGCGGCTGGCGAGAAGCCGCCTGGACTCGTCCCGGGACAGCACGCCCAACGTGATGTGGTGGGCGCCGTCCGACGCGATGAGACCGGTCAGCTCGTCCCGGCTCGTGATCAGCGCCAGGCAGCCCGGAGTAGTGGGCAGCAACGGGCGGACCTGCTCACAACTATGGGCGTTGTCGAGCAGGAGCAGCACGTGCTTGCCCGCAAGCACGGTCCGGTAGAGGGCGACCTGCGCCTGCGAGTCGGCGGGAATGCGTTGCGGTGGCACGCCAAGGGCATCCAGGACGTGGCGGATGGCCGGCTCGGCGGCAACCGGCGTGCCGCTAGGGTGATAACCACGCAGGTTGAGATAGAGCTGCCCATCCCGGAAGCGGTCAGCGACCTGGTGGGCGAACTGGACGGCGAGCGTGGTCTTTCCGATCCCGCCGCCACCGGCAATGACTGCGACGGCGGTGGATGTCATGGTGCGCCGCATCAGATCGGCGAGACCGCGGATCTGCTCCCGGCGCCCGACAAAATGTGCTGCCGCCGGTGGCAGCTGTCGCGGAGGTCCACCTTGCTCGACTGGCACGGTACGGGCCTGTTTCGCCGTGGCGGTAAGGATTTGCCGCTCCTCGCCGGACAGGCCCAAGGCGTCGGCCAACAACCGCACCGAGGCGGCGTGCGGGCGGTGCCCGCCGGTCTCCAGGCGGCGCACCGTACGCACACCCAACCCGCATCGCTCAGCAAGCTCCTGCTGGGTAAGCAGAGCACGCTCGCGCCAGCTGCGCAGCAACTGGGCAAGTCCCGACGGCATCTGCCTCACCCCCATGCCCGCGGCCGCGGGTCGACCGTTTGATGGCCTCGATTATGAGGGTTGCCCAGCGTGATTTCTACATATTTACATTGGTCGTAGCGCTCGGTGTCGGTGCCGGCGTGCGGCACCGATGATGACGATCAGTCCGTGATGGGGGCGCTGTTGACGGCCGACACCGCCCAGCCCGCCGCCGATCCCCAGCCGAATTCGACGGCGTATTTCTGCACGCCCGGGCTGTAAGTGAGGCCGGAAGAAGTGCTGCCAGTTGTGGAAGAGAACGTGTACGCCCTACCGGATACAAACGCATCGATCTCGGCGTCGGTCGGCGCCTCGCTCTGAGCCAGCCAGCCGGCCCGAACCGAGGAGGAGAAGCCCTCCGAGCCGGTCGCCACCCCCGTGTAGAAGTACATGCGCCCGCTGCGGGTAATGATGGCGCCCACACTGACGCCGACGCCGACCGACGGCACCTGTTGCTTGCGCCGCCCCCGTAGCCCCATGCCGAAGTCGGGCAGGAGGCCGTCACCGCCCCCGCTCGGGCAGTACACAATGGCGCCGTCCTTAACGCACAGGCTCGTAATCCACTCGTCCTCATCAGGCTCCGTGGCCACGATCGGACCCTCAGGCACCACATTCGGCTCGAGCGTCAAGCCTTGCTCCGCGGCCCAGATGCGCGTGAAGTCAACGACGTAGTAGTCCGGAACGCGCAGGGGCGCGGCCAGATCGCCTTTGCCGTAAAACCGGGAGCGATTGCCAGGCCCGCCGCCGCCACGGGAGCAGGAGAACACGGCGCATCCGGACCTCTTGCCCACCTTGGTGTGCCGCTTGCCATATGACTTCGCCGGCTTCTTCGCGTAGCTCTTCTTTTTCTTGTACTGCGCGGATGTCGCCTTGGACTTGGCCTTCGCCTTGGCTTTGGCCTTCGCAGGACCCTTCTTCTGGCACTTGGCGCTGTAGCAGGGTTTGTGGCCCGTCGGATCGACATTGTTCACCGGATTGTTGCCGGCGTAGCTGTACCGGTTTATGTCCTGCGGGTCATCAATCTCCGGCACGATCGTGTCCGGCGAGATGAACCGGCCGAGCACCGGATCCTGGTACCTGGCGCCCATGTAGGTCAGGCCGGTGCTGTCGTCCTGCAGGTGCCCGGTGAACCCGCGCTCGTTCGCCACCGTACCCGTCGAAGACCGCACCCCGAACGCCGTGTAGCCGTAGTCTGCCACCTCGGCCCCGGAGTCGTCGGTCAGCAACCGGGTCGAGCCCAGCCTGTCCATGTGGTACCAGGTCCGGCTCCCGGCCGAGGCCCGGGCCACCAGCAGCGGACCGGCGTAGTAGTACTTGCTCAGTACGCCGTTGGCCTCCTCGACCTGCGTGCCGAAGTAGCGGGTCACGTCCGAGCCCGCGGTCTTCTTGAGCCGCCGCTCCCCGGCGTCGTAGACGAAGGTGGTGGTGACGCCGGCGGCGGTCACCGAGGCGACCCGGTTGGCGCCGTCCCAGCTTAAGCTGCGCCCTCCGCCGCTGGTCAGGTTGCCGTTGGCGTCGTACACATAGGACGCTGACCCGGCCGACGTGACGGCGTGCCTGTGCGCCGGATCCGTGTAGCTGTAGGAACCCACGGCCGAGTTGGTGGTGATGTTGCCGATCGGGTCGTAGGCGAACGTCTGGTTCTGCGCGCCGCCGGCGGCGATGAGGCGCCGCAGGTCGTCATAGGTGTAGGTGGTCGTCGCCGCGGTCGGGGTGCCCTGGGCCATCGAGATCACCAGGCCGGCCGCGTTGTACTGGTAAGAGGCCTGGTAGCGGGTCGCTGTCCCGGCGCGGACCGAGACCGTGTTGAGCCACTCCCGGTCGGGGTCGTAGGTGTAGTTCGTGACGGTACCGTTGGCGTAGCTCATGCTGGTGAGCTGACCGGACGGGTTCCACGCCATGGCAGTCACATAGCCGCCGACCGAGGACAGCTCGCCGGCCGCGTTGTATGAGTGGGCGACGGCCTCCCCGTCCGGGTAGGTAAGGATGGCCAGCCGGCCCAGGCCGTCGAAGGTACTCGACATGGTTCGGCAGATCGCGTCGATGCATTGTGTGGTCGAGGTTTCCTGACCGTTGATGTCCCAGGTGTGGGCGTCCGAGCCCGCCGGGTAGGCGGTCCGGGTCAGGTGCCCGATCGCGGCGCCATGGCCCGGCTCGTCGTAATGCCAACTCGACACCCGGTTGCCCGCCTCGGTGCGGCTGGTGATCCGGCCGAGCGCGTCGTAGGCCATCGTGGTCGCTTGGTTCTTCGCGTCCACCTGGCGCACGAGCAGGCCGCCGGCGTCATACTCGTAGGACAGCCGACCGGCGTCCATGTCCACCATGCCGGTCTTCCAGCCGAGCGAGTTGTAGGTCACGGTGCTGCTGTTGCCGGCCGCGTCGGTCCACCGCACCAGCTGGCCCAGCGGGTCGTAGTCGTATCTGGTCAGGTAGACGTCCGTGCCGTTGCGCTCGCGCACCTCGACTACATTGCCGTCCACATCGGACAGTGTGGTGGTCTCCTTGCCCAACTCGTCGACCGCGGTGACGAGCGGACGGTTGTCGGTACCCATGGTGTAGCTGACCGTCGCCGAGCTGCCATCGGGATGCGTGACCCGCGCGGCCCGGCCCGCGCCGTCATAGGTGGTGGCCGTGTACCGTGCCGGCTGCCCGCCGAGCCGCCAAGCCGACTCCTTCCACACCAGGTCGGTCGTGGACCGGTAGGCGCGGTCCTGTACATAGGTCACGCCCGGCGCGGGACCCTCCCGGACGGTCTGCCACGCACGGCCGAGGCCGTCGCTGAACGTCTCCGCCCAGAGCCCGTCGGCGCTGCCGTCCGGCCGTATCTCGCGCACGCGCTGGCTGCCGGGGTTGCCCGTATCGAGGTACTGCCAGGTGGTCACCGCACCGACCGGATCGCGCTTGCTGATCTGCCGACCGAGTGGGTCATACCCATTGCTCGTGCGCGCGCCGTTCGCGTCGGTGATGGCGGTTGGCGCGGCGAGCACGGTGTCCCACTCGGTGACCGCGCAATGGTTCAACGCGTTGCAGGCGCGGACCGGGAACAGGTGGTAGATGTCGTCGAACGTGGTCGTGGCGGTGAACCCGCGCGAGTCGGTGACGGAAGCCGCGTTGCCCCACCCGTCGTAGCCCGTGATCGTCGCGACATACCCGCCGGTGTCGTTGTTCCACACCTCTTCACGGGTCAGATCGCCCCGCACGGGCGGGGTCGTGGCGCCGGTGGCGCCGTCGTAGTACGAGACCGACCGGGACAGCTGGGCTCCGCCCGGCGTCGTGACGGTCACGATGGCGGGGGGGTCCACGATGAACGCGGTGGTGTTCGGCGCGTACGTAGTCGTGGTGATGATCTCATCCCCGGTGCGCGCGACGTCGCCGTGATCTGTTTCCACCGTCTCGTTGCCGTAGGCGTCGTAGGCATAGTCCACTCTGGACTGCCGGCAGGCGGCGGCGAGGTTGCACTCGAAATGGGACGCGGCCGAGACCAGCGCCGAATATGGCGGCGAGGTCCGTTCCGTGTACTGGTACTGGTCCTGCTCGTATGTCTGGCCTGCGGCCGCCTTGAGCAAGCTGCGCTCCACCCGCCCGGCGCCGGCCAGTGTCTGGCGGTAGACCGTCTCCCGGTAGGTGCCCTCACCGTCGAGCTTCACCGTAGCCGTACGGAACCCGAGGAACCGCCGCTCGGCCGGATGCCATGCCCAGAGCCCGTTGGCAAAGGTGTGCGCGGCCGTGAACGAGGTGCCGCGCCCGTCGTTCTGGGTGACCGCCGAGACGGTCGGGAACACGCTGGGCAGGTTATGCCCGGCCGACCACCAGCGGGTCGACGGGGAGTACTGAACGCTCGTGGTACCGCCGGTGCCGTTGCGGACCGAGCTGAGCAGATCGGGCGTCGGGCCGGTGGCCGGATCCACGCGTGCGTAGGCCAGACCGCTCGGGTGTTGCCAGAGCGTCACCACGTCGGTCTTGCCGTCGCCCGAAACGTCGACGAGGTGCGACTTCCAGTTCTCGCTCCAACCGCCGATGGGTCCGTTGAACGATGCTGTCGGGAAGCCCCGGCCGTCATAGGGCCGGATCTCGGCGTACTTGTCCACGCCGTTGCGGTAGATGCGCAGCAGGTCCGGCCGGCCGTCGCCGTTGATGTCGGCGAACTCGTCATCGATGAGGGATGTGTTCCAGGTGCCGATGGAGGCGTTCCAGCTCGGCGCCGGGTAGCCAACGCCGGTCGACAGCGACACCTGCGCCCACGCGGTGCCGCCGTTGTTCCAGATGCGGATGAGGTCGGCTTTGCCGTCCCCGTTCAGGTCGGCGAAGTGGTTGTAGAACGACGAGTTCCAGCCACCGACGGGGCCATTGAAGAACTGGGCCGGGAAGCCGGCGCCATTGGACAGATTCACCTGGGCGAACGCGTCCCCGTTGTTCCAGATCCGCACCAGGTCGGCTCGACTGTCGCCATTCACGTCCACCAGATAGTCCATAATGGACGTTGCCCAGCCGCCCACCGAACCGTTGAACGAGGCGGTCGGGAAGCCGGCTCCGTTGGATAGGCTCACCTGCGCATAGGTGTCGGTCCCGTTCTGGTACAGCCGGATCAGGTCGGCGCGGTAGTCGCCGTTGATGTCGGCCAGGTAGTCCTTGATGCAACAGGTGGCCCAGCCGCCGACCGGGCCGTTGAAGGAGGCGGTCGGGAAGCCGGCTCCGTTGGACGGGGTCACCTGCGCGTACGCGTTCCCGGTCGGGTGCTGCCAGATGCGCACGAGATCCGCCTGGCCGTCGCCGGTCACGTCGCCGAGGAGATCGTGCCAGGACGCGTTCCAGCCACCGACCGAGCCATTGAACGATGCGGCCGGGAAGCCGGCACCGTTCGATTTGGACACCTGCGCGAATTCGTTCGAGCCATTCTTGTACAGGCGCACCATGTCGGTGCGGCCATCGCCGTCGATGTCGGCGAACATGTCCCGGATGAGGCTGGTGTCCCAACCGCCGGCCGGACCGTTGAACGCCGTGGCGCCCAGCCGCGCCAGACCGTCCTGATAGGATAGTGCGACCGCGGGAAGGGCCGTGCCGCTGGTTACCGCGCCGGCCGCGTCCACCACCGCGTCGCGGCCGAACTGTTGCACGCCGGCCAACCGGGACCGGCCGGTGCTCGGCGCCTGCCCATAGGTGAGCTTGTATGCCCGCACCCGCTCGCCGCCGGTACGGATGTCGATGCTGCGCAACCGCAGGTTGGTGTACGCCACAGCCTCGCCGTTGGTGAAACTCACCGGGTCGGGCCGCGGCTCCCGCCACAGCTTGATGACGGTGCCGTTGTAGGAGATCGAATCCAGGTAGGCGTTGTCGGGCGCTTGCCGCCAATACGAGTACGTGACGGTGTTGCCGTGGGTATCCGTCTCGGTGGACAGCGCCCAGCGGAACGTGCCGCGCGAGGTCGGGTACACCGGGGCGTAAACGGACTTCGTCCCATCGGTGTCCCACACCTCCCACCGGTCCCCGGCAGCGTCCCGACGGATCCGCTGGAACGTCTGCTGCCGCGGGCAATGCGTTCCGCCCAGCGTGGTACAGACCACAAGCTCGCGGCCGTCGAGCAGGAACACGTCATTGGCGTCGTAGCGGGGCACGCCACCGCCGGGTCCGCTGCGTTCCACAAAGGACTGTCCGGTCAGCGTCCACCCCATGCCGGTGAAACCGTTGCCGGAACCCGAGTCGTAGGCCAGCGACAGCTCAGGTTCCAGCCCATGGAACTCCGGTACCGACAGCGGTACCGACGTGGTGAAGGCGCCAGTGGAGCCGGAGCCGCCCTCCCCCGCGGCAGGATCGGCCTCCGCGGCCGCGGCCGCGTCACCCAATCTCAGCCCCGGCGGTGGCACCACCATGAGGCTGAGCGCCATGACCAGTACCCCGAACCACGCCACACGCTTCATGGCTGGCATAGTCCCCGGGCGGCCGGCAGGCAGTCGAGGCCGCCAAGCGGCCGCCTTCAGGCCAGATTCGACAGACAAGATCCAGGTACCCTTATGCGTGTCGAACTCGGTTGTCGGCAGCCTGCGCCCGAAGAAACGTCATAAGCAGGGAGCGGAAAGTGGAGAGCTGATCGACCTTGAGCTCTACCCAGGCATTTACCCAATGATCTTCGGAATGGGAAAACCGGGACATAGGGAAATAAGCGGGATCGAGCCCGCCCGCCTCATTGATCATTTCGAAGGCCTCGGTGGCGCGTCCTTGGTCGAACAGGAATGAGGCGTAGAAGCCGTGGACGCTGCCGGGGACTGGCCCGCCGCCGTCGAGTGCCCCCTGGGACAGTTTGTCGGCCAGCCCGTGTTCGCCGAGCATGGCGTAGTACTCGGCGGCCTGACACGGGGCGCCGGCGTGTTCGTCGCACCCGCGCCCGGCGTGGGCGCATGCACGGATGCAGATGGGGAAGGAAGGTCCGCAGACATTCCACATTGGACGGAATAAGAATTGTATGCCAGAGCCCATGCTCATGGCAGGCGACAGGTTGGAAAGGGCTCAGTCAAAACGTTGCGCGGAAAGGCTCACGGAAATCATTTCGGCGTTCGGGTCTATGTCGATGTCAAGATGATCCGTACATATAACGCCGGAGCCGTCACAGTAATCACTCGCCGCCTTGCCATTCGCTACGATGCACCGCAGTATTTCAGCTCTCACCCGAAATATGGAGGCCCAGTCGCCAATTCCCGCCCGGTAGTCGTGATTGGTCTTCTTCAAGACAAACGTCAGGCCATCACCATCTGGAACGTTAGCACAACGTATGTTGCGATCCTCGTAATTCAGCACAGGTCTGCCAGCCGCCCTAAGAGGGTCACGACGGGACGCTCGCGGAAGCTGGAAGAACTCGCCCAGCCCTTCATCGACTGTTGCGTAGCTTTTGCCGCCCCAGATGTCTTGTCTTCCGTCCTCCCAGTTGGTGTCATGGAATCCCATGGTGCCCCCGACGGCAAGGAGGTCCCACCAGTAATACAGTTCACACATCAGCCACTCTTTGACGTGAGTTGCGTCGATAAAGATGAAGTCTGGTCGCTCGCGCCGCCATGATCGGCCAACCGTGACTGACTCTCCATTGATTAGCGTATAGTTATGAAGACCGTTAGGTAGGTGCACGGTGCAATAGCCGTAGTCGATGCCGTATACGATTCCGCCAGATTTTCTGGCCACATTACTAAGCGCCAGTGAGCTTCCGCCGGATCTTACTCCAATGTCTACGAACACTCGATAAGCCGGGTTGGAGGCAAAGCGCTCGATCTCGGTATACATCGCGGTTACGTCTTGTATTGGCTCTTGTATTGGCAATGAAGGCTCCTGACACCTAACGGAGGCGCTCGTGCTTGTATGCGTGTTGCGGTGTACCTTGCAAGGTAGTTCGCCTGGGCAATCTTCATGGGTCGGCCGGACTCAAGAACGCTACCACCTGCAGACTCTTCCGAGGGATGGGCCGCAGGAGCCTAAACGGCGCCAGCCAAGATCGATAGACAGTCGCGTGGAAAGGCCCATCCTTCGGGTTGTAGAGGTCTGCTACGCTCCGTGGTTCGCCATCATAGGAGCGTGACCTCCGGCCGCCGGCCGTTTCGGGCATTGCCGCAACCCGAGCTCTTGCAGCTTAGTCGAATCCAGGGACAACTGCCTGTCCCATTGCCTTCTGCTTGCCGAACACTCGACGCATCGCCGACCTATCGATCGTACGCCAACCCATGTTCTCGGGGTCCTGCAAGTTGAGCTTGAAGGCATTATTCCAACGAGCACCCGAACTGACTATCGTTACAACTACGTAGTATTCACCATGAGGAAGTCGGCGCCTGTGGTTACGCCAATCATAATACAAATAGTTCTCGTTGTTCCAGCAGTGGAAGTATTCCTCCTGAAGTCCGTCGTCTCTGCCAATATATGCTACAGTATCAATTCGTTCGGCGTCGCCCGGGCTGATATCCATACGAGGGCGTGCAGTGAAGTCGTTCGGATCGAATAGCGAGGGCTCCGGTGGCGCGGCGCTGATTGATGAGCTGTCCGCGCGTGCCTTGGGTTCGGGAGCCCGGGTCCATCGGATAGGCATTGGACCCGGCCCTTCAGGACTCTTTGCCCACACCGGATCCAGGTCGCGGCAACCGTAAAACATAATGTCGCCATAGCAGCTCATGGCGGGTTCCCGTTGTAGCCACGTAGCCCAGGCCGGTAGCGGCTTGTGATATACCTCAAGGTACGCGAATGTAGCTTCGCGAAATGGCACTCCTTCTCGAGAGCTGCCAGCCTTGTCTCTGCGCCATTTCTGGATGGAATGTATTTCTGGGATTCGAATCTCGATGCGGGGCCTTCGAAGGGCTTCGACAGCTATGGTCGTGGCGATTGACGCAATCGCCCCCAGGAGCGTCCACCCGAAACTCGTCCAAAACATCCTCGATGGCCTATCGATCCACTCCGACAGGTCTTGCAGCCACGTGCCTCGCATGATAGCAGGAATTGAAGTCATGATGTTCTCTGCGTATCTGCATCGGCAGGCGAAGAGCCCGACATAGGCGCCCAGTATATGGAACGGGTAGTCGATGGCCGCGTCTCGGTCGAGGACGAAGTGATCACAGTGCTGGGGCAACCGGCGCCGAGCACGGTCGACTGCCAGACTCCGCCGGTCACCAAGCGGGCTGCTTAAGGTCAAACCCTTTGGCTTGCACCGCTGCGTCAAACCGTCCCAGCCCTCGGATCTTGCTGGCTGCGACCGCCCACCACTCGCAGGCGGTACCGATTGAGCTCACTGTTGCGAATGCGGGCCGATGATGATCAGCAGGTTCGTCTCGATGACGCGGTTCATTTCGACCGTGTACATGTAGCTCAGCGCAGCGCTGGCTCGTGTTAGATTTCGTTGGTACAGAACGTGATCGTACGGTGAGGACGTCACGTGTCGTCCCACTTGGCGACCAGATTCATCATGAACGTGTGTCGAGTGGGCAGCGGCACCGAATGACGCTTGGCTACGGCGGCCGTTTCGGCCATCGAGGTCCGGGCTTGGGCGAAGCGGCCGGCTGTCAGCAGAGCACATTCGTGTGCTGCTCGGCTTTTGACTACCTCCACGAAATAGCTTGGCTGGGCATTGGCCAGCGTGAAATACATACCAGCGGCCTGCTCGGTCACGCGAAGAGCTCGGTCGAGATCTCCTAAAGCTATTAGCCGTAGGCCCAGGTTGGCTAGCATCGTCGCATGATCTGGCAGGTGAGCCGCCGGGCACTGCTCCGCCAGCGTGCGGGTGATGGTGACGGCGTCCTCGGCGGGAGCCAGAGAGTCGTCTAGCTGTCCCACCTCGGCGTATCGGTTGCTCAGGTTCGTGAGGGCCCTGGCAAGAGCTGGCAGTTCGGCGGGATCGGTGATGGATGTGTGACGGCGGATGTCCACGGCCTCCTGTGCGGCCGGGAGAGCATCGCTGAACCGACCAGCCATGGCAAGGGACACGCAGAGATTGTTCAGAGCAGCGGCCAGATCCGGTTCGTGGGCATCGGTGTTCTGTATTACAAGCTCACGCAGAATCAGTACCGCCTCTTGTGCCGCTTCGACACTGTCATCCGGCTGGCCTGCATCGAGGTGACGGCTGGCCAGAGTCTGGAGGCCACGTGCGAGGTCAGGTAGGGCCGCTGGATTGTCGCGTACAACCAAGCGCCATGCGTCGACCGCTTCCCGCGCCGCGGCCAAGGCATCCGGCAGGCGCCGCACTTTGACCATGGCGGTGGACAGTTGGCTCAGTGCGTTGGCCAGATCGGGTAGGTGGACGGCGAGCTCGCCATAGATGCCGACTGCTTCCGTCGTCGCGGATAGCGACTCGTCCCATCGGTGCAGCTCGGCCGCTTGGGCACCAAGCGAAGTGAGTGACCTGGCCAGGTCGGCCTGGTGTGCGGTGAGGTTGCGCGCGGCGAGCCGGCGGCGGATGTGAACCGATTCCACGGCCGGTGGCAATGCTTCGTCGTATCTTCCCAACTGCGCCAGCCGGTCGCCGAGGTTGCACAGGACTCTGGCCAGGTGCGGTGCGAACGCCTCGGGGTAGGCCGCCGCGAGCCGGCGGTAAATGGCGACAGCCTCTTGCGTGGGCGGCAGAGCCTGGTCGTACCGTTTCAGGTTCGAAAGGTGGTTGCCGAGATTACCAAGGGCAAGGGCGAGGTGGGCCGAGTGCACATCCGGGTCGCGGGCGGCGAGGTCTCGGCACAGGTCGACCGCTGTTTCGGCGGCTATCAAAGCCTTGTCGAACAGTCGCAGCGCCCCATACCGGACGGCAAGCGCCTCGACCGCGACCGCGTAGTTGGTGGCGTGTTTGACCGAAGCGGTGAGCACAATCAAAGTCGCGTAGATGCCGGCCGCTTCCTCGGTGGCGGCGAGGGCTTCCTTCGGCCTGCCAAGCAGGGCAAGCAGTACGCCGCGGCTGTGGAGGCCGTTGGCAAGAGCGGGACCGTACATGCGTGGTTCGGCGTCGACCAGCTCGCGGTGGATTTCTATCGCTTCCTCAAGGTGGGCCAACGCTTCCTCGTGCCGGCCCAGCTTGCCCAGTGACGTGCCCACGCTACTGAGCGCGGCGGACAGACCGTAGCGATTGGCGGCTGGGTCGGTCTCGAACATCTGACGCCGTACCTGCAGTGCCTCGGCTGATAAGGCGAGGGCCTGCTCATCGCGGCCCTGCGCCGCCAGCCAAGCGCTGCGGTTGTACAGGGTTCGCGCGTACTGGTCGAGTTCGGAGCGGGGGCATGGAAGCTCAGACGGTATCGCGGCGCTGAGCCGCGTGTACACCGCGTCGGCGATCCCCGCACGCGACGCCGAACAACCCAGTTGCGTAAGCAAAACCTCAAGCTGCATAACAGCCTCAAACGGCAAGCCGCGCGAGGTGTCCGCACCATCGTCGACAGCGCGCGCGATGTCTTCAGCGAACCTTCCCGCGTCCACTACAGTCAGCACAGGCACATACAGGTTCGGGTGGGTGGCGATGAGCTTTCGTAATGCGAGTTCGATCCGCTGCCTGCCGATCCTCTGCTTGCCGGCTTGATCGGACGCGGCTTGATCGGACGCGGCCAGACAGCGCCGCAATGTGGTCGTGGCCCCAAACGCCTCGCCGACATCGCCGACATCGCACAGTGACACCACAGCGGAGATCCAGTCGGCATCGCTGGGCGAACGTTGGGCGAGGTCGAGCAGGTGGATCTCGGCGATACGGTCCGGCTGAGGCGCCTGCCAAACGTGTTCTCCGGAGCTGCTTGGATAGAGCCGGTGCAGTGTCTGAGCCAGCAGCCGGCGGTCGGCGGGCGAGAGGGCAGCAAGCCCTGGGGCATCCCTTAACGCATCCGATGCCGCATCAATGTCGACGGCCTCACGCAGGACGACGGTTGCCATAGCCCAGTCCCTGTCCGCCTCGGCCAGCACAAGTCCCTCTCCGTGTAGGAGCGCACTGACCTGACGCCGTTCATGCATCAGCACTGCGTTGAGGGGATCCCGCGGAGCCGACCGCAGCGGCTCAACGGGCGCCGTGGCATCCAACACACGCAGCAGTGCGTCAGCATACAACTCCAGCGTCGTACCAAAGGATGTCGGTGGATGGCGGATGTCGACTCCAGCGACGGCAAAGCCCGCGGCTTGAGCGTGGCCAGTGAACCCATGCACGGCGTCCAACCACACGTCCCGGGTGCGTTCACCGCCCAACTGATCGGTCAGTGACTCGAGCGCCAAAGGGACGGGATCGATCCATTCAGCATGCGACTCCGACAGGTCACGCCACCAGCCCTCAGGTGACCTGGCCAGAAGCAGGACCCGAATCAGTCGATGCGCTCCCACGTCCACGATCGTGTCAATTAGCTCGCCAACCAATGGCGCCACGTTCTCCGCGTAATCCACTACAAGCAGCGCTGGCGTGTCCAGTCGGACGAGCGCCGAGATCGCCGCGGTCACCTCCGCCGGACGTCGGAGAACCCGACGAAACCTCGCCGCTGCGATGACGTCACCGCTCAGATCTGCGATCGTACGGGTGCGCCAGTCCAGCGGAGGCAGCCGCAGGAATCCGCCCACCCAACGGTCCTGGCGAGCGTGTGCGCAGACCTGTCTCGCCAGGTGGGTCTTGCCCTGACCAGCGGTGCCGCACACTAGACGCGCCAATGGCATCTGCCTCGAGTGGTACCACCGCACAAGGGTGTCCACTTCGGAGCGTGGCTGGACAGGTATTACGCCCGCGTCAGGGCGCAACCAGGATCCGACCGTGCCCGATCCCGCCTGTGGCGTCGGCCCGAACAGCAGCAAACGAGCAACATCCACCGACTCGGGGATCGGTACTTCCGCCATTGCCTGACCCGAGACCTGCACCAAAACGTTATGGTCTCCAGTAACCACAACGCTGTTGGCCGCGTGGCCAACGCCACGCTGACCGATAGCGGACCATCGCCCGGGTTGGGTCGACTCAGACTCCGACGACGCAGACGATCCGGTCATCGCTTGACATCGCCCCAGGAAACCACATTTCCATCTCCAGTAACCACAGGCCCACCTCCGACGACCGAGCCCACCGCACGCTCGCCCAAGGAAATTGGGTCAGCCTGTGCAGAGCGCTCGTCGGGTTGCCCAACCCGTCGGCCGAGCATGAGACCGTATGCCGAAAGAAATAGCCCGACCACCCCGGCCACAGCGCTTACGACACTTGCCACCATGTCCGCTCGGGTCAGGCCAAGACTGATGAAGTAGCCGCTCAAGCCGATCGACGATATGCCCGTGACTACTGAGACAGCCAAGCCCAACAGGCGGTTACGTGGAAACACCCGCGCATTATGGCATCCAACCTGATCGCTGCCAGACCTCCTGGACCGCTACCCACCGGCATGATCGAACTCGACGCCATGAACGTGTCCTGTTCGTTGACAACTCGATAGTGGCCCATCGCTGCGTGCTGTACGGCGTTCGGCTTGTCTGCGGGGCGTTCTTGCCGTAGTGCAGGTCCACGAACGTGGCCCGGGAAATAGCGGCGGGACGGGAGTTGTGGAGCCGGGAGTAGCAGCACGCACTGCGGCTGGAAGTCGTTCTGACCGGTCAGCGCTCCTGCTCGGCGGGCGCGACCTCGCCCGGTTCAGGCACCGGCCTCGAGCACGGCGAGGTCGCGTACCGCATAACGGTGATGCTCGGCCTCTTCCTTCAGCACCACCTTGAGGCAGCGGCGCACGACGTACTCCTGGTCGGGATATGGGTCCGCCGGCTTGCGACCACACACCCGATCGAGCTCGACCTCGGTGAGCCCGTCGACGACACGCCGCATCGTGGCCATACGAGCGAGCCGCGGCGCGAGTACCTCGTCGAGCGTCGGGGTGGCTTCGAGGGTGAGCCCGAGCTTCGCCGCCGCGTCGGGCGGCATCCCGCCGTAAGGAAGGCCCAACGGGTGGTACGGCGCATCCTCCTCGAGCACGGCATTGCCGAGCCAGGCATCGCCGGCCATCAGCAGGTGCCGTTGGGTCTCGACGAACGACCACTCGCCGTTGACCTGCTCGTGCAGCTTGGCCTCGGGCAGGAGCCTGGCGCGGTCGAGCGTCGCCTCCCATTGCGTCTCGATGGCATCCCAAGCAGCCCGGTAGTCGACGGAG